>JAEEGL010417897.1_pt1 | contig 12640 bp, 12 predicted proteins | sample 9134231 | NCBI WGS metagenome assembly JAEEGL01 (sample SAMN16246548, study PRJNA631951) | gut metagenome | biome: gut microbiome; feature: rumen; material: fiber-attached | host: Bos | place: Iran: Karaj | collected 2018-10
AAGGAATGACTGCGGCTGGCGCAGCGCGCTGCCGCTACAATATCACGACGGCAGCCTTGATTGGTCTTCGCAATAATCTTTTGACCGAAACGAAGGGCACGGCGATTATGAACACATTGCCGAAGGGGTATCAGCCAGTAACGTCACATTATCGCCAAGAGCGTAACGGCGCACTAGTGGCATCCGAGGCGGGGCAAAGCACGGCTTATGCTCTTGATGCAGCGCAAGCGCGGGGTATTTTGTATATTCCGCCACAAGTTGATGTTTATATGGGTATGATTGTGGGTCTTTCAAAGAAGGACGAGTTGGATATTAATGTTTGTCGCGAGAAACAGCTGACAAATATGCGTACGCATGCCTCGGATGGCGCGATTCAGTTGACGCCATACACGCAGCTTTCCCTAGAGCAATGTCTCGATTTCTTGATGGAAGACGAGCTGCTAGAAGTGACGCCAAAGTCTTTGCGTTTGCGAAAGAAGGAGCTTAATCCTACTATGCGTAAGCGCCAACGCAATCATCAGATATAGTTGAGCAAACGCTTATTATATCTGTAGTATAATATTAATATGCAAATCGCTAATATTCCCGGCAAAGACGGTACTTTTTATGAGCTGATGAAAGCGGTTGATTCTTGTCGGTTAAGTTATGTCGATTATCTTCGTCCTGCCAACGAGGCGGATGCAATGAAAGAATTCTTGGCGGACGAGTTATTGAGCAGGCCGCGATACGATTATGATGAGATTGATGTCGAAAAACTGAAGAAGAAAAGGGCTCGGATTCAGTATTTATTACGCGAAATACAGGTTCGCGACGATTTGATGGACGATGCAAGATGGTCATTCATCAAGGATTTGGGGCAAAGCTGGTATCAGACCGAGTTGATTTTAGCGGCGAATGACTACAATCAAAATAATGGGCGACTCGAAGCGGCAAAAAGGTTTGAACGCGCTGGCGACGCGGCGTTTGGGCGAATGCATGAAGATACTTTTTGGTCACTAATGCGCGAGCGCATAGGCGGAATAGATACTAGGCGAATAAGACAAAAAGATCTGAATATCTATCATGAAATGATAGATAAGATTGGAGTAATGGGACGTAACCATAAGAAACGTTACGTACCACGGCCGGAGCTCGTGAGGGAGTTCGGGCGGCAACTTAAAGTATTATTTGGTGGCATATTGAGCCATATCCCAGAAGATAAGGAAGAGTTTACGCCTGCGGAGGTCGCTAGTATTTTTAATGAGATCATAAAGACGGAGCTCAATATTGATTTTGAGGCAGTAGTCAATAAGGAGCACCTTACTGCTTCGGTCAGTGCGTCCAAGAAGAAGATAATTATTCCGGGCGGTAGGAGTAGTAATTATAGCCGCAATGAGCTTGAGAAAATTATTATGCACGAATTGTGTGTACATACTGTGCGTTTTGCCTCGGCTAAAATAAATGGAAGTTTGCCAGTTTTGGCACAATCGCGTAGCGGTACTTATAGCCGATTGACAGAGGAGGGGCTAGCGAAGGTGTGCGAGCAGGCATTAGATGGGCATTATGACGATTTGGGTATCGTGCGTTATCTTTCAATCGGTTTGGCCCAGGTTTGCAAAAAGGATTTTCGGGAAACATTCGAAATATTATGGAGAATCGAACATTTCGCGAGTGAGCGCACGAAAGAGGATTGTTTTAGTATAGTGCAGCGAACCTTTAGAGGGACTGGAGTATTGCCGATTAACGCAGATTTGTACTATTACCGTGGATATGCGCTGGTCTGGCAGTACATAGACGAGCATATCAAGGATGAAAACTTGATGAGTGTACTATTCCTGTCTGGTAAGAATGATTTCCTAGACCAGAAGCGGAGCACTTTGGTGAGAATAATGCGCGAAGATAAATTGATTGATTAGTGCGGGCTTACGGGGGCGTCAGAGGCGGTCATCTTGACATGCTAGAGATTTTGCGGTATAATATAGGTATATGGGAGTCTGGCTCTGATCGGCCTGTGTAATATCGAAGATAGGGGGGTGAAAAAATGACACCAATATTGGGGCTCTGTTTTGTCATTGTCGTAATCGTTTGCTGGTTGACCGCATACTGGACAAGCCTATGGTTCTACGTGATGTCTGTAGGCTACGAGTATAACTTTAGCCTTTGGCTGACAGCTCTAGCAATGAAGGCGCAAAGGGACAGGGGAGCAAAATTCGACAAGAGGAAGGTAAAAAACTTTAATTCCTTTTGTCGATATTCGATAGTCTTCCTTGAGGGTATCCTTGCGCTTATTCTATGCAACGTGGCGATAGCGATTGTGGTCGCAGTCGCAGATGTCGGATTATCATCTGCTGCGGTACAGGCAATTGGCCTATGCTTAGCGAAATTGATAATCTTCTCAGCGGTGGCGGTTGGTTTCTATAAAATCGCACGCTTCGAGGGGCGAGCGAGATTTATTGTCGGCCGGAGCGGACCCAAAAGGTACTTTATTGAGCTTCAAATCGTCCAAGGGCTATCGGCCCATATGCGCGAGGCGAGCGAGAGCGCGCCTATATGCTATAGACGCGAGTTATAGCCGCGAGCAATTGAGGGGGTGATACGGAGGCTGTCTGGGATGAATTTCCCAGACTTTTTTATAGCGTGCTACTGAGAGGCGCTCTTGACAAATAGCGTTTTTCTTGTTTAAATATGAGATAACGTAGTTCGGGCTTCGATAGAGCGCTGGACGGCGTGGTTTTTTGATAGTAGCGTGTTCACGACAAATGAGAAAAGGGGGTGCTTTGATGAAAAATGTCATGATGCTGGTGCCGTATATGGTTTGTTGTCTGACGACCTTTGTGGTGGCGTGGCTGGTTGCTACCTTTGTTATGATTAGGTGGCGATATGCTACAGCGCTTCGCGAGACGGTAAGATGCGTCTCGGCGAGCAAGATAAACATGGAGGCTCTGGAGCGCGAAAATATACACCAACGGTTTCGTGGGGTATATTGGCCTAATTTTTGGGGCGCACTACTCGTATTGGTTGCATTGTTGACGCTTCGTTTGCCGAATCAATTCATTACGCTCGGTGGCGCATTTGTTGCGGGTTTCGTAGGAGTTGTGCTGAGTATTTTTCTGACGGTTAGGAGGGAGGTTCGTAGTGGTCATCTTGGAATCATTTGGGCGGATGGTGGCTATAAGCCGAAGCCTGGAGAGAAATGGAACCGAATTGATGGGCAAGATTTGATTCGGTCAGGAATTGCCGAGGTAATGGATGGCGACATGATTGCTACATTTACGGTCAAACGTTTCGGAAAGCTGTGGGTGTATGCCGTTAAGGTCGACGGCGCTAGCGGAAATGAGTTGTAGAATTTGACGGGTTCGTTAAGAAAGGATGGTGGGTGGAACGTGCTGGATTTTTTACATTTTTTGGGAGATGCAACCTTCGTTATTGTGCTGATTGCGGCGTTTTCGCTGTCTGTAGCGGCCGTGGCGCTACTTATATATGCGCTGCTAATACGGAGACCGTTGCATTGGATATCGTTGCGGTCTACGCTAAGATATCAGAGGAAGTCAGCCGTATTTCCTAGCGAAGGGAAGTTGGCCAAGCAGAACTGCCAATGCCGGCAATCTTTGACCTACTGGCTAGGTATAATCGGACTACTGGCTTGTTGCCTGCTTGCTATGCTATCTGTTTCGCGTTGGCAGGGCGACATGGCTATGGAAGATGCGGTTGTTGTATTATTTCTGCTATGCGTCACTGTCCTTGGAGTCGGGATCGCTAAGTGTTGCGCAGAGCAGTCCGAAAACCGCATTGAATTTCGGGCTGGCCGAGTTCAGCGGACGGATTCGCTTTCGGGAACAATCCATGGAAGGAAGGAAGAAAGTTGCTGTTTATATAGTGGACTCGAGCGGAGACGTCTTCCGACTTGCTATTAGTCGCGCAAAATACGAGCGTTGCAGTCGGAAAGGGCGTAGCCGCTGTTTTGCCCTCTGTATAAAGCATCGGCTAATCGGCTTGAAGAAAAAGGAGCCGGTGTGGCGCTACTTGTTTTATTAGAAGAGGGGGTGCTTGAGCCTGGGATGGAAACATCCTGGGCTTTTTTATTGCAGAATATTTTTCTATTTTGGCAAGTGGGGTAGAGTAGTAGTTATGAAATAATTCGGGATTATTGCAATATGGAGAATGTTCGGTTTTTATAACATCTATAACAATAATATGCAAGTGTGGAAAAGCAGAAGAAGAATAATTTTTTTGTTCGGTTTTACCTCTGTTTTTGGCTGTAGTTTTGCACCGAAATGTGCAAAATGCAGCAAAAAAAGGTCTTGAATTTTTGTTGATAGTTGTCTAAACTAAGGACAAGTGGAAACGCAAAATAAAAACCACGAAAACAATATAAAAATATAACCAAGGACGGTTGGAAAAAATGAAAAAGAAGATTGAGATCAAGGACCAATCGCACGCGTATCAAATCGTTACGCTCGCAAAGAACTAATTGGTCATATTTTTAGGGCACGTTAATATTTGTTCGAATCCGAACATCTAGGAGTTTTGGGCGCGTTTAGGATACGCGACACAGAAACCGTAGGTACATTTATCAAAAATACACACCTCCCAAACATATAACTCCACCTCACACAAATTAAGTCTCTCAACTCCATAATTAATTGGGTTGGCTATACGCTGGCTATAATTGTGGATATCTTAAATGTGTAAAGGGTAAAATAAAAATCAAAAAACACAAAAACCTGAAATTTCTAGATGCTCGGGTTCGAACTAAGATATAATGAAGAAATGAATGAAGTTCATATTCCAGTATTATTATCGGACGTATTAAAGTATCTTCAGCCGAGAGAAGGTGAAACATATTTAGACCTTACGGCAGGATACGGTGGGCACGCTGATAAAATTTTGGAAGTAACTCGGAACTATAATGGAGCGGTTTTGAATGACCGTGATCAGAATGCGATAGATTTCTTAAGTGCGAAGTACCATGAGGTGAAGCCGAAGTTGATGCATGATGATTTTTATAGTACTGCGCTACGACTTGTGGAGAGTGGAATTAGCTTCGATATGATTCTGGCTGACTTCGGAGTTTCTTCGCCGCAATTAGATAGAGGAGAACGAGGCTTTTCGTTTGCTCGTGAGGCACGACTCGATATGAGAATGGACGAGTCGCAAGAATTGGACGCATGGACGGTAGTTAATAAATGGAGCGAACGGAAGCTAGCGGATATTTTTGAGACATATGCAGAGGAGCGCCGTGGTCGTGCAGAGATGCTAGCCCGGGAAATTTGCATGCATCGGCCTATCGAAACAACTACCGAACTCGCCGATTTGATAAAGTCTAAGTCTCCGCACTCGCATACGCATCCGGCGACACGGATTTTTCAAGCAATTAGGATTGCAGTGAACGATGAATTAGGTATCATCGAACGCACTTTACCTTTGTTGCCTAAATTATTAAATCCGGGCGGAAGAGTTGCGATTATTACGTTTCATAGCCTCGAAGATCGGCTCGTGAAAGATTTTTTCAGGGAAGAAAGCAGCAAGGGGATTGAGTCGACACTGAAGATTGTAAATAAAAAACCAATAATTGCGGAAGATATTGAAATAGTTAATAATCCACGCGCTCGCAGTGCGAAGCTGAGGGTTGCTGAAAGAATCTGACCAATTCCGATGCGCCTGAGCTAAAGTATTGCTGGGCGTATCGTAAAAAATAAAAACAAAAAGGAGTAAAGTATGGCGAAAATCACTGTTACGAACAGAAGCCGTGCGCAACAGGTAAAAGTTCATTTCCGCTAGTTTTAGTATTATTTTGACCAAAAAAGAATTTTATTTTGACCGATAAACATATCTTTTTGAACTAAAACGCAAACATGACCTATATGCCCCGGTCTCGGGGTGCCTCTACAATAGGTGAAGTTAGAGTGCGGAGTGTGTAAAAACCTAAAAACATTTTGACCTTCTTTGGTGGAGCTGGACGTTTTTCTCTTGTCGTCCAGCTTACCATCAAAGCTTTATATAAAAGTAGAGAATAAAACAAAAACGAATACAAACGGATTTTTTTGATGCCAGCATATTATGCAACTAGAAGAATGACAGGTACGAGAAGCTCATCAAATATGTGGGCGCGTAATCGTAACGACGTGCGTCATAGCTCGAGAATCGTCCTGGGGCCGGTCAGTCATACAATTGCGATCGTGTTGATTGTGCTACTAACTGGCTTAATTTTCCTGACGCAGAGTACAAAGGTGACAAATTACGATGTCGAGATTGCGAAGGTAGACAGTGAAATTGTCAATCTTGAAGCTCAGCGCGATGCTTTAGCGGTAGAAAATGCGAAGATAATGGCCGCAGCTGCAGATGAAGATAAGAATACTGTTGCGGCAACAATGGCGAATGCTAATAGTGCGGATTTTGTAAAAGAATAATCATTTCTTGTATAAAGACTTCGGTAAGTGTTTGGCCGAAGTTTTTTTGTAGTATAATTTTCTTATGCTTATGTCGCGAAAGTCGCGTTATGCGTTGGTGCAGACTGTAGTTTTTGTAGTATTTTTGATTGCTATAATACGGCTATTTTTTGTGCAGATTATTGATCATCGCAAATATGTTGATGCGGCAAGTGCGTTGCGCGTGTCGAAATATTCGCTTTTAGCAAAACGGGGCGAAATATACATGATGAGTGGCGCGAATGACACTGTACCAGTAATCATGAATGAGAGAACCTGGCTAATTTTTGTCGATCCTAGCTACGTAGACGATAAAGATAAGGTCCAAGCGCAACTAACTGATATCTTGGGTGATCAGATGATAACCACTTGGAAAAAGGTCTGGTCGGATATGAATAGCGGATACGTAGAGATTGCGAAGCATGTTAACTACGATACGGTTACAAAGGTGAAAGAGGCGAATTTGCGCGGGGTCGGACAGAAAGAGACTTCGCGGAGGGTCTATCCCGCTGGGAGCCTGGGCGCCCAGTTGCTTGGTTTTATAAATGCTGAAGGCACAGGTACAGGGCTTGAAGGGGCGCTAAACGAGCGTTTGGCCGGAAAGAACGGAATGCTCAAAACGATTACGGACGTGAATCAAATTCCGCTATCTATTGGTGACGATAATGTCGAGATTCCGGCTAGGGATGGAGAAAATATTGTTTTAACGATAGATGAAAATATCCAGCGTAGGGTAGAGAAGATTCTTAAAAAACATTCGGATGGCAATAAGGCGATTACTACAGCTAGCGTACTCGTGATGGATCCGAATACGGGTAAGGTGATGTCTATGGCGAACTATCCGACATATGAGCCGGAGAAGTACTATGAAGTCAAAGACGCATCGCTTTTCATTAATCGCATAGTTGAGACTCCGTATGAGCCGGCTTCGGTTTGCAAAACGTTTACTTATGCGGCGGCGATTAATGAGGGGGTTTTGCGGCCGGATGACACGTATTACAACAAGGGCTACACTATTGTTGGCGACAGGAGGATGCAGAATGCATTAACCTATACAGCGTTGGGGCAGATATCATTCAGAACGGCGCTCGATTATTCGTTTAATACGGGCTCTATAGAGGCGTTGCGTAGACTGGGTGGAGGCAGTATTACTAAGGAGGCGCGTACGAAGCTCTATAATTATCTGACGCAGAATTTTGGTTTGGGGAAACGTACCGGCATAGAGCTATACGATGCTCCGGGGATAATCATTAGTCCAGAAGAAGAAGAGGGGAATGCGGTGCGCTATGCGAATATGACTTTTGGGCAGGGGATGAACCTAACGATGATACAAGTGGCGGCGGCGTTTTCGTCGTTAGTGAATGGGGGCGAGTATTACCAGCCGACAATTATTGCGGGTCAGATGAAGAATGGCGCTTTTTATAAGGATAACGACAAAAGCGCTATACGGCGGACAATATCGGAGAGCACGAGTAGCCAAATGCGTTCAATGCTCGAAGAGGTGCGCGTAAAGGAGGCATTGACGGTGGGCGATAAGCCTGGGTACAAAGTGGGACTAAAGACGGGTACGTCTGAAACTTACGATAAGAATGGCAAGTACACTTCCGACAAAACCATTGCGAGCGTAATCGGATATGGAGGCTCAAAAAGAGCGGGGGCTTTGCCGAGTTATGTAATTATGATCCGTTTGGATGGCAACAGCTTGCTGTGGGGGTCGGTCAGTGCAGTGCCGATATTTACGGAGATTAGTAATTATTTGTTAGAATATTTAAGGATAGAGCCGATAAAATAGAAAGGAAGAAGGCGAGTGATAAAGGATATTAATTCTAGAATAGGATATGAATTATTCGTTGCACTAGGCGCTTTTTTGTTGTCGATGTTCTTGACACCGTTTTATACGACATTTGCCTATAAGCATAAGCTCTGGAAGCGTCAGAAAAGTGTTGCTGTAACTGGCGAAGAGCTAAAAGTAATGAACGAGCTCCATAAGGATAAAATAAAACGTCATTTTCCGACAATGGCGGGTCTGATTATGCTGGTGGCTGTTCCGGTAGTGCTGATTGTTTGTAATGCCCTTAATCGCGGGCAAACATGGCTGCCGATTGTGGCTTTTGTCGGCGGCGGGGTGATTGGATTCATCGATGATACGATAAACCTGTTTGGGAAGAATGCGGCGGCTGGCCTACGTGCGCCGGTCAAGTTTGCTATGATTACGGCGCTGGGGGTGGCACTGGGGTGGTTCTTTGCCGTAAAGCTAGGTTGGACTTCGGTAATGGTGCCGTATATGGGATCGGTTAATGTTGGCGTTGCGGGTATGATTGCGCTGTTTGCATTTGCGGTCGTTGCTACTGGAAATGCCGTAAATATATCCGATGGCATGGACGGCCTGGCGGGTGGCTTGACGATGCTGGCTTATGGCTCGTACGGTATTATTGCGCTGCTACAAGAGCAGTGGTTTTTGGCTGCATTTTGTTTAATTGTGTTAGGTGCGCTACTATCCTATATCTGGTTCAACGTGTATCCGGCGCGTTTTATGATGGGCGATACGGGTTCATTTGCGTTGGGCGCGGGGCTTGGCGTTGTGGCGATGATGACAAACTCGTTTTTGTTGCTACCGATAATTGGCATCCTATTCGTAGTCGAGGCGGGCAGTTCATTGATTCAGATTTGTGCGAAGAAGTTCTTCCATCGAAAAGTCTTCATATCCGCACCGCTACATCATCATCTTCAAGCAAAAGGTTGGGAGGAAAGCAAGGTAGTGATGAGGTTTTGGATTATCGGCGGCGTGACGGCTATGCTTGGAATCTTTTTGGCGATGGGTGGGGGCATAATTAGGTGAGAAAGCATCGACCTGATTTTACGATTCTTTTGATGACGGTGGGGCTAATGGCGACCGGGTTGATTATTGTGTATGCAATAGGGCCGCGCGCGGCACAATCGGAGGGAATTGCGACTGACTATTATTTCACTGGCCACCTTAAAGGGCTTGCTGCATCTCTGGTAATGATGTTGATTGGGGCGTTAGTGCCGTATCGTAGATTGGGGCAATACAGCAAAGGAATGATGATTTTGGCGGCAGTATTATGCTTCTTGACGGCAATACTGGGGCGGGCCGGAGTCGATGGGCTGGTTATCTGTGATGAGGGGGCTTGTCGTGCGCTAAATATTCCTTTATTAGGTAGTTTCCAGCCGGCAGAATTTTTGAAGATTGCCGTGCTATTCTATGGCGCATGGCTAGTGGCGGACCGCAGAAAGAAAAAGCAGCTCGATAAGAGCGAGTTTTGGATTCCGATGGCGACGATTATCGGGGTAGTGGCGGTAGTAGTGGCATTCTTAGAGAAGGATTTGGGCAGTACGGCGGTGATTTATGTGATGCTAGGTGCGATGATGTTTATAGGCGAGATGCCCTGGAAGCAACTGGGGGTGTTTGCTTTAGTTGTGGCTGTGTGCGTGTTTTTGCTTATCCAGATTGCGCCGCATCGGCTAGATCGTCTAGCGAGCTTCAATGGTCAGGGCGATGATTTCCATATTATGAATTCATTGATTGGTTTTGGTACGGGCGGGGCGCTCGGGGTCGGACTTGGCAACAGTGTTCAGACGACCGGTTATTTACCGGAGGCGCCGAGCGATTCGATTTTCTCGGTAGTCGGTGAAGCATGGGGCTTTCTAGGGACGGTGATAGTGTTAGTAGTGTATGCGGTTCTTTTGCAAAGAGTTCTTGGCGTGTCGCGCCGGACGGAGGATGATGAACAGAGTCTCTTTGCGTTAGGTGTTTTTGCGTGGATTTTGGCTCATGTTATAATAAATGTCGGAGGGATGTTGGCGTTAATGCCAATGAAGGGTATTACTTTACCATTCTTGAGCCATGGCGGTACGAGTATGATGTTCGTTTCGTTCGCTATCGGTATGACGCTACAGATATCTACATGGACAAAAAGAGAAGAGATAGATGAGAATACTAGTAGTAGGCGGGGGAAGCGGGGGACACGTTACGCCGGTAGTGGCCGTCGTACGTGAAATTTGGAAAATACGCCCACGTGCAAAGATAGATTTTTGGACTGACAAAAAATATTATAAGAATGCGCGTAAAATTACCGTCGAAAACGGAATGGATGTCGATATTAAGCGAGTGTCGGCTGGTAAATTCCGCCGCTATGCTGGTTTTGGCCTGATGGATTACCTGCGTCATTTCGATATTGTATTGAACAATATTGCTGATTTCTTTAGGCTGGTTGTCGGCTTCTTCCAGAGTTTGTTCCGTTTGATTGCGCATCGACCAGATGTGATTTTTTTGAAAGGCGGCTACGTCTGTTTGCCGGTCGGGATGGCGGCGCGTCTCCTGCGGATCCCGTATGTGATTCATGATAGCGATTCGGTTCCCGGCCTAACGAATCGGTTATTAGCAAAGAAAGCGGCAAAAATTGCGACCGGTATGCCCCTTAAGTACTACAATTACCCAGAAGATAGAGCAGAATGGACGGGGATCCCGATTAGCGAAGAGTTTAAGCCAGTTTCGGAGGCTAAGCAAAAGAAACTTAAAAAAGAATTAGGTTTTGATCCGGATCAGAAATTAGTCTTGGCGACCGGCGGTTCGTTGGGTGCGCAAGATATTAATCTGACAATGCGTGAGATTTTGCCGGAGTTATTAAAACATAGTTCGGCGATGTTGGTGGCGGGGCGGGAGCGCTATCCTGAAATGATGGATCTAAAAGAATATGAGAAGTGGGAAGACGGCGTGCTTCAGAGTAATTTTCGTATGGTTGAATTCTCGAGTGAAATGTGGAAGTTGATCGGGGCGGCCGATGTGGTTGTCTCGCGTGCGGGGGCCTCGACGATGACTGAGTTGTCGGGTATGGCGAAGCCAGTAGTAATGGTGCCAAACGAAGAGCTACCTGGGCGCCATCAGGTAAAAAATGCAAAAGCCTACGAGAAGGCTGAGGCCGCGGTTGTGGTTTCGGATTCAAAAATGATGAAGAAGCCGGAGTTGCTGCTGGAGGCGATTATGCATTTGTTGCGTAGTGAGAAAGATCGCGAGAAGCTGGCTAATAATTTGCATAGCTTTACGAAGGATAATGTGGCGGAGAATTTGGCGAAGATGGTTATCGGAGTCGCAGGGCAGTAGTCGACGGTTGATGTATTTTCTAGAGCCCTTGTTTTAGTAGCGTTAATCCGAGTTCTATTAGCTGTCCGAAGTCATGATATTGCTTCCAATTTGCGTGGAGTGCATCGCGTAGTTCTTTATATTCTGGATAGCTGCAGTCTGGCAGAGTTATGATTGGTTTTAGCTCTTCGTCAAGTATTACGGTTAGAGATTCTTTCAGTTTATAGTAGTCGTCGTCGTTCAATTTTGATACGGGCGAATTGGGATTCCGTCGCCAATATTTATCAACCTGAAAATGCTGAAGTTCGTGCAGGAATCCATCCATTGGCATACCCCACAGTTCGTCGTCGATTGTGCTATAGAGGAATATGATTCCTTCGTCATAAAATGCGACCATACGTGGAAAAGATGTTACGAAAAAAGTAAAGTTTGTGGTCGTAAGTGGATGTCCGGTCATGGCCGCGATTGCGTCACAGCCTGCTTTAAATTTCTCCGCAAATTGTGCTTTGGCAATGTTGACGAACTGATTAAGCTCACTATCCGAAGTGTCGAGCTTTGTTTTTAGAAATGGCCGCAGGATAGGATCCGCTTGTTCCAGTGTCGGAATTCTTCTAATGCTATCTGCCATCTTTTTGTCGGCCATAGATCTGAGTTGCTCTGCATTGTTTGAATAATTGGCGCCGTAATACCAATTCCAGATATCGCGCTCGATGTTGTATGTTAGCGTGTAAGAATACTTCGTTTCGTGCTGATTATTGTCCATACTGAATTATTGTACACTATAGCGGTAGTATTGGCTCTAAACATGCGAATGACTTGCTAAATGGCGGAGAACTTGTTAAAATATTGATACTGGTCACGTCGTCTAGTGGTTAGGACTCCAGGTTTTCATCCTGGCAATCGCGGGTTCGAATCCCGCCGTGATCACCACGAATTTATTTTTAGAAAAAAGACCCGTGAGGGCTCTTTTTTTAATGATGTATATTTTTTGACGCACTGTGTCGCATGCGGTTTGCCATTTTTTTCTCTGGTAGGCGCAGTATATAATGGGCGGGAGATAAAATAATACAAAAAAGTATTGACTTTTTGTCAAGAGTGTGCTATTATAGGGTTATTGCAACATCGAGCAAGT
>JAEEGL013489712.1_pt1 | contig 12640 bp, 10 predicted proteins | sample 9134231 | NCBI WGS metagenome assembly JAEEGL01 (sample SAMN16246548, study PRJNA631951) | gut metagenome | biome: gut microbiome; feature: rumen; material: fiber-attached | host: Bos | place: Iran: Karaj | collected 2018-10
CCCCAGCTCATGTCGGTGATGTGGAGGAGACCGTCGATCGCGTCCTCGATGGAGACGAACGCGCCGAAGTCGGTGATGTTCTTCACGCGGCCCTTGCGGATCTCGCCCTTCTGGAGGCTCGCGAGGAGCTCCGCCCTCTTCTCGGCCTGCACGCCCTCGATGAGCTCGCGGCGCGAGACGATGAGGTTGCGCCTCTCTGCGGAAATCTTGATGACCTTGAATTCGTAAGTCTGCCCGACGTAGGGCTCCAGGTCCTTGACTGGGGAGACCTCGACCTGGCTCCCGGGAAGGAACGCCTCGACGTCGTCCACCTGGACGAGCAGCCCGCCCCTGACGGCGCTCTTGATAGTGCCGGTCACGACGCACCCCTCGACGTAGCGGTCGAGGATCTTCTCCCAGCGGATCTTGTCGTCGGCGGCGCGCTTGGAGAGCACCACCATTCCCGTCCTGTCGTTCTCAAGCTCGCGGAGCATCACCGTGACCTTGTCACCCGGCTTGACTTCAGCCCCCTCGCCGAATTCGGATATGTCGACGACGCCTTCGGACTTGTACCCGATGTCAATGGACACCGCGTCGCCCTTGACCGAACTGACAGTGCCTTCGATGAGGCTGCCGTTCTTGAACTTTGACTCCTGGCCTGCCTGGGCGAGCATCTCCGCCATCGCGGCGGACTTCTCTCCCTGCGGAGTCGGCTTTCTGATTGCCATGTGCTTTCTTCTTTTCTTTAGTTTACCTGTGTTCGCGGTTTTCTGCCGCGTCCGCCCCGTCTTTGGGCGCGGAAGCATATATTATACCAAAAATGACCGCTCTTGCGCAATGGGGTCTGGGCAAAAAGTTCGGTATCGTCGATTTATCCCCACAAACCCTGCATTTTTTGGTATAATATGGGACATGGAAACGCTTGAAATATCCAAATACGGCCCCAGCAAGGGGTGGAGAATGGTCCATACACATGCAATCGGACGCCTGACGACGGCTTTGGCCCTTGTCGTGGCGGCGACGACGGCCACGGCCGGCGCACTCGACGCGCTGCAGGCGGAACTTTCGCAAAGAACACTCCCTGAAGCGGCGAAGATGTCCTCATATAACGCCGTGTTCGCGGAACTCGTCGCCGCCGACAAGTCATGCGACGAGGCGTGGCGCAGGTGCGCGACGAAAGAGGAACTGTTCGCGCGCGGGCGCGCGTTGCGCGAGGACTTCGTCAAGGCCGTGGGCGGATTCCCCGCCGAACGGTGTCCGCTGAACGCGAAGACCGTCGCCGTCGTGAAGCGCGACGGATACGTCGTCGAGAAGGTCCTTTTCGAAAGCTGGCCGGGCGTGCACGTTCCGGCGAACCTGTTCCTTCCTGACGACCCTAAGTTCAAGGCGCCGCATCCGGCTGTGCTCCTTCCTTGCGGACACACGACCAACGGCAAGGGCGCAGACGTGTACCAGCGCGGCTGCGTGCTGGCGGCGAAGGCTGGGATGGCCTGCCTCATCTACGATCCGTTCGACCAGGGCGAGCGCATGCAGGGGATACGCGGCAACGTCCACGCTCACAACCACGCCGGCGCGCTCGCCGCGCTCCTCGGCGGGAGCATGGCGCGTTTCCGCATCTGGGACGGCATGAGGGCCCTCGACTACCTGGAGTCGCGCCCAGAGGTGGACGCTTCGCGCATGGGCGTGATGGGGCAGAGCGGCGGCGGCACGATGTCCTCGCTCCTCATGGCCGTAGAGCCCCGCCTCAAGGCGGCCTGCCCCTCGTGCTACATCAGCACGTACTCCGCGAGCGCGGAGAACATCGGACCCGGCGACGCGGAGCAGAACACGTTCGGACAGTTCGCCATCGGCGTGAACAACGCGTCGTTCGCGCTCATGCAGTCTCCGCTCGCGGTGCGCTTCCAGTTCTGCCATTCCGACTTTTTCCCATTCAAGGGTTCGCTCGCGACATTCGGCCTCGTGAAGGAGGTCGCGTCCAAGTTCGGCCTTGCTGACCGCTACGACATGACGGACGTGGATGGCGGGCACGGCTGGAAGGAATCGACGCGCACGTCGTCCGTCGAATGGATGCGCCGGTGGCTGTACGACGACAAGTCCGCTCTCTGGCACGACCTCGAAGGATACCGCGCGCTCGACAAGACGTTCGATCCGAAGAAGAGCGACATGGGCATCTGCAACGACGGCGCACTGTGCTGTCCGAACGGCAAGGTGCTGAAGCTTCCGGGCGAACGCACGATCTACGACCTTATCCGCGAGGAATACGCCAACGCACGCGCTGCGCGGAAGGCGAAGCCGACTGCGGACGACGTGCGGCGCATCGCGGGCATCCGCGACCCCGGCGAGGAGAAGGTGGTGCGCAAGGAACTTTCGCGCAAGACGCTGGATGGCGGCGTCGAGGTGACGCGGACGTCCTACACGTGGCCGAACGGAGTCGTCGTGCCGGTCGTAATGTTCGTCCCGAAGAACGTGGCTAATGGCGTGTCGCCCCTGCTCGCGGTCGCCGACGACGGCAAGGGCGCGTGCGCCGACGTCGTGCGCAAGGCGCTTGGCGAGGGGCGCGCCGTCGCGGTCGCCGACCTCATAGGCAAGGGCGAGGCCAACGGATTCCGCCATCGCTTCTACGGGGCGAAGGAGAACGAGGAGGGAATCGCGGTCGTCCTCTACGCGCTCGGCAAGTCGATAGTCGGCGTGCAGGCGGGCGAGGCGCTTGAGATTGCGCAGGAGATGAAGGCGAAGTTCGGTGCGCCGGTAGAGGTGTCCGCGTCCGGGCGCGTCTCGATCGCCGCCGCACATGCGCGCTTCGTCCGGCCGGACCTCGTCTCGTCGGTGCGCCTCGCCAATCCGCCGCCGGCATGGGGCGAGTCCGTCAAGTCAGCCGCGCGCGTGCCGTTCGCGAACGTCGTGAACGGAGCGCTGCGCCTCTACGACTGGACGGAACTCTAGGCTGGGGCTGCGGAGAGTTTCACGACGGTCAGGTAATTGCGGTCGTGTGTACGTTCGTAGCCAACGGAATCTGACATCTTCCTGACCATCATTATGCCGAGTCCACCGATCAGACGCTCCGATGCGGGGAGCGTCGTGTCGGGATCCTCGTGCGACAGTGGGTTGTAGGGCGCGCCGTCGTCTATGAACGTCAGCCGCATCCCGGCCGGATCGGCAAGCGGCTCCACCTCGACCTCGAAGCCGGACGCCCCGGAATACCTGACGATGTTCGAGCATATCTCGTCAAGGATGATGTGCAGGGCGGGAAGCGACTCGTGCCCGTGGGCACACTCGTCCAGGAACGCCGAGGCGGAGGCGATCCCTTCCAGAGTGGGCGGGAACGAGCGCACGAAACGCTTTGGACGCGATACGCACTCCACAGCGAGGACAGTCATGTCGTCCGCCTGCGGAACGCCTTCGGAAAACGCTGCCACGGCCATGCGCACCACATTGCAGAGCATCTTCGGATCCGACCCTTCCACGGCGTTTATCGCATTCGTCAGACGTTCCTCTCCGAACAGCTTGTCCTGATGGTCGAGCGCCTCCGTCACGCCGTCCGTGTAGAGGAACAGGGTTTCGCCCGGATTCAGCAAAAGCGTGCGCGACCTGTACTCGATGCCGTCCATGAACGCCAGCACGGGACCGGACTTCCCCGTGACGTACTCCGAGCTTCCGCCCGCGACCTTCACCGGAGGATTGTGTCCCGCGTTCACGTACGTCACCACTCCCGTCTCGAGGTCGAGTACGCCGCCCCACGCCGTGAGGAACATGTTGGCCGTGTTGTTCCGGCAAAGCTCGGAGTTCACGCGGGCGAACGCGGCGGACGGGTCGCGGACCGCGAGTATCGCATCCTTCAGCAGGGTCTTCGCCGTCATCATGTAGAGCGCGGCGGTGACGCCCTTGCCGCTCACGTCGGCGACCATGAACGCGAGGTGCGTAGAATCGAGCATGAAGAAGTCGTAGAAGTCCCCGCCGACGTCCCTCGCCGAAGTCATCGACGCCGCCAGCCTGAAGTACGGGCTGTCGCCGAGCGGGGCCGGCAGCGCCGACGTCTGGATCGTCTTCGCGATCTCCATGTCCTTCGCCCTGGCCGCGTCCTCGGCGGCGTAAAACGCCTTCAACCGGTCTGCGTCGCGGAAGATGCGGTCGAGGAAGAACGCGAAGCCGCCGAGAAGCAGAGCCAGCAACAGGGCCATCACTCCCGCAATCATGTCGCGAGAGCCGTAGAACTCGTCTTCAGGTTCAATCATGAGGAAACGATGTCCGCCGAAGACGAAGGCGCGGCAGAACGTGCGTCGGCCGTAGAGCGTCTGCTCGAACGTCTTGCCGAAATCATTCTCTCCCACATTTGGCAGCGGTTTGTCGGCGTTTGGGGCTTTGGCTAAATCAAACCCGATTTCGTCGAGCGTCTTCGGCATGTCGGCTTCAAGCTGCTTTGAAACGAGTGCGCCCGTTTTCACATCCGCGCAGAGATAACACACCGTATCTTCCATCTGTGCATCAAAGAGAAAGGACAGCTGCGAAGGGATCATCTTGACCATGCGTTTCTCATCAAGCCCGATCTGGACATATCCGTCCCCATTTGGAAACGGCACGCCAAGGTACTTGCGGCGCGAATTGCTGTAGGCGTGGCGCCGGAACGGTTGGGACACCACTTTCGTCACACCGTTCGTCAAGACGGCAAACGGACGCGTTTGCTCCGCCGCATTCATGTTCACGCCCTGGCTATCGGGGTCGTTCGTCGCAAGGATGAGCCCCGTACGGTCGATAAGGCACAGCTCGTCGATGTCGAAGGCTGCGGCAACGGCCGTGATATCCGCCAGCGAATACGCGGCCGGTTTCTTGAAATGGCGCACGGTCGTGGACGCCAGATGCTCCAGCACCGTATCGATCGTACCGTCCAACGTCATGCGCATGTCGTTGACGGCATAGTCCAACATGGCTTCGGTATTATGCTCCGCCTGACGCGTCCCGATGATCCAGGTGACCGCCATCATAGCGATGTAGAGCGCGGCCGCGCCGCCGAAAACTATCATCCGTCTCTTCATCTCGGATTCCCCGCCTTAGACCACATTGAACACGTCGCTTATGCCCGTTATGTCGAATACGCCCTTGACGACGGAGTTGGGGTTGGCCACGGACATCCTGCCGCCGCAGGCCGTCATCGCCTTGTGCGCCGCCATGAGGACGCGAAGCCCGGCGGAGGAGATGTACTCAAGGCCCGAAAAATCGAACACGATTTCCGTCACGCCGTCGAGCTTAAGTTCGGCCTCAAGCTCGGGCGAGGAGTTCGTGTCGAGACGCCCATCGACCTTGAGCGTCAGGCATCCGTTGTCAAGTCTCTTTTCTATGTTCATTCCAATTGCTCCGTAGTGTGTATATTATATCAAATCCTGGAGCTCCCGTTCTATCTATCGTCTATTAAATATACGCCGTTGTAAGCCTAGACGCGGAATGGTCATGGCTTCAGGCAGCCTATTGGACAAACGACGACACCGTCCTCCGGTCGCGTGTATGCGCAGTCGCCAACTGCGGTCAGCACCATCAGAAATGACGGCTTTGCCATCTTAACCGTATCGATGCGCGAGGCAAGTTTCTTGAGTGCCTCCGCCCCTCGCTCAATCAGCGACGTTCCGCCAAGCTTGATTTCGACGAGACCGTACCGCCCATCGCGCAGAGACACGACCGCATCGCATTCCAGTCCGTTCGCGTCATGATAATGGCGGACATCGCCGAAATGCGCATCCGCATACACGCGAAGGTCGCGAACAGCCAACGTCTCGAACATGAATCCAAAGGTCTTCAGGTCTTCCATCAATCCCTTCGGCCCAATCCGCAACGCGGAGGTCGCTATGGAAGGATCGGCGAAATATCGTGTGTCGGAAGTCCTTACTGGCGTCTTGCTGCGGAGATTCGGACACCACGCCGGCATGTCCTCGACGGCGAAGATGCCCTTGAGCGCGTTCAGGTATGAATAGACGGTGTCGGCATCGAACGACCCCGTCTCGTTCGCCGCAAGATCTGCATTTATGACGGACGCAGTGGCCTGCGTGCCCTGCAGACGCGCATACGAACACATCAGCCGCCGCGCCCTGTCTTCGTTGCGGGCAACGCCATCGACTCTGGATATGTCGCGCTTGACAACGGCATCCAGATAGTCGAACGCCGGGTCAAAAGCCTCATCGCCCTTCATTTCGCATGCGACCGGCCACCCGCCACGGCAGATTGCCGTCGCAATCTCGGGCAGCTGCGAAACAGCAGGATGCGCCCCCGTGCAATCCGCGCCGTCGAAAAGCGCACCAAGCGACACTTCGCCGGACGATTCTCCTGACTCGTAAAGGGACATCGTACGCATTTTCACCCAAGCGAAGCGTCCCGTCCCGCTATGCTTCATCTCGCCCTCGTTGGCGGGAACGGCAGACCCGGTCAACAGAAACAGCCCCCGACCATCTGCATGATCGACCCGATAGCGAATCGCATCCCACAGGACGGGGGCTATCTGCCATTCATCAATAAGCCGGGGCGTCTCACCATCTAGCACCTCCGACGGACGAATCCGCGCCATCAACATATTGTGATCGCGCTTTTCAGGTTCGTCCATGTAAATCACGCTCTTGGACAACTGCTCGCAAGTGGTGGTTTTCCCACACCACTTGATACCTTCAAGCAGGATTGCCCCAGCGGAATTGAACCGCCGTTCCAATATTGAGTCCAATATTCGCTTTTTATAGTGATTCATGACATATATTATATCATATTCTTGCAGACCTTGCAACCGTTCGGTCAGTTGTGGCGTTTTCGTTCGGTCAATTGTGGAGTTTTCGTTCGGTCAGTTGTGGCGTTTTCGTTCGGTTAGTTGTGGCAAGCGCAGGGTCTGTCCCCGGGAAATTCAAGGTAGAACATATTATACCATAAACGGACAAGATACCCGCAGCTTCAGAAATTGTAGTCGAAGCAGAGGCCGTAGATGTTGATGGGCTGCCAGTCGCGGGCTCCGTGGGACACGTAGTGGAACGCCATGAAGTACATCGTGCAGGAAAGTTCCGGAACGCTCGGAACCGGGAGGAACGAGAATCCCACTTGCGTGCGCGAGCAGTCAAAGCTGTCGGACGCCCGCCCGCCGTGCCTGTCGGAGAAAAACAGCTCGAAGCTTGCGTAGGGCGAAAACTTCAAGTCGGAAAAGCTCCAGCTCGTGCCGACCCGGAAGAGCTCGCGATATCTCATGAACGGCTGGACGCCCTTATTGTCGCGGTACTCGAAACGCGAACGGTGGCTGAGCCTGATCGTCCAGAACTCCGGCGCGGAGAGGCACAGATCGACCGTCGGACGATGCTCTGTGACGAGCCGAACCGTCGCATAGCGGTCGCGCACGATGCGGTGTCCGACGTATACGCTGGCGTACGGACACAGCCTGTACCCCACGGACATGTACGTCTCCTCGTCCACAAACTTCGAGTTGTCGAACTCGATCTCCTGGTCGAAGTGAAGGAGAACGCCATTCTTCCATGGTTCGGCCGTGGCCGCGAAGTTGAACCAGAACAGGTCGTCGCGCGCGAATGCAGCCGTAGCCGCAAACACCGCGAACAACATCAAAATGGCGTATTTCATATGCAAGGCGACTTTCAATAAAGAAATCCGAAGAGCCATAGCGGGATCTTGCTACCGTAGCCCACCTCGATGTCGTCCGCCGCCACGAAACTGTCCGGCACGTCCGCGATCTGAGTGAACTTCTTGCCCTTCCCGCCGACCTCGAATAGCCAGTTGCCGTCAACCAGAAAATCGCCCTGCGCCGGATACGTCACATCATGCCCTGCCGAACGCAGCTGATTGAGGAAGAACGTCTCCCTCGCGCAGCCCGTATCAACGTCCCGGACGAGCGCGTGCATCAGGTTCACGTTGTCGATGAATATCTTCTCCGGACGCGACATGTCCTTCAGCGACACCTTCTGCGAGGTAATGAGCTGCAGCAACCCGGCGCGCGCGAGGGCCTTCAGTATCTTGAGCCCCTGATTCCGGTCTGTCTCAAGTTCCCTGTAGAGCTGGGCCATCCGAGGGGTCTGTGGCACGCTCTCGGCAAGCACCATGAGCATCTTCTTCGCCTTCATGATCGTGGCCGTTGATACATCCTCGATCTGGGGGTAGTCGATCTCCAGTACCTGGTTGACGACCTCGGCAAGCCTGATGTCGAACTCGTCCACCCCCTCCTTGTAGAAAGGATAGCAACCATGCTTGAGGTAGCGTCCGAAATACTCGAGCACCCTTATGTTTCCAACGACTTCAGAAGCTATGGCCCGATGGTTCTCAAGCAACTCCTTGAGCGAACACGGCCTAAAATCCAGCACGCCCTCGAACTTCAGGTATTCCCGGAACGACAGGCACGGCAAAGTGTACGGAACCCTCCGGCGCGAAAGGTCTCCGCCCTTGGACTCCAGCTGAAGCAGCGACGAACCTGTATAGACGATGTTCAACGAAGGGTACGAATCGTATATGTTCTTTATTACCGTCTGCCACGACCTAAGGTGGTGCACCTCGTCGAGAAAGAGATGCGTCCCGCCATGCTTCCAGTGCCAGTCCGCAAGGTCGATGACATCATGCGCCGCAAACCATATGTTGTCAAGCGAAACAAACAGACATTTGTCGTCGGCTTCGTCAAAGGATTCGCGGATGTGCTGGAGAAGAAGCGTGGTCTTCCCCGTGCCCTTCGCCCCTTTCAGGCAGATAAGGCGGTTTCCCCAGTTTACAGCGGGAAGCAGATACCTATGGAACGCCATTGACGTCTCGTGAACGAGCCGCCTTGACGTCTCATAGAGCCTCAATACATCTTTTTCTTCCATGTCAAGTACCTTTCAATGTGTGAAACACAATCTTTTACCCAAAAACAATGTTTGCAAACATCGTTTTTAAGCCAAAGACAATGTTTCTAAACATTGACATTATATCATATTGAACCCCTCCGTGTCAACCCTGTCCAGTTGCAGTTGAGCGGTTGAGCGCTTGAGCATCTGAACTGGCGGGGACAGTCCCCATTTTCGGCGGGGACAGTCCCCGTTTGGGTGGGGACAGACACCAGTCAGCGGCGGTTTCGTCGAAACCGCCCTACCATTCACGGCGGGTCGAGGACGCCCCGCTCTACCGAACGTTACCGCACGATGATGATGAAGCGGTTGGGCTTGGCGTTGACGAGCGCATCACCTGTTCCCCTTCGCGCGGTTGTGCGTCTTGCACAGCATCTGGCAGTTGGAGATGTCCGTCGCGCCGCCTTTTGACCAAGGCGTGACATGGTCGGCATGCTGCGTGTAGAACTCGTCGTTCTTCGCGCTCTTAGCGGCCGAAAGCGTCTTGTTCTTTGACATTGCCATTCCTCCGTTACTTTGGTTCGAGGTTCGTGTCGTTAGGCGTGGGATTGTAGATCAAATTAAAACACAAAGCGGCCTCCTTCTCCCTACTACAGGAAAACTCAAGATTTTCAATTTCAAAGTAACGTGCCGAGACAAGATTCCCCTCCTCATCAACTACACACCGGCTTCTGACAACAAGCACTTTGGATTTGTCAAAGCGTTCCCCCTCGCCGCCAATTTTTCTTCCCTTTGCATCTCGGATCGGACGACGGAAGTAATGAAAATATTGCAAATAAGTTTTTTTCGGGTCAGCAGAATAAACCCCTGTAAACGCGCTTTGCAAAAAACGATTTTCATAATAACCCCCGGAGAATTTATCAGTGAACCGCAAGTTGACCGCCATGCCGTTATGCTTCGTTCCAAACATCCCATCCCAGTCAAATTTAACCTCAAGATCGCAAACCTTTCCTCGCCCAATTGGTTCCACATAGTCATATTTCTCAAGATCAAATCCTATCCAGGTATTAAGTGCCTTGGTGAGGCGCCAATCATGTAAGCCCATCCTCACGGCAATTGGATTTTTCTTCTTACGCAAAATAACAGTTTTAGGCATCCCCCAAGGCTGCCATTTCCCATCAACAACCTCATGCTCTCGCTCCATGTCGATAAATGAGATTTCATCATTTGTCGCATAGTATCCATCACGTGAAACCGTTATCTCCAATACACCTTTTGTTTTTTCTTCTGCCACGAATACGCCGTTGGTATCGGTCGTATCGATCAATCGTCGCCCTTTGGATCTATCCGCCATGTCGAAAAACACATTGACAATTGCCCCTTGAACTGGGTTGCCGATATCATCAACCACCCTGAAATTGACTTTTGCCTTGGCTCCTACACGATAAGCCTCCTGAAAAGTATCAGGCCCCAACAAGGCGTGCGCAGACAATGCAAACACTATTACCACCAGAAGAGGAATAGCTACTTTTGACCTTTTCATTCAATACCTCCAGTCTCTTTTACTTTCTCAAAGAACTTAAATACATAAAAGTATGCCATGTCTTTGATATCGGAATGAAGCCAACGATTGCCCCAGTCATCAAACAAGCCGTTGGGACGTGCAATCCAACCATTAGGACGGGTTATCTTGGCGGTTGGTGTTATGTCATTCAAATCAAACATATACATACTCATGTTATCGTCATCGCCCCATCGCAAAGCACCACTTGCCGGTGTCCGTGACGGTATGCCCTTCGCTAGATGCGCTCCCCTCAGCAAAAGAGGAATGGAATTCGTGTTCATGCTCTCGGGCTGAAGTTTGAATACGGTGTTGGTCTTCAACTCCGCCAACGACATCAACCACGCATTAGTCGGCTGTATTGTGTTATAGCCTAATACATTTTCACGAATGCCCCAACCAGCCCAATCAGTTGTTCCCATTCGGGCGACTATACCTTTTCGTCCTTTCCAAAGCTCCTGCTTGTGCCAAGAATAGTGCTCAAACATCTGATCCCAGTTCTCATACCCGTCAATAGCCCAGATGTTGTTGTTGCGCTCAAGTTCAAGAACATGGTCACCGGTGGAATAGAAGTTCACGGCGTAATCTGCGACATCGGCAAACCTGCCACCCCATGTCAACAACTGCCTATCATCCCCAGCATCTTCTTCAAAGCACTTATACCACTCGTTGGCAAAGGACTTTCTCGGATATTCGTTCCAGTCCTTATGTACGAGAACATTGGTTGGAGACAATGACGTGTCATACGCCTCCGCAGGAACTGCGGAATTGCACATAATGTACTTCGACACTTGAAGCCCATAGTCTTGTATCATTGACGAGACAACCATGTTGCCAAGCGAATGAGCCATGATGACCTTCTCGCCGGGGATGCTGTTTATCGTCGAAGCTATCTGACTTGCCACGACAAAGGCGTTTGAGGCGTTCTCGTGGTACATCAAGGCAAAAGTGTCGGCATGTGGTTGACAATCATCTCAAGCTTCCCCGGCTTGTCGCAAAGATTGTTCTTCCGATCCCATTCGAGATTGCGGTCGTTCGGAGTCGGATTGAGGTAGTAGAGGAATGCAATGCCGCCAACTTTCTGTGTCCATCGGTCGCCACCATTGAGCAGAAACGCTGGATCACCATAGATCTTCCCGAAAACCGAGCTTTTTATCCTCCCCGCCTCATCACGCTCTGTACGTATCCGAAAACAATAGCACTTGCCACTGTCAAGACCTTCTCGACGTTGAAGATCGTAAGCCATAGACTCTGAAAACGTCAACTTGCGTTGATAACCATTTTCAAACGCTTCGCGAACCTTCAGTAGCGCCTGCGGATTTGTCACCGATACCGATTGTATGCCATTCGCTTCATCGCCTTGAAATATCGCCATAACGGTGTTTTTGTAACGAGGAGCCCTAAAATTGCGACCATTGAATCCTTCGCCAATATATTCCTGTGGGGGGCACGAAAAGACGACGTCAGCTATTTCACCTTTCCCAAACGGAGGAAGGAATTCTCCTTTCACAAGATCGCACGCGAAGTATCTTCCGTTTTTATCTATCGCATCACTTCCGATACACCACCCCATCCTCTTGACAAACAAGGGTAGAGGATGCATGACGCGTTGAAGTGATGCTGTTATGACAAGATCCGTCGGACGCCAGTGCATAAGAGGGAAAACGGGCTTTTGAGTGAATTGATGGCGAATGCCAAAATTTGGATAATAACCTTTGGGCGGCTTTCTAATGTTCACACCTGTTTTACCTATGTTTGTCTCGCCTTGGACATGGCATCTACCCTCCTTATCTGTCGTTTTTCGGTCAGAATAAGTCGGAGCAGATTCCGTCCATGCTCTCCACCCGTTATCATTGCCAAACCAACCAACCACCTCAACACCTTCTATGGGGATCCCAGAATCTGCATCCGTGACAAGAACATCGAATCCTGCGGTTGCCGCAAGGAGATGTCTCGCAACCCCTAAGTAAACTATGATTGTCAGCACGTCATTCACCATTCTGTTGTGGTTCTTCATTATTGTCTCCTTTGCCATTACTGATGATGCAACGAAATAGCTTCCAATTAAAACGGTATGCCACATTCTTTATGTCTGAATGCCACCATTCAAGTTCAACCCTTGGCCATCCTCCGGATTGGCAGTTCCTATAGTTTATGTTTCCACAGACTACATTCGTCGAGACGGAGTTCGCACCCGCCGAAAAGGATGTCGCGGGAATTGCGTCGCCACTGCCTCACCTGTTCCCCTTCGCCCTGTTGTGCGTCTTGCACAGCATCTGACAATTGCTGATGTCCGTCGCGCCGCCCTTCGACCACGCCGCGA
>JAEEGL014111433.1_pt1 | contig 12640 bp, 8 predicted proteins | sample 9134231 | NCBI WGS metagenome assembly JAEEGL01 (sample SAMN16246548, study PRJNA631951) | gut metagenome | biome: gut microbiome; feature: rumen; material: fiber-attached | host: Bos | place: Iran: Karaj | collected 2018-10
AGTGCATTCATCTGCTGACGCTTGTACTCATGCATACGCTTGATCTGAATATCAAAGATTGAATCAGGGTCGATATCAACCTTCTCATTCTTTTTAATATATGCAGCAAGCTGCTGCTTCTTTGTCATCTTGATATCGGCAATTTTGTCAAGAACCTTTTTGTCATCAGCATACTTCATGAGGCCTTCAAGCTTTGCTGCGTCAGTCTTATATCCGTCGCCGATGAGCTCAGTGATGTAATCAGCAAGCTCATGATCACATGAGAGGAGCCATCTTCTGAATGTGATACCGTTTGTCTTGTTATAAAACTTCTTTGGATAAATCTTATAGAAGTGATTAAGCTCGGAGTTTTTAAGTATCTCTGTATGGAGGTAAGCAACACCGTTGATTGAATATCCATAGTGGATATCCATGTGGGCCATATGTACTCTGCCATCCTTGTCGATGATCTGTACCTTGTCATTATTCTTAAACTTCTTTGCAACTCTGTCTGAGAGTTCTTTGATAATGGGCACGAGCTGGGGCACAACCTTCTCAAGATATGAGAGAGGCCACTTCTCAAGGGCTTCCGCAAGGATCGTATGGTTTGTATACGCACAAGTCTTTGATACAACTTTGATCGCCTCGTCCATTGTAAAGCCTTCCTGAGTTGTCAGGATCCTGATGAGCTCAGGGATAACCATTGAAGGATGTGTATCATTGATCTGAATAGCCACATGCTTGTTTAATTCATGGAGATCATATCCTGCTTCCTTCTGCTCCTTAATAATGAGCTGGGCTCCGTTTGATACCATAAAATACTCCTGATAAATACGCAGGAGGTTTCCTGCTTCATCAGAGTCATCGGGATACAGGAAGAGTGTCAGATTCTTTTTGATATCTTCTTTATCAAAATCGATACCTTTCTTCACAATACTCTCATCGACAGATTCGATATCAAAAAGGTGAAGCTTGTTTGTACCTTTGCCATATCCGACAACGTCTATATCATAAAGTCTTGACTTAACCTTTGTCTTGCCAAATGATACGGTAAATGTAGTCTTTGTCTTTGTGAGCCATGAATCATCCTCAATCCAGGGATTCTTAACTGCCGTTTGCTTGTTTTTCTTAAACTCCTGCTTAAAGAGTCCAAAATGATAATTAAGTCCTATACCATCTCCGGGAAGTCCGAGTGACGCGAGGGAATCGATAAAGCATGCTGCAAGACGGCCCAGTCCTCCGTTACCGAGTGACGGCTCGGGCTCGACTTCTTCTATCTTTGCCAGGCTCTTGCCGTACTTTGCAAGACCCTCGTTTAATTCATCATATATACCAAGGTTTATAAGGTTATTTGAAAGGAGCTTACCGATAAGGAACTCCATTGAAATGTAGTAAACCTTTTTCTTACCTGTGATGGCAGGCTTAGACTTAAGCATATCCTTGGTCATATCAAGGAGTGCATAGTAAATCTCCCCGTCTTTTGCTGCCTTTAATTCTTTTCCGTACTTTTTCTTTACGACTGCTGCCAGTTTATCTGTAGCTGATACTGTTGCGACAGTTTCCTTCTTAACAGTTGTTTTTTTGCATCCACACTTTTTCATGTTCGCTTCATTCCCTTTCACATTTTTATCTTTAATAAATTCTATGTTCCTAATACATATTTACAACGTGTAATTATACACGAAATCCTCATGTTTTTCCATGTTACATGTGTTGACATAGTGCGCTAATTTAGTTAACATAGTTTAGGATACTACATGTTGCAGATTTTGTACACGGAGAATCATACATGAGCTTTGCAATTTTTACTGATAACGCTTCAAACCTGCCACTGTCATGGCTTAAAGGAGACGACGTTCATATCGTCCCTTTCTGCTACTACGTAGAGGGCGTGGAGCATAAAGATCTTGATATAGATAAATTCGACGGTCCTGCATTTTATAATTCAATGATCGCAGGCACCCATGTAACCACATCCCAGATTAACCCGACCACATATGAGGAGCATTTCAGGAAGGTTCTCGAGGAAGGCAAAGATATGATATGCATCTGCATGTCATCGGGAATAAGCGGTGCATACCAGTCATCATGCATAGCTGTTAATGAGCTTCAGGAAGAATTCCCTGACAGGAAAATATATACCATCGATACAAGGTCCGCTTCTCTTGCAGAAGGATACTTTGCCATCCTCGCTCTTGAGTGCAGGGAAAAAGGTATGACCATAGACGCGACAAAGGAACTGATTGAGAGCCGTGTTCAGAAAATGTGTCAGGTATTTACTGTAGGTGATCTCGAATATCTCCGTCGTGGCGGACGTATATCAAACTTCAAGGCCACAGTAGCATCAATACTTAATATCAAGCCTCTCCTTAAAGGCAACGAGCGTGGCCAGATAATCAACTTCGGCACAGTCAGAGGCCGTAAGAAATCAATAAAGGCTCTGGCTGACAGATATGATAAATATGTGGTAAATGCCTCAGAGCAGACTGTATACATCGCCCACGGAAACTGCCAGGGTGATGTAGATGAACTTATAAAGCTGTTAAACGAAAAAAATCCCCCGAAGGAGATTCGCAGTGTTATGTACGAGCCTGTAACAGGCAGCCACGTCGGCCCCGGAGCCCTCGCCCTTTTCTTTATGGGCAGTGAAGACTTCCGGACCTCCATGGATTAATTTTTTTCTAAATCAAAGCTTTGTCTCGTGCTGCATACGCCAGTCTATGCATCTCTGCAGATAGTGTATGTAGTCGGGATTCTTGCACATTCCCTTACCTTCAATATCAGAAATCTTGGCAACATCCATACCGTTGCATGCTGTCGTCTTCATGACGATATTAAGGGGCTCAACGTCCGTATCGTTAGCGATGAATGTTCCTATTCCAAATGCCACTTTCACCTTATCCTTGAAATATCTGTTGATTGCTGTTGCTCTCTCAAAATCAAGGCTGTCGCTAAAGAGCAGTGTCTTAAGTGAGGGATCAATACCAAGTGATTTGTAATGCTCAATCATCTTGTCACCCCACTCATAAGGGTCGCCGCTGTCATGACGCACACCTGAGAAAAGTGTTGCATATGTGAGCTGGAAATCCTTGAGGAAACAGTCTGTCGTGATAGCATCTGTAAGAGCTGTACCGTTTAATACTCCGTACTCCTTTACCCATGCATCAAGAGCATACCAGTTTGAATATGCTGGATTGTGTTTGTGATTGCCCTGGCCTACACACATAATCCACTCATGAGCCATTGTACCGACAGGCTTAACACCATGTTTCATTGCAAGGTATACATTTGATGTACCTACAAATATGTTACCGGCAGGAAGCTTTGCGTCAGAAAGTTTTTTGACAGCAAGGTCCTGGGCATCAGCTGAGAGCCTTCTTCTGAGTCCAAACTCACTGAATGCACCCAGCTCATATGTACCATCCATAATACCTGCTATCTTCTCATCGAGCTTTCTCTCAAAGCTTGCATAGAGCTTGTCAAAATCATATGCCATTCTGAAATATACTTCATTCACTATGGCAAGGGTAGGAATCTCATACATTGATGTATTAAGCCATGTACCCTTTGTCTCTATGGTAAGTCCGCATGCAGAATCTGTACCAATCTCAAAATCATCAAATCTGGGTTTCCAGAGTCTCAGGAAATCAACATATGATCCCTTTATCCACTGGATATTATTGAGATACTGAAGCTCCTCTTCCTTAAAGCGCAGGTCACAGTAAAGCTTTATCTGGCGCTTAATCTCCTCAACCATCTTATCTGTAAAATGTACATTTTCATTTCTGCACTTAAACGACCATGTTGTCTTGTAGTCGCTGAACTGATGATAGATAGCCTGACCCATTGAAAATTTGTAAAGGTCTGTCTCAAGTAAACTGACGATAATAGGTTCCATAATTTATTCCTCTCTGTTTTTGGGATTACATATTAAAGTATACAGCATTATTCCACCTGCTATGTAAAATAAAGCCATATTGTACATCATATATCTTGGCTGGCAAAATATCAGTGCCGATGTCACAAGAACATTTACAAGTATTGCTCCGAGCACGACAAATCCGAAGAATGCTGTCGGCCTCTTATCCTTGTCTCTGGCAAGCACTGCCATAATTATTATATAGCAAATATATGCAATCATGGCATATATATCGAGAATTGTGTTTCTCTTTGCCACTGTATTAACTAGGCCATTGTAAACAGATGAAATATAGACCTTCGCATACTTGCCAAGATTGTCTTTCAGAATGGCTGACAGTATGACCTTGCTCACCCTGTCCGCTTCCATCTCAGCCTCAAGCCCATCACTGAATCCCCGTGATACTGCATCCTCCTCAAGCATGGGAAGCGTTGTATCTATGGTTATGACATCAAAACTATTTGAATAATGCTCCGAGAGCTTTACTATACCGCCCTCTGCATATTTAATATTGGCCTGCTTTTTATCAAGTTCATCATATACCTTAATAAAGATATTTCTTGCATCTTCATCCTGAATCAAATCAGCATCTTCCCTGTCACATACATAAAGGGAGGTGGTGATGACAAGGTTCATATCTCTTGTGTTCTTAATCATCTCTCCCCTGACAGCCAGGTTATAAAGATAATTGCCCGCTGTTGCAGCGGCCACACTTAAGATTATCATCATAAATGATACTGCCATCTTCTTAACAAATTCTTTCTTTCCTATTCGGGCAAAGAAAAGGGCTGCGAAACATATGATATAAACAATCGCCATATGCTTTCTCGTATCCATCATAAGGGCTGCAAGAACTGCCATGATTGTCTCATATTTGATTCCACCCTCATTGACTGCTTTAATCAGCAGTGCAAAGAATACAAGATACATCTGAAGTGCAATGCCTTCCGTCAGAATACTGTTTGAATAAACGCAACCGTTAAGGGACAGGAACTGGCCCGCAAAAGCAACGGCGAAGTTCATCACTGCCACAAAATACATCATATAATCCTTAAGCTTATAAGTATTCCTTATAGTGACTGCAAGGTACGTAACCGAGAGTGCCATAAATATATTTTGCACTATAGCCACGATTTCAAGCTGAATTGTCTTTCCAAATATTCCTGCGATTGCCAGAAACAAAGGATAAACAGGCTCTCTCGTCGAATCCATATTTATATATCCGGTCGAGTCAGAAAACAGCTTTACGCCAAACATAAAATACATGGCCATATAAAAAGCAAGGCTTAAGCCGAGTATTATCCATGTATGAATATTTATTTTTTTAGTATTATTTGTTTCACTCATATTCTAATTCTTATACAGTTTCAGGTATTCACCTGCCATCTTCTTAACCGTAAAATCAGCCTGTGCTCTTTCAAGTGCATTCTGACCAAGTATTTCCCTGAGGCTAATGTCTGTCATTTTATTAAAAGCTTTCACAAGCTCTTTTTCATCATTATCAATAAGGAGTGCTTCCCCATTATTATTGAGCATATCAGGAACACCGCCTACATTTGTGGCTATTATCGGCAGCCCTGTACCCATAGCTTCTATTAATGACATAGGTACACCTTCGTATAAAGACGGCAATACAAATACATCAGCTCTCTCAAGAAGCGGGAATACATTGTCTGTAGGACCGTTAAAGAACACTTTGTCTTCAATGCCTTTTGATTTAACGAGTTCCTTTATCTCATCATAAAGTACTCCGTCGCCCACAAGAGTCAGCTTTGCATCCTTATAATCTGATACAAATTCTGCAAATGCATTAATGAGCATTCGATGATTTTTCTGTTTTGAGAATCTGCCTACATGTATGAACTCAAGGACATTACCAAATTCGTAATGAGTCTTACATGCACATTTATTAAGATCAATTCCGTTATATATCACCGGAACCTTGTCTTCCGAAAGGCCGTACTGGCTGCATATTGTATCTCTCACTTCGGAGCTGAGCGCCACGGGTACTACGCCTTTTTTCGTAAAGAGCCTCTTATTTATCATGGCAGCAATGCCCCATGCTTCTTTTGAAGCAATATTGTGAACCGTATGAATAAATCTCTTTACCCCTTCTTTGCTGCCTGCCGGATATGCATATTTAACACAGTCAAGATGGGTATGAATGACATCAGGTTTAAACTCCCTAATTACTTTCCTGAGTTTCTTAACCATTGAAAAATCAGGTCCGGGCTTCTTATCAAGAAAAACTACTTTAATCCCCCTTTTCTTTAGTCTCTCTGAGATTGGAGTCTTCCTGTCATACATGCTGACAACAATTACATCATTGCCAGATGATAGTTCACATGTGAGATTTTCACACATCACCTCTGCACCGGCCAGTTCCAGTGTAGGTATTATCTGCATTATTTTCATTAATTATTCCCCGTTCTCTTTAATACAAATCCAAAAAGTTTTTTGCGTTCCTGCCTGTTGAATATAAGTAAAAACAGTATACATCCGCCAACAGCGCTGTATAAAAGGACTGCAAGTATAAATGATGTCCATCCTGAAGGAACTACCAAAAGGTTCATAGCAGCAAACACACCTGTCAGCAGTCCACACAGGAATATATGCTTGAAAACATCCGGCAGGAATGTTGCCAGCTTAATCCCAAGACACTTTGCAGCGTACATTGGATGGAATATCACATTAGTCAGTGTACTGATTACTACTGTGGTAAGCACTACTGCCATCACTCCCATTCCGGCAAACTTTATGAGAACAAACATACCTGCAACGTTAAGCAGTCCTCCTGCCACAGTGACAATACAAGGTATCTTGTTCTTTATCGTAAGTGTGTATGCATAATAGAGAGGACTTACCACACCCTCTCCGATACAGGTGCTGATTGTCAGTATCGTGAGAAGGTATACGAGCTTTGTATCCTCCTCCGGTATCCATAAGCCGATGTAATAATATCCAAGTGCTAAAAACCCGGCAAACGCCAGCTCGGATACAGCTCCGGCAATCTTCATTGAGAATTTAAATTCTTTTACGAGTCCTTCTTTATTGTTGTCAGAATAATATTTAAGGAACAGGGGCTGGAACGGGAATGCGATAATATTAAAAAGTGTCGCAAATATTGTTCCGATTGTCTTGGCATATGACAGCTGGCCCATCTGGAAAGAACCAATCATAATGTTTGTAATAAGCAGATCAAGTCCTGTATTCAGCGTATTGCCAAGATTGCTGACTGAGTTCCATATACCGTTTATAACAAGTTCCTTTATTGCACTGACTGAAAAATGCTTTCTGTCAGCCCTAAGCTCAGGCGTATACTTCCTTGTCAAAAAATAATTTGACACAAACATAACTATACCCGAGCATAAATATCCGATACCGATTATCCAAAGGTTTGCTCCGAATATACAGAACAGTATAACCATGGATATAACCTGGGCAACGCTTCCTGCCCCTTTAAATATACCTATAAAATCAAGATGATTCCTGATCTGTGCAAACGAACCATATGCAGTTGATACTGTAAGGAAAAAGAAATTGAAAAATATCAGCAGGAACAGTGCCTTGACATCTGCAACCAGATTTTCCGGTATATCCAGGATTTTCTCCAGATATACTGTCACCACACTCAGCACGCCGATAATGACAATGCTCAGTATCACATCTCCGTAGAACACTGAAGAAAAATACTTTTTCGCATTATCCATGTTGCCCTTATGATATTCAACAGTGATGAATCTCGATGCATATGCGTTTAATGCTGTCGTGAAGATAGCCGCATAATTCACAAAATTGATTGCAAGAGATACGAAACCGTACGCATCCGTGCACATATTCTCGGAAATGTACGGTACCAGAAAAAGACTTATCAGAAAATTGATAACAAAAGCCATGCCCGTAAAGAACATGGTCGTAAACAGTCTTATATTTTTATTTTCGCTCTTTAGCAAGTTCATGATATAAATCGTTTAGTTTTTTCTGCTCAAGGGTCACATCAAAACCCGCGTCTTTTAAGAGCTGACCGTAATCCTTATGGTCCAACTTCTTTTCATTCGATATCTTCTCAAAATGATTAAGCGCTTCCTCAGCCCAGATACCCGGATTTTCATCAAGGCTCTTGTATCTGATGAGTCCTGTCACATCAACATCTTTTGTTATTACATCAGAAGCAACGATTGGTGTACCTACTGCCTGGGCCTCCAAAAGTACTCCGGGGAGTCCCTCATAATGAGACGGGAATACCATCAGGTCAAATGATGCGTAATAATCTTCTATATCAGAATGTTTACCTGCAAAAATACAGTCGTTTTCAAGTCCGAGGCGCTTAACTTTTTCTTTAATACCCGGAAGAAGGGGTCCCTCCCCCGCCATTAAAAGTACACTGTCCGGTCTCTTTTCATGTATTTTCGCAAATACATCTATTAAAAAATCATGATTCTTCGGATAGAGAAAGCTTCCTACATGACCTACTATAAGCCTGTCTTCAATACGATACTGTCTTCTTACGCTGGAGCCGTCTGCATCTTTAAATCTGTCAACATCGATATTGTCAAAAATAATTCTGACTCTGCCCTCGTCGTAATTCTTTTTACCGAATGTACCTATGGCTGCATCAGACGAGCATGCCCACATATAATCGGTTTTCTCAGGGAGATGTTTTGTCAGAAATGAGACTACGAATGTCTTTAACCTGTTTCCGACTCCGGCACTTCTCGAGTGAGCAATTGTCACACATCCGTATTTCTTTGCAATAGGGAGATACAGAGAAGCCGTATTTGTCGTATTACCCTGTACTATCGTAATCTCAGGATGATTCTTAAAGAAATCATCAAGGGAATTTTTATATGAAAAATAATTATATATTCTGAATTTCGGTGTCCTGTATATCTTAAGGCCTCTCGATAACACTTCTTCATCAAAGTGATCGGGTCCTTTACTGTTTACGAGGAAAGCGTACTCTATATCGGGATCGTCATTTCTTCGCACCAGGTCCATGATACGATTTTCAGCGCCTCCCATGCCAAGACATCCGAGCATATGGAGAACTGTAATCTTTTTATTATCTGCCATCTTAAGTTTATCCGATTATGTCCTTAATCACGCCCATATGGGTTTTAACTACTTCTTTTCTGTCGAAGCATTTCTCCATATGTTCTCTTCCGGCTTCACCCATCTTTATCTTGTCTTCATAAGGAAGCTGATGGAACCTCTCCATCGCATTATAAAGATCCTCTGATGAGCCTGACTTAAATGTAAATCCGCTGACACCATCTAAAACAGTCTCTCTGCATCCCGGTATATCCGATACAAGAATAGGTCTGCCAGTTGCCGCAGTCTCAAGGCATACATTACTCATTCCCTCATGATATGAAGGCTGTACAAGAGCACTGCACTTTTCATAATATTCCTCAGGTCTGCTTGTAAAACTGTGATATTCTATAATACCCTTTTCAATGAGACTCTTTACTCTCTCCTCGTAGGACTCCTCATAGAATCCCACAACGATATATCTTGTCTCCGGATACTTCTCTTTCATCCTCTCGGCACTGTTAAGGAACTCTTCTATGCCCTTTTCCTTCATAAGCCTTCCGATGAAGAGATATGTCTCGTTATCTTTGTCGGGGTACGGCTTTTTAACAAATCGATCGAGATTAACGCCCGCTCCGGTAGTCACGGTTGAAGGGCCCTTTAATATACCGCATTCTTCCATAATACGTTTATTTTCCGAGTTCTCAAAAAAGACCATGTTGCACTTTCTGAGTGCTCTTTTATATAAAGCCACGGTAATCTTTTTAAGAAGATTATCTGTGTTAAATGCCGTACCAAGTCCCGTAACATTTGCTATATAAGGGATACCGAGGTCGGCACAGGCAAAGCCCGCATAAATATTTGGCTTTATTGTAAGAGTTATGACTATGTCAGGCATAATCTCCTTAATATAACTCTTAATCTCACGGCAAAGCTTCAGTTCCTTAAAAGGATCGGTGCTTCTCCTGTCCATGACCATGGATTTGGTATGGATATTCATTGCCTCAAACTGTTCCGGCTTGTCTCCCGCCTTTTTATCGATGGGGCAGAAAAGGAATATCTCATATTCCTTATTAAGCTCAGTAAGAAGTTCTATCCTGAAAAGAGAAAGACTGTAAAAAGAATTGGAAATCATAAGTATCTTTTTCTTCATTACTTTTCTTCCCCTTCTGTATTCGTATTTTCAATAAATCCTTCGGTGCTTGTCTTCATAAATATAACCTTTATTGTCATAAGTATTATTCTAAGGTCAAGGGCCAGAGAATAATTCTCTATATACATAAGATCAAGTTTTAATTTATCATACGCAGTTGTGTTGTACTTGCCATAAACCTGGGCATATCCTGTGAGTCCGCCCTTAACCTTTGTACGGTATGCAAACTCAGGTATCTCACTGCAGTATTTCTCTACATGCTCTGTTCTCTCAGGCCTCGGGCCCACAAGGGACATATCACCTTTAAGTACGTTTATGAGCTGAGGCAGTTCATCTATTCTTGTCTTTCTGATAAATCTTCCGATTTTGGTAATACGGTCATCATCATTTGTTGCAGGATGAGCCTTACCGTCTGACTCAGCATCCACTATCATGGATCTGAATTTGTATATCACGAATTCCCTGCCGCCTATAGTCACTCTTTTTTGAGTAAAAAACACGGGATCACCGTCTTCTGCTTTTATGCAGATGGCTGTAATCAGCATTACAGGCGATAAAATGATAAGCATGAGAAGTGAGATTATGATATCCATAAATCTCTTAATAAACTTCTGCTCAAATGTCATGCACACATTGTCAGATGCAATAAGAGGCGTATCAAACATATGATACTCTCTTGCGCCTCTGATTAATATATCCGATATTTTCGGTGTCTGATATACGGTAATATCTTTTCCGTAACAATACTTAACGATATCATTTCTTATCTCCGAAGCCACATCATATACAATGACAAACTCATGATTCTCAAGTTTTTTAACTATGGCATCGAATCCCTCGGAAACATTTATCATGTCACCGATAACATACTTGTCTTTTCTGGTAGACAGTTTGTCAGTAAATAATCTGACACTATCCTTCTCATATATGAGCAGAATATTCCATGCAGGAAACATCCTCACATACACAGCTTCCACTATAAGCACCAGAACAATACTGATGACTATCTGGATTACATTACATATAAACAGCCAGAGCATAATGTGCCCGATGGCATATAAATCACCGAGTGTCAGGACTATCTGAATACACATCAGAAAGTTCGTGATGAGGAGTCCCAAAACCTGTGACAATATGGTATTAAGCGGAGTATAAAAGCCTATGTCAAATCCGCCGTAAAGTCTGATAAATATAAGCGCTGCTGCCGCATAAACGAGACATTCAAAAATATTACCCTTTCCGGTGAAGGGAATAAACTGAATGGTATTGATCTGCACGTACCATATGAAAACAAACGGAGCGCAGACACCTGCCAGTATTATCAGTGTCTCAATGAATTTGAATATTCTTTTATACGGTTTAAGATTTTTCTGCTTCTGATTCATTTTCCGTCTTTTTCTTGCAGTCTGCCGTCATGATAATCATTATCGAGAAGTATATGCTCATCGTAATGAGGTAAGCCGGGTGAACCATGGTCTCTGTAAGCTGTGCCATCATGACTGTGCCGAGCATCGTCACGGCAAATACCATGCCATGATCTTTGCTCCGTTTCTTAAGGAGCATGTATGCCCCATATAAATAAGCAAATCCGTTAAGCAGTCCGTATATAATACCTGTCGGTACACCGTACTGATACATTACATTCAGGTACGTATTGTGACCATGGAAAATGAATGTACTCTCGTCATTCGGGTCAAGGTAAATATAGTTGGGAAAATGACCTGTCATATTCAGTTTGCTGATATATGCAGACCATATCTCCATACGGCCGTTTGTTACGTCCCTGTCCTTGTCTATCTCAACCTTCTGGTCACTAACCACCTCATCCTCATCATAAATGGCATCCTCAAAATTTATCATGAGTCCCCATTTTCCAAATACTATACGAAGATATCTGGTGATAGATGTATATTTATCGGAATCCACAGGATCTCCCGGAATAATTCTCTCCTCCGGGTCATACTCCCATGCAAGAAATACGGGCTTGCATATATATGCGGGAATATACCTGATCATCAGGAATGTCGGATAAAACAGGAGTATCACAAATAAAAGGGCTGCTCCCGCTCTCTTTGCCGTCTCTTTTTTGTTCTCAGTAATCATGTGGATTACAAACAATACAGCAAATGAGAAAAGAAGTCCGATGATGGTGGTTCTCGCATAGTTAAGAAGTGTGAATCCCATCTCTATACCAAATAAAATAAGGTATCCGATTATTGCACACGTCCTTATTTTTTTCTCTTTATCACTGCCTGTTTCCTTCTTCCACCATCTGTAAAGTCTCATGTAGATGATGACTGAGATGACAGCAAAATAAAAGCCTGCGGTATTTTCATTTGTAAAATATGAAAGATAACGCTGCTTATCAAACGGTCTGTGAACCAGACTCATATATGCTATATATAAAAATGATGCTATGCCGGCAAGTTCAAATTTGTCGACAAAAAATTCTCTCTTCTCTTTATATGCAAAGATGTACGCTGCAAGATTAAATACAATGCAGATATAAAGCACGTAATAGTATTCCCTCATGAATATTACAGAGAGAACGTTGAACA
>JAEEGL014584526.1_pt1 | contig 12640 bp, 12 predicted proteins | sample 9134231 | NCBI WGS metagenome assembly JAEEGL01 (sample SAMN16246548, study PRJNA631951) | gut metagenome | biome: gut microbiome; feature: rumen; material: fiber-attached | host: Bos | place: Iran: Karaj | collected 2018-10
AAGGCCGGCTCCGGTGAATTCTTCTTCAACATCTTGAATCTGGACGTACGCCCGGCGGAGGTCTTCGGCCTGAGCCTGGGAGCGGACCTGGAGTTCAATTCCTTCGATTCCAAGAAAGATATGTTCTTCCTGAACGAAGACAAGAAAGTCCTAGCCCTCCCGTTCGTGGACGGCTTTGACAAGACCCGCAGCGAGATCCATACCACCTCTTTCAATTTCCCGTTGCTCGCCACGTTCTATTTCAATGACTTCCATGTCGGATTCGGCGCAGAGGGAACCCTGAACACGGGTGGCTACACCCATACGTACACCAAGCAGGGCTATGTCACGGACCGGCACAACGAGAACAAGGCCAAGGTCAACCGTTTCTCGTACGGACTGACGGCTTTCCTGTCCTACGATAACCTGGGTGTTTACTTCAAGTTTTATCCGAAGTCTTCCAAGATCCTGCCGGACGGGAGCGTGAACTTCAGTTTCTGGACCCTCGGCGTCGCTTTCGGTCTGTAGCCATGATCATCGAAGCCCAGGGAATCGAAAAGAGTTTCGGGACGTTGAAGGTCCTGAAAGGGATTGACCTGCAGGTTGCCCAGGGAGAAGTTCTCTCGATCATGGGGGCCTCCGGGGCCGGCAAGTCGACCCTCCTGCAGATCCTCGGAACGCTGTCGACGCCCGATGCCGGCTCGCTCCGGATCGACGGGACGGACGTGCTTTCTCTCGGAAGCAAGGCGCTTTCCCAATTCCGCAACCGCCGGATCGGGTTCGTGTTCCAGTTCCACCATCTGCTGCCGGAATTCACGGCACTGGAGAATGTCATGATCCCTGCCTATATCGGCGGGCGCTCCGAGAAAGAGGCCCGGCCGGAGGCGGAGAAACTGCTGCAGACCCTGGGGCTGGCCGACCGCCTGACCCACAAGCCCTCCGAACTCTCCGGTGGCGAGCAGCAGCGCGTGGCCATCGCCCGGGCGCTGATCAACCGTCCGGCCGTCCTGTTTGCCGATGAGCCGTCCGGCAACCTGGACAGCGTGACTAAGGCGGACCTGCACAAACTGTTCTTCGAACTGCGCGACTCCCTCGGGCAGACCATCGTCATCGTGACGCATGATCCCGAACTCGCGGCCCTGTGCGACCGCTCGCTGTTCATGCGTGACGGTCTGTTCGACGAAAAGGCATAAAAAGAGCCGGCGTCATCTTGACCGCCGGCTCTTTTTACCTCAAATTATTAACCCTATTTTCCGTTGGTGTTCTTGTTGTTGGTGCCTCTTCCCGCACCGATGTGCAGGCGGCCGATCTGGTTGCGCCGGAATTTTTCCTCGGCGACGAAGAGTTTCGCCACCTTTTCCGCGGAAAGTACCTTCAGGTATTTCTTGGCATAGTTGCTGTCCACATCCTGCGCAACTTTCTGGGCGTTCAGGTACGTGTTCAGCAGCAGCTCGATCTCCTTGGCGGGTTTTCCGTCATCAACGGCTTTTTCCAGTTCGCCGTAGGCCTGCATGCTCTTGCCGAAGGCCTCCATGCGGGTCTTTTCCGCCTCGTTGTACAGGGGCCAGAACTTCTCGGCCTCGGCAGGCGTCATGCCCGTCTCGGCGGTCAGGAAAGCGATGCGCTCGCTGCGCATCCTCTCCATCCATCTGTTGCCACCCTGCGGACGCTGTGCGGCTGCAAGGGTCGCCATGGCCAGCAGCGAAACCGCGGCCAGCGCGAGGTTTCTAATAATCTGCTTCATATGCTAGTAATTCAAGGGAGACGCCTGTCTCGATCAGGTAATTGATGATATCTTCTTCGGAATAGGTTTCCTCTGCTTCCGCGCCTTCGTCATCATAGATCAGATAAGGATCCGTGCGCGGAATGAGCTGGGCATAACTGAACAGGTCTTCGTCGGAGAGGACGGAAGCCGGACGGGCCGTGGAGCGCAGGAGGGCGGTCCCGCCGACCACCATGGCCGCAAAGGCGGCGGCCAGGGCGAGATAAGGCCGCATCCGGACCCACGGGGTCGTGGCCGAATGCTGCTGCGGAATCGTCGAGAGTCTTGCCTGGAGACCCTCGAAGTAACCTTCCGGTACGCTATGGAACTGTTTCTGGTTCATATCCGATTCTTTTGACACCATTGAAAGGGAAAGGTTTAAACCAAATCCTGAAATTCCGCCTTTAATTTTTCATAGGCGATGTGGTAGGAGGCCTTGAGTGCGCCGACCGAAGTCCCGGTAATTTCGGAAATGTTTTCGTAGGACATGTCCTCATAATACCTGAGGGAGAAGACAATCCGTTGTTTCTCAGGGAGTTTGGCGATGGCCTTGGAGAGGAGCCGCTGCGCTTCGCTGCCGTTGAAATACGGATCTTCGTCGATCCGGCGTTCCAACTCGGCATCCAGGGACTGGAAGCGCAGCGAGGCCCGGACTTTCTGCTTGCGCAGGAAGTTGAGGGTCTCGTTGGTGGCGATGCGGTAGAGCCACGTAAAAAGCTGCGCCTCCCCCCGGAACGAGGGAAGGGCAGCCCAGATCTTGATGAAAATTTCCTGCAGGAGATCGTCCGTGTCCTCATGCGAGCACACGAAGCGGCGGACATGCCAGTAGAGCCGTTCCGAGTAGTTCCTGACGATCTCGTTGAACGCCCGCTCCTGTTGTCCCGCTTCCCATAGTGCGATGATCTCCTGGTCGGTCATTTATTTGTGCAGTAATTCTTTGGCGGCCTGCGCAATGTGCGCTGCGTCGAGTCCGTAGGCGGCCATCAGTTCCTTCGGGGTCCCGGTCTGTCCGAACCGGTCTCCGCCGTTGACCATGGCCATCGGGGTCGGGGCTTTCCGGGCCAGAACGCCGGCGACCAGTTCGCCCAGTCCGCCTGCGGGGCCATGCTCTTCGGCTACCACCACGGCTTCCGTCTTCAAAGCGGATGCCAGAATGGTCTCTTCGTCGAGCGGCTTGATGGTCGCGACGTTGATGACTTCCGCGCTGATCCCCTCTGCTTCAAGGGCTTCGGCGGCCTGCAGGGCTTCCCACACAAGATGGCCGGTGGCGATGAGGGTGACATCGGTCCCTTCGTTCATGACATACGCCTTGCCGATTTCGAAGGACTGGTCCTCCGGCGTGAAATTCGGAACGGACGGACGTCCGAAGCGCAGATAGACAGGACCGTCATATTTCGCGGCGGCAATCGTGGCGGCCTTGGTCTGGTTGTAGTCGCAGGGGCACAGGACCACCATGCCCGGCAGGGCACGCATCAGGGCGATGTCTTCCATGGTCTGGTGGGTGGCGCCGTCTTCGCCGAGGGTGACGCCGGCATGGGAGGAAGCCAGTTTGACATTGGTCATACCATAGGCGACTTCCTGGCGGATCTGGTCATAGACCCGGCCGGTGATGAATTCTGCGAAGGATCCGGCGAACGGAATCTTGCCGGTGATGGCGAGTCCGGCGGCGACGCCGACCATGTTGGCCTCGGCGATGCCGCACTGGATGAAGCGCTCCGGGAAGGCTTCGGCAAAGGCGTCCATTTTCAGGGATCCCTTGAGGTCTGCGGTGAGGGCGACGACCCGCGGGTCGGCCTTTCCGGCTTCGAGAAGGCCCGCGCCGAATCCGCTGCGGGTGTCCTTCTTGCCTGTATCGATGTATTTTTTCATGATGCTCAGTCGTTTAGAAATCGCCCAGGGTCTCGGGAATCTGCGTCATGGCGTCGGCGCACTGCTCCTCGCTGGGGGCCTTGCCGTGCCATTTGTGCGTACCGGCCATGAAATCCACGCCGTGGCCCATGTCCGTTTCGAAGAGGATCATCACCGGCTTGCCGCTGCCGCGGAGCGCCTTGGCCGCCTCGAAGGCCTTGACGATCGCCTCCATGTCGTGACCGTCGGCGACGAGGGTGTTCCAGCCGAAGGCCTTCCACTTGGCTTCGAGGTCGCCCTGGCCGGCCACGGCGTCGACGTTGCCGTCGATCTGCTGGTGGTTCCAGTCGGTCATGGCGATCAGGTTGTCCAGCCGGTGGTGGGCGGCGAACAGGGCCGCTTCCCAGATCTGGCCTTCCTCGCTTTCCCCGTCACCGCAGAGGACGAAGGTGAAATGCGGATCGCTGTCCATCCGCTTGCCGAGGGCGATGCCGGCCGCAGCGGAGAGGCCCTGGCCGAGGGAGCCGGAGGCCTGGGTGACGCCCGGGAGGCCCTTTCGCACGGAGGGATGTCCCTGGAGCCGGGTGCCGAATTTGCGGAAGGTGGCGAGTTCCCCGACCGGGAAGTATCCCATGCGGGCGAGGATGGAGTAATAGACCGGGGTCAGGTGGCCGGCGGAGAGGATGAAGACATCCTGGCCTTTCCCGTCGCGGGTCCACGTGGCTGGATCATGGTCCATGACGCGGCCGTACAGGGCGGTCAGGAAATCGGCGCTTGACATCGAGCCGCCCGGGTGTCCGGACTTCGCCTGCGAGACCATCCGGACGATGTCCCGGCGGACCTGCGCGGCGATCTGGTTCAATTCTTCGATGGTTTTCATATGCCTAGGTAAATGTTTTAGTTCCTATTCCTACAAATATAGCAATTATTCCCCGAATCCGCCAATCCTTCCGGGCAGATGGGATTTGCGGAAAAACTCGTATCTTTGCAAGATATAAGAGAATTGTACAGAGCATGAAGCACATCCGCAATTTCTGCATCATCGCGCATATCGACCATGGCAAGAGCACCCTGGCGGACCGCCTCCTGGAACTGACCCAGACGCTGGGTGTCCGGGACATGGAGAACCAGGTGCTGGACGACATGGACCTGGAGAAGGAGAAGGGCATCACGATCAAGAGCCACGCCATCCAGATGGACTATGTCTATCATGGCGAGCATTATACGCTCAACCTGATCGATACCCCCGGGCATGTGGACTTCAGTTACGAGGTGTCCCGCAGCATCGCCTCCTGCGAGGGAGCGCTGCTGGTCGTGGATGCTTCCCAGGGTGTCCAGGCCCAGACCATCTCGAACCTCTACCAGGCGGTCGATCACGGGCTGGAGATCATCCCCGTGCTGAACAAGATTGACATGGATTCCGCGATGGTCGAGGTGGTGACCGACGAAGTCTGCGACCTGCTCGGCTGCGATCCGGACGACGTCTATAAGGTCTCCGCGCGCACCGGCGAGGGCGTTCCTCCGCTGCTGGATGCCATCGTGGAGAAGATCCCGGCGCCGAAAGGCGATCCCGAGGCGCCGCTCCAGGCCCTCATCTTCGACTCTGTCTTCAATTCTTTCCGCGGCATCATCGCGTATTTCAAAGTCTTCAACGGGACCATCCGCAAAGGGGACAAGGTCAAGTTCTTCAATACCGGCAAGGAATACGAAGCCGACGAGATCGGCGTGCTGAAGATGCAGCTCAAGCCCGCCGAAACGATCGGCTGCGGCGACGTGGGCTACATCATTTCCGGCATCAAGGCGGCCGCCGAGGTCAAGGTGGGTGACACCATCACGCATGTGGCCCGTCCCTGCACCGAAGCGATCGCCGGTTTCGAGGAAGTCAAGCCCATGCTGTTCGCGGGCATGTATCCGGTCCAGGCGGACCGGTACGAAGACCTGCGTGCCACGCTGGAGAAATTCCAGCTCAACGATGCCTCCTTCGTCTATGAGCCCGAGTCCTCCCTGGCCCTGGGCTTCGGTTTCCGCTGCGGCTTCCTCGGGCTGCTGCACCTGGAAATCGTGCAGGAGCGCCTGTTCCGCGAATTTGCCATGGACGTCATCACGACCGTCCCGAACGTTTCCTATAAAGTCTATACGACCAAGGGGGAGTGCGTGGATGTCCACAATCCTTCCGGCCTGCCGGCTCCGACGCTGATCGACCACATCGAGGAGCCCTACATCCGCGCCCAGATCATCACCAACACCGAGTTCTACGGCCCGGTGATGAAACTGTGCATGGACAAGCGCGGCACCTTGCTGGGCGAGCATTACATCACGGCGACCCGCGTGGAACTGACGTACGAGATGCCGTTGTCGGAAATCGTGTTCGATTTCTATGACAAACTGAAGTCCATCTCGAAGGGCTATGCTTCCTTCGACTACCATGTCATGGGCTACCGCACCGCCCGCCTCGTGAAACTGGACATCCTGCTGAACGGGGATCCGGCGGACGCGCTGTCGACCCTCATCCACGAGGACCACGCCTATGATTTCGGCCGTAAGATCTGCCTCAAGCTCAAGGACCTGATTCCGCGCCAGCAGTTCGACATCGCCATCCAGGCGGCCATCGGGGCGAAGATCATCGCCCGCGAGACGGTGCGCCAGGTTCGCAAGGACGTGACGGCCAAGTGCTACGGCGGTGACATCACCCGCAAGCGCAAACTGCTTGAAAAGCAGAAGGAGGGCAAGAAACGGATGCGCCAGATCGGTACCGTCCAGGTGCCGCAGAGCGCGTTCATGGCGGTCCTCAAACTCGACTAGGCCATGCTGCGCGTCGCCATCCTCATGACAGTCCACAACCGGCGCGAGACCACGCTGCGTTGCCTGGAGAACTGCTGGCACCAGATCGATGCCGGCAAGAACGAAGGGAAATATGCCTATACGGTGTATCTGGTCGACGACGGCAGCACCGACGGAACGTCGGAGGCCGTCCGGGAGACCTTCCCCCAGACCATCCTGATCAAGGGAGACGGCAACCTGTACTGGAACCAGGGCATGTGGCTCGCCTGGGACCGGGCGGCGGCCGAAGACTACGATTTCTATCTCTGGCTCAATGACGACACCCTCATGAACGAGGGGACGCTGGCGGCGCTGATGGAGAATTCCGAGTTCCTGCGGCACAAGGCCATCATCGTCGGAACGACGGCCAATTCGGCCGGCGAGATCACCTACGGCGGGCGGAACAAAGCCCGTCGGCTGATGACGCCCGATCCGGTCATCCCGATTCCCTGCCACCTGTTCAACGGCAACCTGGTCCTGGTGCCGCGGTCCGTCTATCTGGTGCTGGGCAACCTGGATCCGGTCTATCACCATACGTTCGGGGACTTCGACTACGGCGTGCGGGCGCACAAACAAGGCATCGACTGCGTCATCGCGCCGGGGATCGCGGCGGTCTGCAACCGGGACCACGGGCTGGAGAAATGGCGCGACGCCGCCTATCCGCTGAAAGAGCGCTGGCACTACCTGCATACGCCGAAGGGCCGGCCGCCGAAAGAACAGTTCATTTATGATTACCGGGAATCGGGACTTTTGTGGGCCGTGGTCCATGGAATCTCCATCCATTTCAAGGTCCTCTTCCCAAAACGGAAAAACAATGGGTAAATTCGTTCCCGCCATCCGTTCGATGCGGCTCCGCACCTTGCCGCTGTCGCTGGCCGGTGTCCTGCTGGGCACCTTGCTGGCCGTCGCGGATTATAAGGTCAAGGGGCTCACGGTGGTGTTCCTGGTCCTGACGACCGTCTGCCTCCAGATCCTTTCCAACCTCAGCAACGAACTGGGAGACGTGCTGCATGGCACGGATACCGCCGACCGGCAGGGACCGGCGTACGGGCTGAACGGGGGAGACCTGACGGTGACGGACATGAAGCGGCTGATCGGGCTGTCCGTGGTGCTCTGCGTCGTCTTCGGACTGGCGATGATCAAGGTCAGTTTCGGGCGGATCTTCAGTCTGGACGGCATCTGCCTTTCCATGCTGGGCTTCGCGGCCATCAGCGGGGCGATGAAATATACCCTCGGCCGCAATCCGTACGGCTACCGGGGCCTCGGGGACCTGTTCGTCTTCCTGTTCTTCGGCCTTGTCGCCGTGCTGGGCGCCTATTTCGTATCGGCGCACACGGTGCCGGGCTGGCTGCTCCTGCTGCCGGCTTCCGGAATCGGTTTCTTCAGCATCGGCGTGCTGAATGTCAATAACATCCGGGACATGAAGACGGATGCGGCGAACCGTACGACGGTCGCACTGATGCTGGGTCTGCGCCGGGCGCGGATCTACCAGACGGTGCTGATCGTGCTCGGCTGGGCCTGTATGGTCACCTACTGCCTCATGCGGTTCTTCGACCCCTGGCATTACCTGTTCGTCATCACCCTGCCGCTGTATGTGCTGCATCTGCGGGGTGTCTGGACCCGGGAAGACCGGGCACTGGACCCGATGCTGCCGCTGCTGGTCCTTTCCACGTTCGCCCTGGCTTTGCTGATGGGCTTCGGTTTCGTCAAATTCCTGTTATAATGCCCAAGAAGGAGAATGTCCGGCAGATGTTCGACGGGATTGCGTCGGATTATGACCGGCTGAACCATATCATGTCCCTGGACATTGACAAGACGTGGCGCCGCAAGGCGCTGCGGGAAATCGTCGCGCCCGAGGTGCGCGGTGTGCTGGACCTGGCCTGCGGGACCGGGGATTTCTCCATCGCCATCGCCCGCCGGATGCGTCGTCAGAGCATTCCGGGGCACGTGACCGGTGTCGACCTTTCGGAAGGGATGCTGGCTGTCATGAAGGAGAAAGTGGCGCAGGAAGGGCTCACGGGCATGATTTCCATGCAGGTGGGGGACGGCGAGAACCTGCCGTTCGGCTCCGGCGCCTTCGACCGGGTCACGATCGCGTTCGGCATCCGGAATTTCGAGGACCGTGCCAAGGGTCTGCAGGAGATGCTGCGCGTCCTCAAGCCGGGCGGTAAACTGGTCATCCTGGAACTCTCCGTGCCCGAGAACGCGGTGATCCGCTGGTTCTACAATCTTTATTTCCTGCACATCCTGCCGCTGATCGGCGGCAAGGTCAGCGGGGACAAGGCCGCTTATAATTATCTGCCTGCTTCCGTGCTCCATTTCCCCGGCCGCAAGGCCTTCCTGGAGGAGATGCACGCCGCCGGCTTCCCGGAGGTGACCCACCGGGCCTTTTCCTTCGGTATCTGCCGGATGTATACGGGCGTAAAAGCCTGAGTCTTACTGTTTCGGAACGATTCCGACGAAGACGAGGTCCCTGTCTGTCTCTTCGTTGCGCAGGGAATGTGCATGCCCCTTGGGACAATAGTGCACCTGACCCGCCCCGACGGTCAGGGTCTGTCCGTCGTACAGGACGGTGCCCCGGCCGGAGAGGAAGTACATGATCTCGCAACTGTCGTCATGGGTGTGCAGGCCGATGCTCGCTCCGGGCGGGAGCGTTCCGTGCATGACCTTGCAGGCACCGTCGTCGCACATGTGGGCGAAGAACGTCTTCTCCCCGCCTTTGAAATGTTCCAGTTCCTTGACCGGAACGTCGTTGAAATCCAGGATCATCGCTTCTTATCCGTTATCTCCGACGACATCCTTCAGCAGGGCCTCCATCTTGGAGACGAGGGCCTCTGAACGTTCGTTCTCCCCGGCATTGTCATAGATGTCGGTCATGTACTGGACCATCTGGTAGGCATATTCGAAGTCCTGATGGGCATAGTCGTAGAAGTCCAGGAAGAACTTGGAGGACTGCAGGAGTTCCGCCTCGAAACTGTCGGCGAGACCGCGCGCCTTCTCCTTCTGTCCGGCACGGTAGTACAGGTCGATCAGGTCCATGACTCTCAGGTCGTTGGATGCGAAGCCGATGCAGACGGTCTCAAGCGGATAGGTCTCGGACGGAACACATTCGACGGCCTTGTCCAGGACGGTCACGGCGCGGGTGGTGTCGCCTGCCTCGAGGCATTTGCGGGCCAGGTTCGCGAAGACTTCCCGCTGCGGCGAGACGCCCAGGAAGGTGTAGAGGTTCTGGTAATCGACGTAGTAGTCGGTCCGCTTGAGCGCATCCCAGGAATAGGTCTCCATCACGGTCTTGTACAGCCGGTCGAGTTCGACCTTCCCGATGCCCTTGGAACTGGAGATGGTGTTGCGGATCGGCACGAGTTTGCTGGTGAATCCTTCATACATCAGGTAGTCCTTGATGCCGATGTTGATGTCGCCGCCCTGGCTCAGCATGCTGATCGGACGGTCCCACTGATAGCCGGCCAGCAGGTCGAGCATGAAGAGTTCCGGCTTGGTGAGCATGTCTTTGCCCTTGGGCAGGGTGATCACAATCTCCTCCGGGATCTCGTCGGCATATTCGGGGCCGAGGATGCCGGACTTGAGGACATTCTCCTTGTTGACCGGGATGCTGATCTTGCGGGAGCAGATGTAGTCGACTTCGCGGCCGCTCTGCAGCGGCAGCTTGACCTTCGGGTGCTTGAAGACCGCCATGACGTCCGCGATCGGAATGACCTGGTCGCGGGTGTCGTAGATATAGACGGCGTCGTTGGTCCCATAGAGATACTGGCTCTGCGGAACGGTCAGCGGCAGCGGCTTGGAGTCGTTGATGGAGAATTTCATCTGTCCGATGTACCAGTCGGTGCCGAGCAGGGACGTATTGATGATGCGGACGTCCGGACGGATGGATTCGACCTCCTGGGCATACCAGAGCGGGAAGGTGTCGTTGTCGCCGTGGGTGATCAGCAAGCCGTCGGGACCGACGGATTCGAGGTAGTTGCGGGCCATCTCGACGGCGGTGCGGCGGTTGCTGCGGTCGTGGTCGTCCCAGTTTTCGGCGGCCATCAGGGCCGGGACGAAGAGGCAGACGGCGGTCACGCCGCCGGCTACGGCCACGGCGCCCTTCCGTCCGACACGCTTGACGACGGATTCGAACAGCGCCGGTACGGCGAGGCCGATCCACATGGCGAACATGTAGAAGGAACCTGCATAGGCGTAGTCGCGCTCACGGACCTGGTACGGCGGCTGGTTGAGGTACATCACGATGGCGATGCCTGTCATGAAGAACATCAGGAAGGTCAGCCAGCAGCCGCGCTTGTCGCGGTTGTACTGGAAGAACAGGCCGATCAGGCCCAGCAGCAGCGGAAGGAAGAAATAGTGGTTCTTGCCGCGGTTCCGGGACAGGATGGCCGGGGCCTCGGACTGGTCGCCCAGCCGGAATTCGTCCAGGAACCGGATGCCGGACTCCCAGTTTCCGTAGAAGATCTCCCCGGGAGAGGGACTGTGGACATCGTTCTGGCGGCCGACGAAATTCCACATGAAATACCGCCAGTACATCCAGTTGAGCTGGTAGTCGAAGAAGAACTTCAGGTTGGTTCCGAAGGTCGGTTTCTTGTGGTCCGCCCCCGGGACGCTGATGCCCTTCCCGTTCATGTAGCCCTCGTAGAAGGCCTCGTTGCGGCCGTCGGAACTGCCCGCCCACATACGCGGGAACAGCATCTTGCCGGAGGCCAGGTAGCGGCCTTCGAGCGGGCCGTCCGCATGGACGTACTTGCCGTCCAGGAGCGCCCAGTATTTGGGCTGGTAGATCTCATAGGGAGCGTCGAAGTACTGGCCGTACACCAGCGGTGTGCTGCCGTACTGCTCGCGGTTGAGGTACCGGACGAGGGAGAAAGCGTTGTCCGGCTGGTTCTCGTTGGTCGGCGGCAGGACGCTGGAACGGATGATCACGACGCTGAAGATCGAGAATCCGATCACGATGGTCGTCAGGCAGAGCAGGACCGTGTTCCACAGGACCTTGCCCTTGTCCAGGGTCTTGAACAGGCCCCAGAAGCAGAGCGCCAGGACCGCCACCAGGAAGAAGGCGGCGCCGCTGTTGACCGGCAGATGAAGGGTATTGACGAAGAACAGGTCGAAATAGGCGGCCAGTTTCGGAAGGTATGGAATCAAGAAGAAGAAGAGGAAACCGACGATGACGGCGGACAGCAGGAAAATGCCGGCGAGCTGCCGGAACGTATATTTCCCGTCTTCCTTTTTCCGGTAATAATAAAGGAAAACGATGGCCGGGATGGCCAGCAGGTTCAGCAGGTGCACGCCGATGGACAGACCCATCAGGAAGGAGATCAGGACGATCCAGCGGTTGGCATGCGGCCGGTCCGCCTGCTCGTACCACTTGGTCATGGCCCAGAAGACCACGGCGGTGAAGAGGGAGGACATGGCATAGACCTCGCCTTCGACGGCGGAGAACCAGAAGGTGTCGGAGAAACAGTAGGCAAGGGCGCCGACCGCACCGCCGCCGAAGATGGCGACGGCTTCCCCAAGGCCCCAGGTCCCGTCCTCGCGGGGTTTCAGCAGGCGCTTGGCGAAAAAGACGATGGTCAGGTAGAGGAAGAAGATCGTCAGGGCGGAGCAGAGCGCGCTCATGGCATTGACGGCCACGGCGGCGTGTCCGGCGTCCGCGAACATGGTGAAGAACCGGGCGATCAGCTGGAAGACCGGGTTTCCTGGCGGGTGGCCGACTTCCAGTTTATAGGAAGATGCGATGAATTCGCCGCAATCCCAGAAGGATGCCGTCGGCTCGATGGTGGCCAGGTAGGTGACGGCGGAGATGACGAAAACCGCCAGCGCCACGATCCGGTTCCACAGGTTGAACTTCTTCTGTTCCATATTATCGTATCGGTTTTTAATCTTTGATAAACTGCAAATTTAAGACAGATTCGCTATCTTTGCAAAAATAGTACCTTCAAACATGGCAGAAAACGACTGGAAGAAGCGTCTCGGCGTGGTCTATTCCACGAATCCGGATTTCGCATACGACAACGCCGATGCGGAGCCGGAGCAGGAAACGTTGTCTCCTGAAAAGCAGCGGCTGATCGTTTCCCTGGACCGTCGGAACCGCGGCGGGAAGCAGGTCACGCTGGTCACGGGTTTCACGGGCACCGACGAGGATCTCAAGGCGCTCGGCAAGACCCTGAAAGTCAAGTGCGGCGTGGGCGGAACGGCAAAGGACGGGGAGATCACCGTCCAGGGTGA
>JAEEGL014623372.1_pt1 | contig 12640 bp, 7 predicted proteins | sample 9134231 | NCBI WGS metagenome assembly JAEEGL01 (sample SAMN16246548, study PRJNA631951) | gut metagenome | biome: gut microbiome; feature: rumen; material: fiber-attached | host: Bos | place: Iran: Karaj | collected 2018-10
GACATTGTAAACAATATAAATTATCATTTTTTCCATTTATATAAAGTGTATTTTTACATTTTGGACATTTCATAACATCATCAATAAATGCATTACAATGATATTTTTCCCATTTTGCAGGTTTAAATATTTCTTCTTTATTATTATTATTTATTAAAGTATAATAATCAATTTTACAATTTGTACAATAAAATAAGATAAAATTACTATGATAAATTTTATGACATTTTAAACAAAGAAGATAATTTAAATTATCTAAAATATACATTTTATTTCCACAAGAATGAATTGGTTCACAATGATTATTACAATGAGGTATAAAATTTGTCCCATTATATGTTTCATATAATGTTATATCTGAGATTGATTGTATTATTTTATTTATTTTTTCATATTCTGGTTCATAATATTTTTCTTGTATTATTTGTATTATTTTATTAAATGATGTACTTTGTAAAATAGGATTTTTTGGAATTAAAGATATTTTTATATATTTTTCTAATATTGGAATAAAATTTGGATGAGTAATTTCTAATATTCTTGGAAATAATTCATTATATTCTTCTATTGAAATTTTTAATATTGATTCTTCTTCTTTTGTAATAATAACTTTTGGTTTTTTATAATTTATAGGATATTCTTTCATTTTTTGATGTTATTTAATAATAAAATAATATATTTTATTATTATCTATTAAATAATAAAATACTTTATATTATTATAATAATATTAGAATTAAATTTTTATATATTTTTACATTAAAAATTATTTTATTAAATGAATTTCTCATTTAAAAAAACAGAAACAAATCTTGGTCCTTATTTGGGAACAACAAATAAATTAATAGATGCATTTTATATTTTAGGATATGATGAAAATTATCTTAAAGAAAATTATTATAATCAAATAATTGAAAATAAAGGAAAAAAAATTCCAGAAACAAATTTATTTTCAATTCAAATAAATCAAAATCCAAATATAATTAGTGTAATTTCAAAAATTAATTCAAATCAAAGATTAGAAAAACATTTTCCTGATTTTTGTTTTCCAAATTATCCTAATTTATTTTATTGTAATAATTTATATGATGATATACCAAATAAAAAATATATTCATGGAGCAAATCAACCATTAGAAGCAAATAATATAAAATATTTATTTACATATACATTTTATGAAAAAGATTATATTAATAATCTTATAATTTATATTCCAAAATTTTTTATAATTATTTCAGGATATCCTTTTTTTATTTTTTTTAAGTATATTTCTGAACAAATATTAATTCAATTTAAAAATAATAAATTAGAAATTCCATTAGAAATTCAAATATATAATATAATAAATTTTATTCCATCTCCAATTTCAAATAATCAAATATTAAAAATTTTTCCATATTATGAATTAAGTGAATATAAAAAAATAGATAATGAAAATGATTTTCTTAGATTAAATAAAATGAGTGAATATTTTCTATCTCAATTTACAGGATATCCAATAATAGATTTGAATATAAATGAAATATTTAAATTAATAACACCGAATACATTAGTAATACTTTATATAATGTTTATTGGTAATGAAAAACTTTTATTATTTGGTGATAATGATGAATATATAAATTGTGTAATGAAAATATTAGTTTCTTTATTTTTTCCTAATAATGTTTTTCCTTTTCCTCAAAGTTTTGTTGCAAAATCAGAAATTATTCTTTCTGATGATATTATTAATGATTTAATTGAACATATTGATAATATTTTTTTTGGATTTCAATTAAATTTTGAAGAAAATAAAGATTCTATTGTTGAAGAACAATATCCTTTTAATGAATTAACCATTGGTTTAAATAATCAATTAAATAGATATTCTGCTAATCTTAAAAGAATTAATCAAGAAGAAGAAATAGAAAAAAGTAAATTTATTAAAGATTTATATGGACTTTTTGAGAGAAAAAAAGATAAAAATAAAGAAAAAAATGAATTTAATGAAATTGTTATTAATTTTTATAATAATTTAAAAAAAGTTTCTAGTCAAATTAATATTGAATCTAAAATTGATTTTTTGAATATTTCTGAAAAACAAAAAGAATTAAATTTACTCACACAAAGATATATTTATGAATTTTATGTTGATTTTTATAATATGATTTACAATAATTTAATGAGGAAATATATGGAAAAAAAAACTTTTGATTTAAAAAATGGTAATGATATATCAAACTATAATTTAGATTTAAGTTTAATATTAGAAGAGAATACAAATGAAGTTTTATTTCCTGAATTAAATAAAATATATTCAAAAATGTTAAAATCAAATGTTGTTTTTGAAACATTTACACAATTATTAATTGATTTTAATAGACTTAATAAATATTTATTGACTTCTTATATATTTTTAGAAGAATTTATTTGTTTGAAAAATATAAAAAAAAAATTTAATGAAAATATTGATATTGATTATTTAGATATTATTTTTGATTGTTTTAATGTTAGGGAAAATAATAAAAAAGAAACTAAATATGTTCATTTTCTTAATTTTTATAAATTTTATGAAGGTAATAATGAAAAAGTAAATGAATCATTAAAATATAAAATATTTTCAAATATCAATAATTCTCATATAGAAAAAACAATTAAAAAAACTCCAATTTCAACTAAATATTTTTATAAATATAATTCAGTTGAACTTGATAATAATATTTTATTAAATTATATTAATAATTTAAATAATACTAAAATTAATTTATCAACTATTTTCCCATATAAAAATTTGAATGAACAAGAATATATTCCAAAAAAAATTTATGAAGAATCAATTACAGATTTAATAGAGTCTTATCTTATAAGAAAAAATAATTTAAATTATAAATATTTAATTCAAACTTCAATATTTCTATTTTTTTCAATTATTTTAGATAATATAAAATTAGAAAATTATATAGATTTAATTCATGAACTATTATTATTATTAAATTTTAATCCAAGAAAATATGTTTTTAAATTAAGTTATTTATATTATAAAATATGTGAAAAGAATCCCATTTTTATTAGTGAAAAAAAATGTATTTTTGAATTAGAAAATCTTTTAAACAAATTAAAAATTTTTGCAATTGGAGATTTAAAAATATTAATTAAAGAAATTAATAATTTAAATAATTCAACAAATGAAAAAATGAATAATTCAATGTTGGATAATTTGTATTTAAATTATAAAGAATCAATTAGTCAATTATATTCTTGTTATATTCAATCTAGAATAGGAAGAAAATTAAATAGTAATATATTAGATAATTTTTTAAAAGATAATAGTTATGATGATTTTATTTATTTATCTAATGCTACTTTTAAATTGACTTCAAAAAATCTTAAAAATACACTAATAAGTGATATTTATTCTCCTATAAAATTATTTAAAACTTGTAACAATTTATATAATCAATTTTTGGAAAATTTAAACATAAATTCATTAGATAAAAACGTTTTAATAAGTGTAATAATCAATTTATTATTCTATTCTGAACTAATAAATTTAAATAAAAACATTAATAATTTTTTATTTGCTGCATTAGTATATTTAACTATGTTAATTTAATTTGATAATATTTGAAAATTAATGTATTTAAACTTAAAACATTTATTAATAAAAATATTGAAAAATAAAATTAAATAATACAAAAAATTAAATTATATATAAATCATTTTCAATAATTTTTAAACATTTCTTCCATTTTTCAAATTAACATAATAGCAAAAAAGAATATAAACAAAATACAAATAAATCATCACAATAAAAAAATTTTCAATATCATTCATAACTTCATTATCAGTTAATATTTGACTATTTTCTAATAAATTAACAAATCTCAAATAATCACATAAAGCATCAAAAGCAAAACAAATAAAATAATAAATTCCTAAAATTGCAGAAATAAAATAACTAATTTCTGCATAATCAGAATTTTTATTGATAGTAGAACAAAAAGAATAAAAAGCAATAATTAAATAAAAAATGCAATGAATAAGTTTATAAAATCCTTGAAAGAAAAATCCTTTTTCAAATGCATCAATAAATAATGAAATTCCAAAAATTAAAGCAATTATTGATATGATTCTAACAGTCATAGTTTGTGATAAACCACAAAATGTTTCTTCTTCAATCCCTATTTTGAATAAAAATAAAAAATATTCTTGTGAAGAATCCATATTTTTTAAATTATTTGGTATGTGTTGTATATTATCTATTTGATTTTCTATTTTCTTTCCTATTTCTTTTGTTGACTGTTTTATATCGTCTTTTATATTTCCAGCTATATTTTCTAATTCTTCTATTTTCATTTTTGTTATTTATTTAATTTATTTTTGTTTTTTTAGTTTATTTTGTAATTATAATTATTTTTTTTGGAGTTTTTTTTAATATTTTTTTGTTTATATATATTTTTCAGTTTATAAAAAATAAATTATCATGTTTTTGGATTGAAAAAAATATGAATATAGGATAAATTATTTAATAATTATATTATTTAATTTATTCATTTGTTAAAAATTTATTTATGAATTTTTTAGTTGATTTATCAATTTTAATAAAAAAAATAAAGAGATGAAAAAAAAACTAAAATTAATATATCTTTATTTTAAAATTATGCCAAATTAATTCCTAAAATATTAAAAAATATTTAATAGAATGGAAAAATATTAATAAACCAAATGATAAAACAAAATATAAGAGGTGGAATTAATTATTATTTATTTTATTATTTATTTTAAATCTAGAAAAAAAGTAAGATTTCACTCAAAAATAGGAAAAAATAATATAACGATAACTTTATCAAAAATAAATATGAATTTTATACTTTTTTGTAATACTAAAAATTTTAGAATAATATTAACAATATTGAAATTAAAAATTACATCAATTCATTTAAAAATAATTTTCAAAATATAAAAAAAAATTATAAATTATTTTACTAATTAGATAAAAAATCTTCAAATTTAAAATAAAAAAATTGTTAAAATAAAATAAAAGAAGATATAAAATAAAAATGTGTTAATTTTAGCTCTTAATAATAATATGTCTAATTTAAAATAAATTAGAATTAACAACAAAAATTAATGAATCAAAAATTATATTAAATATATTAAATATGATTTGTGAAATCAAATATCTTAATGGAAAATTCAAATAATAAAATAAAAGAAGTAATTGAAGAATTAAAAAAAAGAAATAAAGGAATTAAAGAAAGAAAATCAAAAGTAATTAAAAATAAAGAAGAAATTAATGAATTAATTTAAGCTCATGAGAAAATAAATTATTTAATAAAAATGAAAATTCATAAAAAGATAAAAATATTAAAAATGACAAACGAAATAGTATAATAGATATATAAAAAATAAAGAATTAAGTAAAAAAATTTTTAATATTTAAAAAAAATTTTTTTATTTTCAATATTCATTTGTCTTTTTATTTTTATTCATTTTATTTATTTGATATTATTATTCAGTTTTTTATTTTTTTTTTTATTTTAACATTAGTTAACTTTAAATGAAGTCTTTATCTAAAATATATTTTTATTTATATATATATCCTTTTTTTAATTTTAATCATTATTAGTAAATAATCAAAATAAATCAATAATATTTTAAAATAAATAAAAATAATGTCAGTATTTTCTAATATTCTCTCATGTTGTGGGAGAAAAAAGGAAAATGAAAATGAGGTAAATATTAATGAAAATGAAAAGAAAGATGAAAAAGAAGAAAGTGATAATTCAAAAATTCAAAATGAAAATATTTCAAAATCAAAAAATTCAAATTCCAACACAAACACAAAAAACTCAAATTCAAATAATGATTCTAATAAAAAATATTCATTTATAGCATCAGCATCATCAAATAGAACAGATAAAATACAACAAAAAAATATAAATAATGATATTAATATAATATATTCAAAAGATAAAATAGAAGAAATTGAAAAATCAAATGATAACTTTTCTTCATCTTCATCTAAAAATAGTATATCAGAATCAACAATAAAGAAAAATAATAAAAACATAATATCTAATATTAATTTTTTTAAAAATAATAATTCATTTGATAATAATAATAAAAGTATAAGTCAAATTTCTTTAGATAATAGTATATCATCACATAGTTCTTCATCAATTAAAAATTTAACTCAAATTTTTACAACTGAAGAAAATAATTCATATGCAAGAAAAGTTTCAAAAAAATCTAAATCAACAACATATGATAAAACAAATCAAAAAAAGAAAAAAAATAAAGATATTAATATAGACTTTGATAATATTGTATTAGATGAAGAAATAGAATTAGCACCAAAATTAATATTATCTGAAATAAATAATTCACATTTATTTAATGGGAAAAAGATTCATATTGATGCATCAGGTTGTCATGAAGGTTTAAGACAAAAAAGAGATGGAATGACTTTTTTTGGTTTAAATGAAACAGAAAAAGATGAAATAGTAAATGATGTTATAATAAATTTATATAAAGATATTAAATTAACTAAATTATTTGTAATTTATTATGATAGAAAAAGAGCTCATTATTATATTCAAAATTTAAATTCAGAAATAAAAGAAAATAAATTTTTAATGTATGTAAGAATTTATAATGATTATTATTTAAATTGTGATGATAATTTTAATAAATATCTTATTTTAGGACAAAATTTAATTTCTTTTAATATTGATAGTAATAATAATTTAAATATTAAAATTTTTGATGATAATAAAAAAGAATTTCATCATAATAAATATAAAGAATATAAATTTGATACTACTTATAATCATATTTCAATTGGAAGAGATAATTGTACAATTACTTTAGATAATTCACATTTATCAAGAATTCATTCTACCTTTTTTTTTAATAATTATAGTAATAAATGGATTCTTTGTGATGGAAATGGAAAAGGAAAATATAGTACTCATGGTACTTGGTTTATTTTAAATGGGAATAAATTTGAATTAAGTTCATCTCTTACAAATTATGAAGTAAAGATTGGTGATCAACTTTTTAATATTAAAATTGAAGAAGAATAAATTTTTTTATTTTAGGAAAGGTTTTTTTAAGAATTAGTATATATTTTTATAGTATTCTAAACTGTGTTTGATAATATTAATTTTATAATTTAAATTTAATTCACCCCTAATTTTAACAGATAATATCAGATTGATAATAATAAAGATAAACATTTTGTTAATAATTTTATAATCTCTTGTATATTAAATTTTAAACATTAATTAAATATTTGTTATTAATATATTTATAAATTTTAAATGAAACATTTAAATTTAAAAATGAAAAAATTAATAGAAAGTTAATTAAAAGGAAAAAATAAACAAATTATTTTTATAAAATCAATTTAAAACAAAAAAACAATCAAATTAAAAAATATAAAAATTTAAAAATATAAAAAATTTAAAAAATAATTTATAATCAATAAATTACTAATATCTAATTTTGATTCCCACAACATATTTTTCTTTTTTTTTTCTCAAAATTATCTTTTTCAATTTGAAGACAAATTTCATCACTTTTTTTTTTATCTTTTATTCCTTGATTTATTTTACTAATTAAAATTTCTGTAATATCCTTAAATGCATTTTCTATACCAAAACCAGTTTTAGCACTAAGAAGAAAGACATTTAATTTTTTCTTTTTTTTAAAAATTTCAATATCATAATCAGTGACTTCATGATTAGATAAATCAAATTTATTTCCTCCAATAAAAAATAAAATATTTTCCCCAGTAAATTTAATAATTTCATTAATCCAATCATCAACATGAATTAAACTTTCTTTATTAGTCATATCAAAAATAATAAAAATTGCATCTGCGCCTTTATAATAAGAATTAGTAATACTTCTATATCTTTCTTGTCCTGCAGTATCCCAAATTTGTATTTTACATATTTTTTCTTTTATTAACATTGTTTTAAATCTGAAATCAACTCCTATTGTTGTTATGTAATTTTCTGAAAAGTGATCATCTGAAAAACGAGATAAAATACTTGATTTACCTACTGAAGTATCTCCTATTAATACTATTTTAAATATATAGTCACTAAAATATTTTTTTTATAATTTTATATAATTGTTTTTGTTATATTTTTTATGAGTTACTAATCTTGGTTTTTTATTGTTTTTTTGAAATTTATAATTGACATTTTTTTTTTACTTTTTTCTTTTTTTTTTTACTTTTTTTTTAAATTATTATTATGTATAAATTTTGATATTAAAAATTATAAAAAATAAAATATTTTTAAATTTAAAAATTAATACTTAATTAATTCATAAATAAATATTAAAAAAATATAATAGAATAAAATATATAAAATCAATCAAATATATACAAAAAAAAAAAACCAAAAAAAAAAATAAAAAATTACTCTTCATATACATCAATATTATATTCATTATCATTTTTTTTAAAAAACTCAGCAACATCATCTAAACTGAATTGAAAAATCTTATTATATCTATCCAAATCATTATTTTTCAAAAACAAAAAAGCCTCATTATTAGAATTAAACCAATCAACTTTATCCATTTTCCAAACTCCAAACTTAATTTTATTTTTACTAATAAATTTCCCAAAACCATCTTGTTTCCCATTTTTCCAAAAACCAATAAAAACTTTATTTAACTTACTCCAAAAATAAATACCAAACCCATCTTTTTTATCATTAAGATAATAACCAAAATACCTTTTATCAGGCCAAATAAATTCACCAAATCCGTTTTTTAAATTCATTTTCCATTCACCAAAATAAATTTTATCATTACCAAAATAATAAATACCAAAACCATTTAAATTATTATCAAACCATTCACCTTCATATTTAGAACCATCAGGCCAAAAATAACTTCCAATTCCAAATTTTTTTCCATTTTTATATTCACCTTTATAAATTGAATTATCTTTCCATATTTCTATACCAAAATTTTCTTGTGTATCATCAATCCAATAACCTTCATAAATTGTTTCATTTGAATGATAATAAATTCCAAATCCACAGGCACAATTATTTATAAATTCACCTTCATATTTATCTTTTTCACTTATAAATTTACCAAATCCATATGCTTTATTATTTTTATATATTCCTACGTGATATGAACCATTTTCCCATATTTGAATACCAAATCCTGATTTTTGTTTGTTTTTTTTCTCACCTATATATTTTGATTTTATACTTATTTGATTTTTTAATTTTTTTATTTTGGAATTTGTTGATTTTGAACTTTGGGAATTACATTCTTCTTCTATTGAATTTATTGTTATATTTTGGTTTATTGGATTTTTTGATTTTAGTAATATTATTTTTTGGAAATTATTTTGTTCATTGTTTTTTGTATTTGTACAAATTTCTTCTATTATATTGTTATTATTATTATTATTTGAATTATTATAAATTGAATTATAAGTATTTGTATTATTATAAATTATATAATTGTTTTTATTATTGTTATTTATTTGATTTTTTTTATATTTTTTGTAGTTTTTTATTATTGTATTTACTGCACCATATTTTTTAAAGTTTATTTCATTTGATTGTTTAAAAGAATTTAATGATTCATATCTATTTTTAGGTATTGATACAAAAAATTGTTTATTTTGATTTTTATTGTTATTATTATTTATAGTATTTGAATAAATATCAAATCTTGTAATATGTGATTCAGTAGTTAATTCTCTATTTCTACAATAACAGATATTTCCATCATTTCCCATTTTTTATTATTTTTATTTCATTGATAATTATTTTTTTTTAAATTTTTAATTTTTATTTTATTTAATTATATTAATATGAGTTTTTCTTTTTTTGAAGATCTTGATAAGATTCCATTATATTTTGATTTAGATAAAAAAATAAAAATTGATATTAAAATTGAAAAAGATACTACATGTGAAGAATTATTATTAAAAAATAATCAAAAAATACAAAATAATATAACAGATAATTCAATAATTTTAAATTCAAAGAATGATTATGGTGATTATAAAATTTATTTTATAATAATAAATAATAATTATTTAACAACTAGATTAAAATTAAAACCAACAGACAAACCAAGAAAATATTTAGAAACAAAAAATAATAATTTATATTTTCTTCCAATCAAAAATAAAAATAATAAATCAGATATTAAAGTACAAATTAATTCAAATAAAAATTTAAATGATAAAAAACCAAAACCAAAAGTAATATATTATGTTCGTCCTGAAGATTGTATAAGAGAAGGTCAATTAAAAAAATATGATTTTAGAAATAAAAAATTTGAACTTAGAAAAGTAAATATTGATAAATATAAAATTATTATGTCATATTCAAATGATTCTAATTTATGGAAAGTTATTTATTTACATGATATAAAAAAAATAACAAAAGGAACAAAAGAACAACAAATTAAAAATATTGATGATTTATTTGAAATTACACTTTCTGATAATGAAACTTATATTTTTAAAGCCAATAATGCAATTGATAGAGAAGAATGGTTTAAAGTTATTAATTCTTTTGTTATTCAAATTAAAGAAAATAATTATTTAGTTTCTTTAAGTTTGTTAAATAATAATTTTTTGAAAGAAATATATAAAGAACAAATTAATATAATTTTTAATAATTTATCACTTAAAGGTGTTTTGTCTTTGGAAAAAACTAGAAATGTTTATTATACTTTTTTAAAAAATGTCATTCTACAAAATTTAATTGAAAATATTATTAAATATAAAATGTATATTCATAAAAATGATTATGAAAAATCATTTCTTTTTTTTAAAGGAATTATGGATTATTTAGATATTAAAACTTTTAATTTCGATAAGTATAATGAAAATAAAATAGATATTAAAAAAATTTCTAAAAATCTAGAACCTCAAGATAATAAAGAAATCACTAAAGAATTTATTTTAAAAAATATGAATTCATTAAAAACTTTAAATGTCTATAATCAAATTTTAAAAGGATCAGAAGATGTTTTAAAAGAAAATCAAAATAATAAAAATAAATTAAAAGAAAAATTGAGAAAATATTTAAGAAGTAATAGTTTAAGTGAATTATTTGATAATATTATTTATTGTATTCATAGAAATTTTCATTCAAAAATTTTAAAAAATCCTGAATTTTTATATACAATAAAAATGGCTATAATTTCTTATTTAAAACCAAAAAACTTTTTAACTAACTTTGATTTTTTAAATTTAAAACAAACCATCGAATAAAATGATAAATATAGAATAATAATAATAATTATACAATAATTATCTTATTAAATTATAATTAAAATAAATTTATAAATAAATAACTTATTTATTAATAAATTATAAAATAAAATATCATAAATAATAATAATTCATATATTGAAAAAAACAATAATATATCAAAAAAAAACCCAATTCTATTTAAAAAGTTAATCTCTCTTTTTATAAAAAAGAATATAAGCTGCTTTAGTAATTAAATCACTTTCATTTTTAATATAATTAACACTTTCATCATTAAATTCATACCAATTTCCATTATTTAAACAATAAGCAGTATAATGACCAAAAGAAATTCCTCCATAATGATTAGTAATACCAATTAAATCATATATACCATCATTTGAATCAGGTCCAACAATATAATGACTTAAATTTAAATTTTTAATAGGAAATTCAATAAAAGTTGAATTTTTACCATCACTTCCATATATATTTCCAAAAATAGAATTTCTTATATTATGATGTTTAAATCTTTTTAATTGTATTATTAAGTAATATGGTGATTTATAAATATCCATTTTTTTAAATACTTCTTGATGTTTTTTACATTTATTACAATACCACATATTGTCATCTTCTAATTTTTCTTCTGATTTAAATAAATTGAAACAATCATATAAATTAATTACTTTTTTTGATTTTGTTTTTATTTCGTTTGAATTTGTATTTTTATTTTCATTTACTTGAATTAATTTTCCTAAAATAAAATCAGTTAATAATAAATCAATTTCTAATATTAATGGTTTTTTATCTGAAATACGAGATTTAATATAGGAAAATAATTCATTTTTTTTAAAACGAGAAATAAAATTACAATGATGTTGTATTTTTTTTCTTAAAGTACATCCACAGAAATCACAATAAATATGATTTTTTGAATAATATGAATTTATATGAATATGAAAATTTAATTGAGATTCTTTTTGATTATTATTTATTTCAAAATTATTTAATAAAAATTTATTTTCATCAATAATAACTTTAGATATTTTTTTAATAATATTTTTTTCAATAATTTCATAAAGATCAATAACTCTTTCTTTATCAGTAATATAAATTGGAATAGGAAAATCTACTAAATATTTTATATCTTGATAAGCAAAAAAATATAACCAATATTTAATTTGATATTTAGTTATATAAGCATAAATAATATCTTTATCTTTTTTTTTCTCATAACCAATAATATTATAACCAATAGAAGTATATTCAAAAACATATTCATTATCTTTCAAAATTTTTTTAAATTTATAATTCTCATCAAACAAAACTAAGTCAATATCATCATTTGAAATAAGTTTATTTAATATCTTCCCAGTATTTAATTCAGAAACAATTTTATCTTTCA
>JAEEGL014958732.1_pt1 | contig 12640 bp, 14 predicted proteins | sample 9134231 | NCBI WGS metagenome assembly JAEEGL01 (sample SAMN16246548, study PRJNA631951) | gut metagenome | biome: gut microbiome; feature: rumen; material: fiber-attached | host: Bos | place: Iran: Karaj | collected 2018-10
ATCGGTGAATTTTTCTAATTCAAAGATATAATCTGTTCCTCTATAAGGTAATAAATCAGCATATTTTAAAGCTGCAACTGCTACAGTTCTAGCAATTCCTTCTTTTTCTTCTTCTTTAATAGATTCGTTATTTATTTTCTTATATGTTTCATCATAAACTAAGTCCATTAAAGCTTGTAAACTCATTACTCCACCATCTCTAGTTTTAAATGGTTTTCCATCTTTACCATTCATAGTTCCATTACCTACATGTTCTAGAACTACATCATCTCTTACTAATTCTGCTTTTCTAGCAGCTCTAAATGTTTGTTCAAAATGAAGAGATTGTCTAGCATCAACTACATACCATATTTCATCAGGATTATAGTTGATTCTTCTCTCTAGAATAGCTGCTAAATCTGTTGTTTCATAAGAAGCTGTTCCATTACTTCTTAAGAATAGTAATGGTGGCATAGGAGCTTTATCTTCTGGAGTAGCTACTTCTACTACTAATGCTCCTTCACTTTCTTTTAATAGATTTTTATCTTCATAAATCTTTTTTAATTCATCAAAATATTCCATTTCATCTGATTCACCATTCCAAATTTCAAATGAAACATTTAATGATTCATAAGTCTTTTTTATATCTTCTTTAGAAATATCTACTACTCTTTTCCATAAATCATAGTATCCTTTTTCATGACTTTGGATTTTAGCAGTAATAATTCTAGCATCTTCTAGATATTGTTCATCTTCTTTGGCTTTATTAGAAGCTACTGGATAAATCTCTTCTAAGTCTTTGTTAGTAATAGGTAATTCTACCTCATTATAGTCTCCAGTATAGTTTTTATTAAAATATTCTAAATCGGGATATCTTTCTTGTATTTCTCTTAATACTAATCCTAATGGTCTTCCATAATCTCCTAAATGAGCATCTCCTAATGCATCATATCCTAGTAATAATGCTAATCTTTTTAGAGCTTCACCAATATTACCAGTTCTTAAGTGCCCAACATGTAATGCTTTCGCAACATTAGCTCCTCCATAGTCAACAATAACCTTTTTAGGCTCTTTTTTATCAATATTACTATTAATATCTTCATGAACTTCATTTAAGAAATCATAAGTATATTGATCACTCAAAGTAATATTAATAAATCCAGGTCCAGCTATATTTATATTAGTAAATCTAGAATCTTTTTCTAATTCGGCTACTATTTTACTAGCTATTTCTCTAGGATTTTCATGATAGCTCTTAGCTAATTGCATAGCATTATTTATTTGATATTCTCCTAAGTCCCTTCTATTTGATGGTTCTAATAATACTCTCTCTACTTCATAACCAGCTTTTTTTAATATTTCTTTTATATCTAATTCTAAATTCTTAATTATACTCATTTTAATTCCTCGATTCTATATAAAAATTTTTCTTTATCTATTTCAAAATCTACTTCTAAATTATTATGATTCTTACTTATCCGATTAATCTTTAAAGATAGATCAATATGCCTATTAAGATCCTTAATTAGAATAATACTATCTTGTGAATTATCATTAAAATAATAAATCATTTTCATTTGATCATTCTCTCGAACTAATTTATCTTCATTATAATCATAAATAACAGTTGTGTCATCAGGTTCCATATATTTAATTACATTATCTCTAATAACAGCCTTTGTTCTATAAGAATCTGTTGTTTCACTATTTTTAATAGTTACTTCTATATCTATTTTTGGCATATTATCACCCACTTCAAATTCAATGTAATGATTATAACATAATATTATTCTTTTTTATAGTTATTTTAATTTAATTAATTAGTCTCTTATTGTATTAAGTTGGTTTGTTTGCTATAATTTAGATAGTATGGAGGTAGTATATGAAAACTATTCTAATTATAATAATTGTTATATCTATTTTAGCTTCTATTTGCACTATTATTAGTAATAAGTTTCAATTAACTATTATTAAAATTGATAAAGCAGAAGAAGACATAAATATTTATTTAGATAAAAAGAAGGAACTATTAAATAGAACAGTTCCCATTATAAAGAAAGAATTAAAAACTAAAGAGTTTTTAGAAAACTTAAATGATTATAATGAAGAACTTAATAATTTTGAAAAGCATAATTTATTAAAGAATATATATAATGAATTATTTAAGACTTTAGATGAACATGAAAAATTATTAAAGAGTGATTCTTTAGTAAAGATATTAGAAGAATTAAATGATAATGAAGAAGATATTGTAGGAGCAATAAAGTATTATAATGATTCTGTAGTTGAATTTAATCAATTAGTTGTATCTTTTCCAAGTAAATTAATTGCTATATTTAAAAAGTATAAGAAACTAGAATTTTATAATAATGAAAAGAGAGAAATATTTGAAATATTAAATCAAAAATAGAAAGTGATGATAATATGAGTTTTATAGAAAATATTAAGACAAGAGCTAAAGAAAATCTTCAGACTATTGTTCTTCCTGAATCAATGGATATTAGGGTTCTAAAAGCTGGAGAAAAAGTTTTAGAAGAAGGCATTGCTAATATAATCTTTATTGGTAATGAAGATGAAATTAAATCTACTGGAGAAGGTTTAAATCTTGAAAAAGCAACTATTATTGATCCAGCTAATTCAGAATTAACTGAAGACTTTACTAATAAGTTATATGAACTTCGTAAAGAAAAAGGTATGACTTTAGAAGAAGCTAAAAACCTATTATTAGAAGATTATATGTATTTTGCATGTATGTTAGTAAAAGAAAATAAAGCAAATGGAATTGTTTCTGGTGCATGTCATTCTACTGCAAATACACTTAGACCATCATTACAAATTATAAGAACTGCTCCTAATGTAGACTTAGTATCAGCATTTTTCTTAATGATTGTACCTGATTGTGAATATGGAGAAAATGGAACTTTTATCTTTGCTGATAGTGGTTTAGAGCAAAATCCTGATAGTAATAAATTAGCTTGTATTGCTGGTACTAGTGCCGAGAGTTTTAAATTGTTAGTTGAAAAGGAACCAGTTGTCGCAATGCTATCACATTCAACTATGGGAAGCGCTAGTCATGCTGATGTAGATAAAGTTGTTGAAGCCACAAAAATTGCTAAAGAAAAGTTTCCTAACTATAAAATAGACGGAGAATTACAATTAGATGCAGCAATTGTTCCAGAAGTTGCTAAAAGTAAAGCTCCAAATAGTGATGTAGCAGGTCATGCTAATGTCCTTATCTTCCCAGATTTAGATGCTGGAAATATCGGTTATAAATTAGTACAAAGACTTGCAAAAGCTGAAGCATATGGTCCTATTACTCAAGGAATTGCTGCTCCAGTTAATGATTTATCTAGGGGATGCTCTGTAGATGATATCGTTGGAGTTGTCGCAATAACAGCTGTTCAAGCACAAAAAAAATAATATCCACAAAACTGTGGATATTTTTTATAGGTATTTCATTAGAACATTTATGATAAAATCAATTGCCATTGGTATTCCAATTATTAATGCAATAGTTACTTTCCTGTTCATTGATAGTTTCTTTAAAAACTTATCTATTTGAGGTTGTACAGCATATAGTAGTAAAGTTCCTCCAATTGCAAAATTCCTTGAAGCATCCCAATTAACTCTTTTATTAATGTTTAAAAAGTCTTTTGAATAATCCCATAACATAGTATGAAATAGTTTATCAGTCATAAAATGTGATACATATTCTATTGAAGTAGTAATAATCCAAATAAGTAAAAATACTAAGATTACTGTTAGATCAATATTTTTAAGCTTTTTGAATTTTTTACTATTTAATAAGAAATAAAGTATAGCTAATACAACCAAATTAGTAATAACTAAGCCTAATCCGTAACCTCTTAAATAATCATTTAGATGATATATCTTAGGTGTAGTATATTCAATTATAGTTGTATAAACAAATGTTACTACTGTTATACTAGAAATAATTAAGTACAAAGGTTCTTTTGCTTTGTGCTTTTTCTTCATAAAATTACCTAACATAAATAATAAAATAAGTAATCCAAACCCATAAATTGGAAGAAAAGGTCCAAATAAAACTCCTCTATTTATAAAATGATATGGAGGTACTACAAACCACATCCAGAACACTTCATATAACCATCCAATCAAAGCATATACACAAAATATTAAATAATAATCAGGAATTTTCTTAATAACTTTTTTCATCACTCAACACTCCAATCTATTTCTTTTATTCCATTCTTCTTTAAAAAACTATTAGTTTTAGAGAAAGGTTTACTACCAAAGAATCCATTTCTTGCAGAAAAAGGAGAAGGATGTGCTGATTCAATAATTAGATGTTTAGGATTAGTTATTAAACTCTTTTTATTTCTCGCATATGCTCCCCATAATATAAAAACTACTGGTTCTTCTTTTTCATTTATTTTTTTTATTACATTATCAGTAAACATCTCCCAACCTTTATCTTTATGAGAAGTTGGTTTATGTTCTTCGACAGTTAATACTGCATTTAAAAGTAATATTCCTTGTCTAGCCCATGGCTTTAGTGAATTGCTCTTTGGAAAAGGTATTCCTAAGTCAGACTCTAATTCTTTGAAGATATTTTGTAATGATGGTGGTTTTAAGACACTATTACTTACTGAAAAAGATAATCCTTCTGCTTGATTAGGCCCATGATATGGATCTTGTCCTAAAATAACGACTTTTACATCATTAAAATCAGTATAGCGAAAAGCATTAAATACTTCGTTTTGTTTAGGATAAATTGTTTTTGTTTTATATTCATTCTTTACGAAATCTAATAGCTTTTTGAAATATTCTTTTTGATACTCTTCACTTAATATTTTATCCCAACTATTACCTATCATATTAGTCACCTATTTCATATTCTTTTAATACTAATTTTATGTCTTCTACATCATCTGGATTAACTGCTCTACCATTAATACCAAGAGAATTAGCAGTTTTCATATTATCTTCTCTATCATCTATAAATAATGTTTCTTCTGGATTAATATTGTATTTATCAATTAAATACTTATATATACCTTCATATGGTTTAATCATATGAAGTTGATATGATAAAGCCTCTCCATCAAATAAGTATTCTATATCCTTTATTACTTCTTCATAACTATGTTCATTAGTATTAGATAATAGATATATTTTATACCCTCGTTTTTTTAAGCCTTTAATTATTTCCACAACTTCCTGTTGAACATGCCTATATTTATGAAAATTATTCATAAAATCTATTACTAAATCTTTATATTTATTATTACTACGATCATTTATAAGATTAATAATTTCTTCTCTAGATAAATAGCCAGTATCAATAAGACCTAGTCCTCCCCATTCTGGAGAATTTACAACATTATCTACTAGGAAGTCTTGTTCTTCCCTATTAGAAGTAAATTTAGAAACTATTTCCCTAGCATTAAAAGTCATTAGTACATTGCCAAAATCAAATATTATATTTTTCATATTTCACCTACTTATGATAACTTTCATTATTATTTATTTTATAAGCACGGTAAATTTGCTCCAAAAGAATTACTCTAAATAATTGATGTGGAAAAGTCATTTTCGAAAAAGATAAGTGCATATTAGACCTTTCTTTTATAGAATCTGATAATCCATAACTACCACCAATTATAAAAGTAATATTGCTATTTTCTATTAATGTATTACGTATTTTTTCAGCAAACTCTGGAGATGAATATTCTTTTCCTTCTATTTCTAAAGTAATAACATAATCTTTATTATTTAAATACTTTTCTATTCTAGAAGACTCAATTTCTATAGCTTTTTGTGGTTCAACCACACCTTCATCTTTTACTTCAATGATTTCTAAATTAGTATATTTTTGAAGTCTTTTACTATATTCTTTAATTGCCTCTTGTAAGTATTTTTCTTTAAGTGTTCCTACTGTAATTATCTTAATCAAATTATCAGCTCCTATACTTCGATCATATCTGTTTCTTCATATTGTCTAGCTATTGTAATAGTTACTTTTTTATCAATTCCTTCGTCTGTCATTGCTTCTAAAGCCTTTTCTTCAGTATTGTTTTTCTCACTTAAATGTGCCAATACAACATTTTTTGTACTATTACCAATTATCTTTTTTAAATATTTAGCAGTTGTCCTATTAGATAAATGTCCTTGATCACTAATTACTCTTTCTTTTAAGAATCTTGGATAGGGACCATCCATTAACATCTCTTCGTCATGATTACTTTCTATTATATAAGCATTTTTATCAATCATTCTATTTAAATACTTTCTATTTATATATCCAGTATCAGTTACATATACCAAACTTTTTTTTGAATCATTAATAATAAAACCTACAGAATTAGGGGCATCATGTGATGTGTGTATTAATTCAATATCTATATCATTAATTTTGAATTTGTCTTCAATAAAAATACATCTATCTTTTTCTATGTTTTCTTTTAAACTTTCATACATCTCTTCGGGGATATAAACATTCAACTTTGTATGTTTTAAAAGAGATGATACTCCTTTAATGTGGTCAGTATGACAATGTGTTATTAAAATACCAGAAAAATCAGTAAAAGAAAGGGAATTTTCTTCTAAACTTTTCTTTAAAGTTAAGTAGGAAATTCCCATATCAATTATCAAATTAGTATTATCACATAACACAATCGTGCAATTTCCTTTTGAGCCACTTGCGATAACTTTAAATTTCATTTTAATAGAATTGCATAGCGTTTAGTGCTACGCCTCCACGATATGGATAACCTCTCCAGATAGCAAAGTGTAAGTGAACACCTGTTGCGAAACCAGTTTGTCCCATTCCACCTATTACTTGTCCTTTTTCAACATATGCTCCTTCACTTACATAACGACAACCGTTACACAAGTGAGCATATAGTGAATAATATCCATTATGGTGGTCAATAATTATATATTGTCCATTATCATACTTATAGCTTGATTGTACTACTGTTCCTGATTGAGCTGCGAAGACATTTGAACCATATCCACAACCATTTATATCAGTACCATCATGTAGAACTCCCCAACGCCATCCAAATGGACTTGAGATACTAGAACATGATGCAGGCCATCCCCATTGACCTCTTGTAGCAACTACTGTTCCATATCCTCCACCATAGTATTCTGAGTAACTGTTCTTTTTACCACCTTTAACAACTATTTCATTAATTGGTTCCTTAATTACTTCAGTTGCAGTAGTAACAGCGTTTACAGTTTCACCATTTTCTTTTTGAATCTTTTGAGTAACTTTATTTTCTCCAGCTACTCCTTGTTGTAATACTTTTTCATATCCAACTAATTGATTATTATCATATCTAGTTTCTGTAGTGTATTGCTTTTGCTCTCTTTTTACAACGTGATCTTCTTCTACTAAACTAAATTGTGGCTTTAAAATACCCAATGTTACTTCTTGACCAGGTGATAATAAACTATTTTCATCTTGTAAATCAGGATTAGCTACTAAGAATTCTTCTACGGAAATCTTATTATTAAAAGCTACATCACTGATAGTATCTCCATCTTTAATAATATACTTAGCTTGATCTTCTGTTGTTCCAAATAATAAGTATTTACTTAAATCTTCTTCTGATTCATAGATTTGCTTATCAACTGGTATTTTAGCCTTCTTGATAGTTATTTTATTCTTAATATATAGTGCTTCAATTATTTTACCAGTATCTTCTATTTCTTTTTGAGTACCATTAGCATAATTCTCATAATCTTCATTAGAAATAAATGATTTAACTGTTCTTTCAATTGAATTAGTAAAGACACTTTTCTTTAATACATAAATAATTTGTGACTTTGTTTTTTCAACTTGTCCATTTTTCTTTGTTTCTGTTCCTCTTATCTTTACTATATATCCATCTATTGTAAATGGAGAACTATCTTTAATAGCATCATATATTTGTTTATTTGTCTTTAATTCATTACTAAAAGTTGTTTCTTTTACTATGTCTAAATCTGTTGGAACATAAACTTTAGAAACATTATACTTTCTTTTTATTTGTTCTTGCTTACTATCAATATAATTCTCTAATGATTTTTTAGATTTAATTATTCCTAGTGATTCCCCTTTTAAATATACTCTATATACAGTATGTGGTTCATTATTAATATTAGTGAACCCTGTAGTAAGTACTAGTGAAAATAATAAAATAATTGTCATTATCAATTTAATTTTTTTATTCACTTGATTTTTCCTCCGTATTTTTTACATCTCTTCTTAAATTTAAGAATGTTGATGTATTCTTTTTAAATAATAACTCTATCTTAGCAGTTGGTCCACTACGATGCTTAGCTATATTTACTTCAATAATACTATTATTATCATCGTTAGCTGATTTTTCTCCACCACGATAATAGTCATCACGGTATAAGAATGTAACAATATCTGCATCTTGTTCAATTGAACCTGAATCTCTCAAGTCACTTAATACCGGTCTTTTATCTTCTCTTTGGTCAACTCCACGTGATAATTGTGATAAAGCAAGTATTGGTACTCCTAGCTCTAAAGCTAATGTCTTTAAACTTCTAGAAATATCTGATACTTCTTGTTGTCTATTTGCTCCATAATTCTTACCACCTGATAATAATTGTAAGTAGTCAATTACGATTAAAGCTAATCCTTTTTCACTACTAGCTAATCTTCTACATTTAGCTCTTAATTCACCTATAGTTATACCAGCACTATCTTCAATTACTAAGTTTGATGATGAAAGTTGTGCTGCTGCTTCATTTAGTCTTTTCCAATCTTGATTTAATAACTTACCTGTTCTTAGTTTGAAACCATCTACTTGGCCTAATGATGATAAGATACGCATTGCTAACTGTTCAGCATTCATCTCTAAATTGAACAATGCTACTGTTTTATCTTGTGTCATAGCAACATGACTAGCAATATTTAGAGCAAATGCTGTTTTTCCTACAGCGGGTCTAGCTGCTAGAATTATCAATTCATTTTCATGCAATCCTGTAGTTATTCTATCAAAATCATACCAACCAGTTGCTAAACCTGTAATTTCTCCTTTTTGTTCAGATAAAGTTTCTAAGTCTTCTTGTACTTTAGCTACTACATCTTTGATTGATCTAAACTCTGTACTAGTTCTTCTTTTAACTATGTTTAAGATTTTCTTTTCTGAATTATCTAATATTTCATTTACTGTTTCATCTGTACGATATCCATCAGAAGCAATTTCAGTAGCTGTTTCTATTAAATTTCTTAAGATTGCTGATTCTTCTACAGCTTGTAAATAAAAATCTATATTAGCTGCTGTTGGTACATAATTTAAAATTTCAGTTAAATATTCTACTCCTCCAACAGAACTTAATTCGTTTTTCTTTTGTAAAGCTCCTGTTACAGTAGTAACATCAATTGGTGTATTTTCATCCAATAACGTAGTCATAGCAGAGAAAATCTTTCCATTTTTTTCACTATAAAATGACTCTGGAACTAAGTTTTCTGCTGCCTTTTGCATAGCATATTTAGATAAAAAGCATGAACCTATTACTGCTTGCTCTGCTTCTAAATTGTGTGGCAAAACTTTTGTTGTTGGCATATTATCACCTCTACTTTATTACATGAACTTTTATTGTTGCATCTACTCCTTGATAAAGATTCAATTTAACATTATGAAAACCTAATGTTGAAATTGCACTATCAAGAGCAATCATATTCTTATCGATTTTATACCCCTTTTTCTCTAATGCATCTTTTATTTGTTTAACACTAATACTTCCAAAGACTTTATCTCCTGCTCCTGTTTTTACCTGGAACTCTAATACTTCTTTAGTTAATGCTTTCTTTAGCTCTTCTGCTTTGGCCTTATTATTTTCATCTTCTTTGGCTTTTTTAGACTTCTCATGTTCTAATTTAGACAAATTCTCTTTTGTTTTTTTAACAGCATAGCCATTTTTAATTAAGAAGTTCTCAGCATAACCATCTTTTACTTTCTTAATTTCTCCTTTTTTACCTTGATTTTTTAAATCTTTAATAAAAATTACTTCCATTTTATTCGCCTTCTTCTTTAATTAAAGTTTTTATTTCTTGAGCTACTTTATTAACAGTATTATCTTCAAATTTAGCAGCTCCACTGTATGTATCTCCACCACCGCCAACTTTAACTAATATTTTAGATATATCATAGCTACCTAAACTTCTAGCGCTTACTCCTATTGTATTCTTTCCTATTCTTCCAACGACAAATGATGCCTCAATATTATTGAAGAACAATAATGTCTCTGCTACTTTTGCTAAATCTTCTCTTCTATAAATTGTATTTTGAGTAGCTTTAGTAAAAGCAACATTCCCCGGTAATGTTTCAATTGCAGCCATCAATTTTTGTCTCTCTGTATATTCCTCAATATCTTGCTTCAATAAATATTGCACTTTCTTAGCACTTGCGCCTAAAGATGTTAAATAATATGATGTATAGAATGTTTCTGCAGTTGTATTTAAAGTATAGTTGTTAGTATCTAGAACTATACCTGCTAAAAGAATTGTTGCATAGTATGAATCTACTTCTACATCATAGTATTCAATTAAATTAGTAACCATTTCACAAGCACTTGATACTTTATTATCATTAATCATAACGCCATCTTTAATTGATGTTTTTCCTAAGTCGTGATGATCAATAATTAGTTTATTTTCAAATTTCTTTAATAATTCTGGGTTTTGTACCAACTCACTCTTATTAGTGTCTAAAATTACTAAAAGGTTCTTAGAAGCAGTTGGATTAACATATTCATCGATATTTTCACTCTTTACTATCTCTATAACGCCATCTAATTCTCTTAGGATCTTTTCTACTCCTGGTTCATGTGTTTTATCATCTATTATGATATAACATTTCTTTTTACGACGTTTTAATAACATGTACATTCCAATAGAACTCCCTAGAGCATCTAAATCTAAATCTTTATGAGCCATTAAAAATACTGTTTTAGCTTTATTTACTACTTTATTTATTTTTTTTCTTTCATTTATTATACTCATATTTCCTCCTATAAGAACTCATTATTATTATATAATAGATTACTATATTTGTCTAATAAAAGAACTTTAGTTTCAAGCAAAAAAATATCAGAGTATTTTACTCTGATATTTAATATTTTAACTTCTTGGAGAACATGATGAAGATCCATCTGCAGTTATATCACATTTCCAACTATTATTATAGGCATATGCTTGTCCTTGCAATGTAACTTGAGCTGTAATAATTCCAGATTTGTTTAATGTACAACGAGATGTTTGGCAACTTCCTCCTAATGCTGTAATTATAGCAGCATTTGCTTCAAATATAGGATGTGTTTCTTCTGCTGCTTCATTTACTCCTCCAACTAAGTTGTATTCTTCTCCTTCATAGATGAATCCTACCTCTGAATCAGTTACTAAATTATCTTTTACTTTATGTCTTAAGAAAACAGTCTTAGATGTCCCAGCATTTAGTGCAGGATAACTAGTATATGTTGTTCCTAAACCACTACTTGGATCACCAATTGCGACATTATTTTCATTAGAACGATATACATAATCTCTGATTTCTTCTGCATTTGAATCTGCTTGATTATAAGCTACTGTAAAACTTAAACTAAGTGTTTTTTCTTCTCCAGGTAATTGACTTGCAGCTATATCTTTTTTAAATTCTATTCTTACTACATAAGTTTCAGTTTCCCCAGCAGCTAGTAGTTGATTTTCTTTAATAGCTACACCATCAGCATATTTTACATAATACTGTAAGTATCCTGGTAGAGTTGTAATTATTTCTCCATTTAACTTTGAAGTAATTGAAGCAACCATTCCATCTATTGTTCCTGCATTCACTGCATCTACAGTAAATTCATAGAAATCTCCAGGTTTATTTAATTTAATATTGTAATTAACTGTTGTTTTTGATGAATCTATAGTTGCAGGTGTTGTTACATTTGCTCCTGTTACGCTTCCTTCTGTTATTTGAACATTATTCCAATGGATATCCCATTTAGCATCTTGAATTGCTGTTGTTCCTGTAATATCTAAACTAGATTGTAAAATTGCATATCCAATACTTATTACACACAATAAGAACAACAATAAAGTTACAGCTATCTTTTGTTTATTCTTCTTCATTTCACAACTCTCCTATATTAATAAGTATACTAATTTTAAGGGGAGTTTTCAATATTTTTAAATAAAAAAAGATAAAATATAATATTTTATCTTGAATAAGGCATCAATGCTATAGCACGAGCTCTTTTAATTTGTTTTGAAATATATCTTTGATGTAATGCACAATTTCCTGTAACACGTCTTGGAACTATTTTTCCTTTTTCATTTGTATATCTTTTTAATGTTTCAGGATCTTTATAATCAACTGTTTTACCAGTACACATCATACATACTTTTTTCTTTTTACGATTGAATTCTGCCATAATTTCCCTCCTTTTTAGAATGGTAATTCATCATCACTGATTTCGATACTTGACCCAAAATCAGCAAATGGATTACTGTCTACATCAGTACCTTTTGGCTCTTTTCCATCACCAAAATCATAAGGTGTAGGCTCATCATTGTGTGATCCATTTGAATTGTTATTTGAGGAATTCTTTGATCCTAAAAATTCAACATTATCAGCAACAACCTCTGTTACATATCTCTTTTGTCCAT
>JAEEGL016459088.1_pt1 | contig 12640 bp, 9 predicted proteins | sample 9134231 | NCBI WGS metagenome assembly JAEEGL01 (sample SAMN16246548, study PRJNA631951) | gut metagenome | biome: gut microbiome; feature: rumen; material: fiber-attached | host: Bos | place: Iran: Karaj | collected 2018-10
ACAACCCTTTGGAACTGTCGCCACATATAGATTGATATTATTGAAGAAATCATCAAGGCTATCAACCTCTCCTATAAATCTAATTCCCTCCCCTGTGAAATAATGCCGAGCCAATTTTTCATTGCCTCTACCTGCAATTACCAATTCTATTCCGGGAAAGATTGAACGAAGCTTTATAAAAATGTCATCAATAAACCATCGCGTCTCGTCAATGGATACAAACATCCATTGAGCGATGATTCCAAGTTTAAGAGGCTTGTTATAATTATACTCACGGTAGGGATGCCTACTAAGTTTGACACAATTGTTGGCCAGTATGAAACGGGGAGAAGCAATAACTCGCGATAGATTATCTATATCAGTTTTCGAGACCATCATTACATTATCGTACGTTTGGGCAACCAGCAAATCTTTACGATGGTATCTGATATATGATATGATTGAATAGTATAAATCTCTGTATAAATACTTTTTCTTTTTCAGATAGAACCTGATCTTATTTCTACAGCCCTCAGAATAATAATCAACGAGCAATGCTAATTGTTTTGTCCCTGGCACCGAGATATATTCATAGCATTCTCTGGTCCCGTATGGAATAATAATACTCCCGTCATGTACTTGTTCCAAAGAATTAACTATTATAGATTGTATGTTTCTTCTCGCCAACCCTCTTTGTAAGGCACTAAGTATTACCATGACGCCAGGCGAGCCTGCGTTTCTGGAGAAAAAAACAACTCTTTTTTCAGCACACATAGATATAGTCTTTAAGACAACAATCTTAGATAGAACTCTTACAGTTATCGCACCTGTTGCAAAGCAACCAGACTAGTATTGCTAAATAATCCTCCGGACATAAATGATATGGTCTACGAGTAAAAACAAGCGAAGGACAATATCATCGTAAAACACTCCAGAAGTAGTTCTCAAAGATAAACAGACTCCTTATAGCGAACCCCGTAACGCATTACAGGATAAATAAATACGATATCAGATTCACCATTGTCTTCTAAAAGACCACTAAAAAAAGCGATTTGCAAGCATATACGGTGGAACGGGATTGCCTGGGCTCTAAAACATCTCAATCTCAACCTTGATTAGGTTGGCCCTATTCAAGATGGTAAATTTCCGGAATCATAGAATTACTAGCCAATCGCTTGGCTGGCCCAGAGGCTGGAGTATTCGGGCATGCGAAAATCTCAACGTGTAGCAATGTCTACGCAATATTAAGACGAGCTACGTCTCTCTGTTGGTGCCCTCTTCATCATATTCATCATTAGCAGGAGTACGACAAAAACTATCCAATAATTAATTGACATCGAATCAACTATTATAGAAACACTTAATCCAGCTTTTGTGTAGCTAAAAACTGTCATCGCGCACAAAATGCCGATTTCAATTGGCGCCGAGCTCCCCAGAATAGCATCTGTTTTTATAGCTGCCAGTACTAAAATAATCAAAAAGATATAAGACAAACCATAACCGCCACATAACAATGCATCAATCAAATAAGTATTACCTGAGCTATGATGAACGCCGTCAGGATAGCCATCTATTATATATGTTTTATAACGGGCTGCACCGCCAACTGCAAGCACAATAGGCATTTTAGAAAAATCAAATAAAGCATTTTGGTCTACCTCTTTATAGCATGTTAGAAAATGGAAACCATTGATAAAGAACCTACTATATGGGCGGATAATCGGATCATTCGCATTGGGATTCAAATAGGTGGCATTGTTTTCTGTGTTGACCTCAAAAGTCACATCTCCCGCAGACCTGGAATTCTCTACCACTGTATATATCAATAGAAGAAAAACAAAAAAAGGCGTCAAGGATATGGCCAACTTCTTCACTCTATGCTGTAAAGCCGCAATGTAAGTTTCGTAAAGAAGAATCGGCAAGAATGCATTAATAACAGCACTCTTTGAAATACGGACATACGTCTCAAAAAGCGACCACAAGAAGTATAGTATGAAAAATAGTTTGATTCGGGAATTGGCTTTATTATCACCAAGCGCATAATCCTTTTTCAGAGACACATATAAGATTAACGCGAAATACTGGACAAAATAGACTCGTATAAATTGAATAATACCAGCCAAATGAAATGGTAGTCTAGTAGTTTCTTTCCCCATCTGTCCAATCCCCACGACCAAACTTATATAGGATAAGATAAAGATAACGGTGAAGAAGATCCCTAATTTAGCGCCAGTGGGACGAGTATAAACCTCATATTTCATCTCGCTTGGTTTTGTCCTTATCAACTTATTACTCAACAAATAAGTAAACATCACCAAGAAAACAACCTTTATTGAATATGATGCAAGAGCAGTAAAATCACTATCTACGATTGAGGTGGAAGATAAAGTGAAATTTGCTGGGACATACTTAAACAATGCCACAATAGTGAAAGCACAAACCATGTATGTCAACACAAAAACAAACATCAAAGATCTTTGTAAAGACAGACGTCGTACAACTAATCCAATGGCGCACATAAACGTCATAGACATCAAAAGGAAATCGACCCTTCCAAGTCGATAAAAAAAACACAGACACAACTGTAATATACAAATCACAAAAAGATATAATTTCATAGTGCAATTTGCCAAGCCTGCGAGACTCTCTTTATACGGCAGTTGCAAGGGTCAAGCCGACGCAGACATTTCATTTAACGTTTCAAAAACACACTTGCTATGACATCCGGCCAGTGGCTTCAACCAAGAAAAAGAAGATTTGAGTGAAGAGACTTCTTTTTTCGTCCAACACATCATATTTAAAATCCCCCCATAGGCTATTTTCGGACGCGTCCCGAATCCTCCTTCTCCTAAATCTCATCCGCATGCGCCATTAAACTAATCTTGAAAGAATTATCTCTGTGGCCGCCTCTCTCCAATGTAATTTCCAAGACTCAGTCATTTCATTAAGAATGTATGATTCTCTGAGGCAATCCGGATTGTGGGCACTATTATTCCAGCGCATCAATTAAATATTTTATGCTATATTCTCGTAAACGATTTATCTCACTATCAATCCGATTCCATTCGGCTTCTTCTATGTTATCTGGCATAATAACGCCATCTTCCCCATCAATAATAATATGGTCAAGAAGACCGAACTTTTTTAATAATGATTGTAATCTGGAGCTTCCCCTCTCAGGATTATCTAATACCGAGAACTGTTTATGAAAGATTATCGAAAAGACAGTACCATGAAAGGAATCAGTAATAATATATTTTGCATTGAGGAATAAAGATAACCAATCTTCAATGGAATACTTAATCCTCCTTTCCACACAAACGTTTATAACATTTGCGCTGAGTGGGCTAACAATGCCATTAATCAACTTATTCCTTCTACTGGTGGGATTTAAAATATAAGTCAACACATAGTCCTTTTCTTTTGTAATAATAGGCAAAAGATGCAGATAATCGCTTTCTGATAACAGCAATGTTGGATCCAAAACGACATTAGCGTTAACTCCCAAATAATCGCGGCAGAGAAGAGCGGCACTATCTTCTCTTACTGATACCGCATCGAAGTCCTTGACTAGTTTTGCACATTGCAATTGTTGATCAAGAGAGTACTCCCACGATGAGACGCCAAACGACGCCGCATATGCGACTCGTCTAATATTGAAATTGGAAGTAAACTTTAGATACATATCAAAAATAACATCTTTGTTATATATCGGTCTCCAAACCTGATCACTTCCAACAATAATCGCATCTAAGTTATACTTTCTTATCAAGCTGGGATTATAATGGCCAATTATTTCGGAAGTAATAATATATCTTGAAATGAACTCCTGAAAGAGGCCATCTCTCTTGCAGGGAAGACAATCTTGGAACTTTCTTTTCTTTTTAGTAAAAAACAGAAACGGAGTTAATAACAGTGACAGCAATACCCTAATACTTGATTTGGGGGGTATGTAATCTAGTGTTATAGGGTCATGCCCCAACTTTCTAAGAACCTGCTGTAAAGCAAAATTTTGAAGTACCCCTCCGTAATTATTTAATAGGGCTTGCGTCACGATACCTATCCTCATTGTTTTGACTAGTTTATTCTATTTTTTATCTACTCTATTTTCCGGAGCAACCTACAATGATGTTAGTTTACCAACTGCCTCCGACTCCGGAACAACTGATGGGAAACAGTCTGTTGATTAAAAACTCTCGAATGCACTTCTCCATTAAGGAGGGCAAGACCGATTGAGTTAGAGATAGAATGAAGTCGCAGGGCCAGACCATATCGCTTATTTACAATGATGATCAAAAGGTGGTTGCTAAGAATATCTGGTTCTACGTGTACACTTCGTTAATCTGGACGTGATAAAAAACTCCTCAAATAAGTAATAAATTTCGGGACCTGTACTTGATGCCATGCTAGTCACCATTTAGTAATAGACAATCTTCTTGAACGCTTAGTGATTCGCCAACTTATGCACAATCTCAATCACCTTGTTTTTTACAATTATTCTTTCAGACTTATTCAACCCGATAAAATAACAACAAAAACAGGTCCACAATACGGCAAAAGGGACCATAATAAAAAAGCGCGTAACACTCTCATCCATAAAAACAGCAACGACAGTGGGAGCCAAAAAAGAGGTAATAGATACGATAATACAAGGCATTATACACTCCCGCAAGTATCTACTAATAGAGAAAGACATTAGTGTCTTTATATAATATAATCTAAAGACATGTACTCCAATAAAAACAACTATGAAAATAACATATGATATCCATACCGGAGCCCCAAAGTAATAGGCTAACCATACAAAAGGGAATATGGTCCCAACTATAAGGGATACAACTACCGAATACTTCTTAATACGCCCATCAGCCTGGATTATTCTATAAAGATTTTGAGCGCATGTAACTGATAATGACTCAAATAATGAAAAACGTAGGAACAAAGCCGCCTTATCAGGGACATCTACCAACCATATTGAAAGAAGAGTTTCTGCCTCCATGAAAACGGGTACTAGAAACACAAACATCATCATCCAAGAGAATTTGGTCCCACGGATAACCAAGGTAATGGAATAGTCAATGTTCCCGGCGGCATAGTTTTTTGTAATTTGTGGAGAAAACGCCATAGTGAAATTATTCACGAAGCTTTGGACGGCATTATTAACTTGGATTGCCACAGACCTAGACGCATTGTACACAACGCCCCAAAAAACATTAATGAGCATATTTACTCCCTGAGTAGAGAAGACATAAGCTCCATTATTCATGAGATTCCATCCACTAAATACGGTCAGTTCTTTTAGAAGCCCCTTATCAAACTCCTTAATGCTGTATTTAGCCTCCTCAAAGTTTCTATTACAATACCAGCCATAAAATAACTGCATAATCAAAACTTCGACGATTGAAAGAGCAGCATAAAGAATCAACCGATCTCCGCCAAACCCGATTATAGCAAAACAAATACAAAGACGTAGAAATGCATCAACAATACTTGTATATGCATATACTCCCATACGTTCGTGCGCTATAATTAGGGCCGAAAGAGGTGAAAAAACAAGCGAAATAATAAGTGAGATTATCGAACAATGTAGAACCCATCCCGCGGCCTCCATACGCCCATCAGGAATCTGAGCCTGTGTATTTAAAAACCAAATGCCAATTACTTCCAGCAGGACAACAGCAACAGCAGAGATGCATAATTGCGCATTAATTGACGTTGAGAACATCGTTTTCAGTCTCTTTTTGTCCTCCTTCCCTAAGGCATAGGTAATATAACGGCTTATCGCATCTGTCATGGTACTCGTGATAAGCGAGCTAAATGCTATAATACCTCCAACAACCGAATTGATTCCATAATCCACCACTCCCAAAGCCTCAAGCATCACACGCCCTGTGTATAGACTAACAGCGAGCGTGATTAAAGTCCGGAAATATAATGCAACCGTATTTTTTGCTATGGTTATATTGTTCTCAGAAACAACCATTGGTAATACTAGTGTGAAGTATTTTGAAATTACGTATTTCCAATTCGCAAGCAGTGCCTCCGCCAAAACCATTCCAAGACATCAGGCACCAATAATTACCTAATTCTGCAGAGTTCTCTACCCTAACCGATAATATTCTTTCTTCATTGACAACTAACGAATAGATGTCTCCTATTGCTTCCATACGGATATGAGAAAAACGATCCTTCGGCAGCGTCAATGGCTTTATGAATTCTGCCCAACGATTGTCGCTTGAAACGGCGAGAGCATTGGACTGAATATACATATCAAACTTCACATCCTTATTGTATCGTATTACAAACTTTAATCTGTTAGCAAGCGAGCGAAGTCTAACATCTATTTGAAGAGTTTCGTATTGTTCTCCAGCCGGATAATAATCAAAATCCAACGCATAGAAATATGGCTGGGGCTCAACAGCTGGCAAATATACCCAGCTGTCCTTTTTGGCAGAAGTTATAACATGAAGCGATGTATCTGTCTTCTCCACATAGTATTTAGGCTTTCCACCCTGTTTGTTCGTAAAAAAATAATCATCCCCAAGACGAGATTTCCACCAATAATAGGATTGAATGGTGAGTGGCCAACGCGTATGTACAAGATACTTAATGTCATCGCAGTCTTCATCTAAAAGTACAAACGACTCTATACCATTCGAAGACAATGAATCTTCTTCCCATTCTATCATTGGCACTTCGTCTGGAGAAAGTAAAGACGTCCGCGATAGCCAATCCACATTCAATTGTCGCGTCAAATATCTCTCATAATTAATGGCCACTAAATATACTATGTACGAGGTGATAATAAGCACCACTCCACCCACAACAATACCAGATAATAGTCTAGAATGATTGTTCATTTATTCACCTTTATTTCTTCATCGTTAAAAATTCTCTTATTTATCCCTAATGACGGAACAGATAAGACTTCGCCATTCCCTACATGGAATTCTAGCAGATGATATGAGTAATTCATTCCTTCTGGAGCATCGACAATTACCGTGCAATAATCATGTTCACTATCATTATTATCTTTCTTAATGAAGTCTAATCTCTCATTGTAGAATCCCTTTATTTCCGACACATAATGCCACAAATCACACCTATTCCCCCATAATAGCGCATCGTAATTCCAATCCTTCGCAATTATGTTTGCCAATGAATCAAGCTCTACATTCAAAAGTCTTTCAACAGAGGAGACAACATTACGTTCAAAAATGGATTTTATCTCATGATTGAACTTTTCTTTCTTGAATAGATGGTAAAATAGGCCCTTATGTTGTGTTGATCTAAAAGAGGCACTTTGAGATTTAGTTGGAGAAATAATCCCGGCTCTCATAGCATAACAGTTCGGGATATTATAAATGGTGCCCCTCCGTAATCCATCCATATCCCAAATAGGCCCAGCGTAAAACTTAGCACTTACAGAATCCGCATCTTTATATATATAAAAACTGGCCAGCTCCATATCTCTGTTAAGAAGGAATTCTTGAATCCAATAATACTTTGCAAAAGAAGACAAATCTAAATAGTCAGTATAGGAATAACCTGTTTGATTATTGAGACCATCTGCGGTAGTCACAGCCTCTTCCATTTCATTATATTTGGATTGAATGTATTCCGCTTGCTCAAAAGTCGCGTATTCTGGGTATTTTAAACTCTTGCGCACACCAAACTTCGTTAAAAAGGATCCAACATTATCTCCCAAGCGTGAATGGCTCTCGACAATATACCCCCCAGTAATATCGACGGGGTTGTTAACATTAGCAAGTCCGCTGCGATAAACTGAAAAATCATTGGTTGTCTCCGGCAAAGCCCCCCCCTTTGAGTCAACCCGTTTAACACGGAACCGCTTTAGTTTCATTCGGTTACATAACTGCGTCCTTTCTTCAAGTTCATTAATATCCAAATGCGATGGTCCAGCTGTGATTTTACTACAAATGAGATACAACCCATTATAATGACCATTAAGATATAGGTTACAATAATCATATTTTATGCAATATGGCATCTCAACCAATTCACTCAGTCGATAAGACAACCAGTTATTCAACCCTGTTTTATCGGAAGAATTGCTAATTAGACTATACGATATTTCAGGCAACGTGTCACATAATGAAGCCCTCTTTTCCAATTTAATGTTGTATGACTTCTTTAAAGCCGACTGCCATGTTGAGTTGCCATGCCCCTTTATTTTTGCTAATTTCCCATTATATATAACTTCACCATTATTATCTAAAGCTAGCAATAATCCTCTCTCATCATAAGATTTATCCTCACTGTTATCAATCTTCTCCATCGAACCACTCTTAGTATTGATGAGAATCGCTTTTATACTAGATTGAACAAAACGTAATTTTATTCTCCGTCCTAACCCAAGTTCGTTTTTTAAATAGAGATAGTTATCCTGGTCTAGCTTGATATCAAAACGCCTCCAGTCATAATCGGGCAACACGGGCACATCTTGATCTTCGGAAGACTCTCCGTCATCTTCGATATTATCCGATTCTATAACTCCCCCTGTATTCACAAGAGTATTATTCGTGTCCCAACCTACCGGCAAGACTACCACCATCCCTTCATCGGTCATGAAAGGATGAATAGAATAGGAAATATCTGCAGAATCAGCGAAGCTTATAGAGCCACATAAAGCCCTCTCATACCTGTGCCCCATTGGAAGATACAGCCATGAAAGAACTCCAATTATGACTAAAATAACTATGCAAATAATGTAATGCTTATACTTCATCAGTCCTTAGGCATTTTAATAATCTCTTCATCAACCACATCATCCTCGTCAGGTTCGTAATAAACCTTTACTAAAGCCATATCCTTAAGGAAATTAACACTTCCTATGTACACATTGATCACTTTTATTCCTAAACGTTCCTCAATGTCTGATATCATTTCTTTCTTACGACTCTTTTTGCAAAGATCGATTCTATCATACTTTATATACTTAACACCTTTGCGCTGAGCAAACATTATTTCACAAACGATAATCAATAAAACAAAAACAATGTTTGACAGAATGAGGATTGGCCATCCCAAATCAACCCCCAAAGCATTGATAACCGACATTGTTATTAAAACAAATAGGTACGTCATTTCTCTTACAGGCATTGAGATGGTACGATACCGGATAATACCAAAAACAGCGAACAATCCCATTGCAAAACCCATCTTCAACTTAATGCCTGACAACAAATAAATAATCATAAATATTGCCGTTGACATAAGCAAGAAGGTCACATAATAGTCTATACGCTTACTTTTTCGGTAATATAGAAAATGTATAACACCAAACGTAAAAAGAAGATTAAAAAGAGTGCGTATGCACATTTCTACCGGAGTATGCAACATAGAGAATAGCGACGTCGCTAGAAGAATACTTAATGTTCTCATTATATCATTATTAACTGTTATTCAATTAATAGCCAGCACCCTTTTCCCCGTTCATCTTTAGGACATGATGAATTTTGGTTTTTAGATTGTTCTGACGCAGTCCCGGGTTTGACAAAGAAGAACAGATACAATACTTACTGAATCCCTCTTCATGAATATGCATCTCCATTAGAAGCTGCTTCATGGGTGACACTGACAATCCATCTCTTTTTAATTCGATGATGGCGATGTTACCAAGTTGCCCCCTTCTTCCATTTTCCAAATTGTGATATCGAAGGTTCAAATCTATTGTTAATCGTTCTGTCATTCCTTTATTAACCAAGGTGATCCTGTCAAACTCGTTTTCAAGATGTGGTGATAAAGCATCTAAGCTAAACATAGCCTTTTCATTCAAGAAGCGTTTTGCACCTGTATTCTCTCCGATCCCCTCCATCCCAGGGATAACAATACGACACTTCCTCGTTCTCCCATGATTGTCCTTATCCTTAATCTCTAAAAATGTATCGTGAGTATCGATATACGTTCGCATTCTGATCTTCTCACGCACATCTCTTTCAGTCACATGGCTTATGAACATTCTCTTATCTTCTGTATCCAAATAAACGGTATGGTAAGACGCCATTCTCTCATTATTCTTGTTTGCCTGGACATAATACAAATCAGCACATCTTTCCAAAATGCATATCAATGTATCTAGTTTTACTACATACTTACTATCAGTTCTATTCATTAATTTTACCCCCCTCATTTCTTCTAAAGAAATAGGGACAAAACTATTTAATTGTAAAGAAATACATTCTAACTCCTTCTGCATAATGAATCGATATCTCAGTAATTACACCGGCATATCCCTATAGATAAAGGTGACAAATTTAATTAGTCGTCCCTCCATTGAGTAATGACCACGACTACCGGCAACGTCAAACTCACATTCTGACTTACACCCTTCTTAAGCAGAATGCAGTTTGATTATAGATTAAGGCTCTCTTTCGCCTAAAGTGTAATTCCTTCTATAAAGATTAAAGCCACGTACGGAATAATGCTAAATTGGCATATTATGCTCTCCAAATCATCTTATTCACTATTCCAACATAGCTCTGAATGAGTTTTATTACCTTCGTGGATACATTCTCATCGATATATGCCGGCACAGGGCAAGCATCATCACCATTAGAATGCATTGTGACAGCCAACTCTACAGCTTGGCACACTGCCTCAGATGTAATAGAGCCAATAGTGAATACACCTTTATCCATCGCCTCGGGACGTTCGGTCGAAGTACGAATACTAACTGCAGGGAATCCAAAGAAGGCACCTTCTTCAGGAACAGTTCCAGAATCCGATACCACACAAAAAGCGTTCTGCTGAAGCTTGTTGTAATCGAAGAAACCTAGAGGCTTGTGTTGAATTACTTTGTCATTGAACTTGAAACCACGTTTCTCTATCATTTTCTGGCTACGAGGGTGACAACTATAAAGCACAGGCATGTTATATGTTTCTGCCATTGTATTTACAGCATTCATCAGAGAGAAGAAATTGGCTTCGATGTCGATGTTTTCCTCACGATGAGCACTCAGCAGGATGTACTTTCCTTTTTTCAAACCGAGATCATCCAGCACAGTACTGGCCTCAATCTGAGGAAGAACATCTTTTAGCACCTCGGCCATTGGTGAACCCACCACATAGGTATATTCCGGTTTAACGCCCGTATCCAGAATATAACGCCTTGCATGCTCACTATAACAAAGGTTAACATCACTAGTTACATCAACGATACGTCGAATAACCTCCTCAGGAAGGTTCTCGTCCTTGCAGCGATTACCAGCTTCCATATGGAAAATAGGAATCTTCAACCTTTTTGCGGAAATAACACAAAGGCATGAGTTTGTATCACCAAGAACTATGACTGCATCCGGTTTCACCTCTGACATAAGTTCATAACTCTTAGCTATGACATTGCCCATTGTCTGGCCTAGGTTATCACCTACAACACCCAGATAATAATCCGGCTCACGAATTCCTAGATCTTTGAAGAAAACCTCGTTCAACGTGTAGTCGTAGTTCTGGCCGGTATGGACCAATACCTGGTCAAAGTATTTGTCTGCTTTTTTGATAATGGCAGACATCTTTATTATCTCGGGGCGAGTGCCCACTATGGTCATCAATTTCAATTTCTTCATACGACCTATAAATTATAGTGAGGATATAATTCTTTATGCTTAAAAATCCATTCCGCCATCTCTGCGACCATCTGCTCATAGTCAGGAATGCGGTAGTTAAAGTCCCAATTGGTCCGCTTCAGACTCTTGTCAGCATTTACACCTTCGATGGGATTAATCTGGACTCGACCACCTCTCAAATATTTGTTGAACAGTCTGAGAAGTTCATACTTTGAAATGTCAGTATCTGGGACAGCATTTACAAGTCCATGTGCTCGTTCTTTAGCGGCAGCTTCCATAGTTTTGGCAAGCTGATAAGTGCATTGTCCCGTCCACATTGCTTTCGTATAACCATTAACCACGGGATGCTCTCCCGTCGTGTTGTTCATGAACCAATTCAAAAGTCCAATGCCTTTGGGATTGATATCTGCACCGACTATAGAGTTCCTCAATGAAAGATTCTTATCATCATCGAGTTCTCCAAGAGCCTTGCTTCGATCATAAAAAGTCTCCCCATCTCGTAAATCATGCTCGGTATAACTTCCTTTCTTCCCGGAGAAGACGCAATCCGTCGTCATATGGATTACTTGGGTATCCGTTTCTTCTGTGGTTTTCGCCAAAAAATGAGGGAAGTAACTATTCAAAAAAGCCGCTAAAGCATGATTGTTCTCAGCAAACTGGTTAAGTACACCGATACAATTGATCACTGTATCATAATTTCCATCTTTGATTGCTTTTGCAATAGTATCAGTGTCAAAAGCATTACCAGCGAAACTCCTAATATAGGGCGACTCCTTAAGGTCAAAGCCGAAAACCTCATGTCCCTGCTCTTGGAGGTACAAACTAATGGTATGACCTGCCATACCATTACAGCCACAGATAAAGAACTTCATAATAATCTATTTTGCTATATTTTCTATCCCGTTTAATTCATTCTGAATGTATTCAAGGGAAAGGAGTTTTTCTTTAACCTGATCAAGATTAAGTCTGGTCGTATTATCAGAATTAAATTCTGTCAGAATATTCCGTTTGGCATTACCATCGGTAAAGTATTTATCATAATTAAGATCACGATTGTCAGCCGGTACTCTGTAGAA
>JAEEGL016953708.1_pt1 | contig 12640 bp, 6 predicted proteins | sample 9134231 | NCBI WGS metagenome assembly JAEEGL01 (sample SAMN16246548, study PRJNA631951) | gut metagenome | biome: gut microbiome; feature: rumen; material: fiber-attached | host: Bos | place: Iran: Karaj | collected 2018-10
GGAGAAGGCCGTGCCCGTGGTGCCCGGTGCGCAGTCGATGACCGCATGAAGGCTCCAGTTTTTGTCCGGCACATCGTAGAGCCGGATCCCCGTGTCCAGCGACGCGCTCCTGCCGTTGCCCGCAAAGCCGGTCTCCAGCCGGAATTCCACGGACTGCCCCACCGGCTTTTCTGCTGAAGGCCGGGGCTCCGGATCCCAGGCTGCGATGGTCTCCGGGGAGAGGATGCCGCCGTAGACCTCCAGATCGTAGACCGTGGTACCGGAGATGCGGAAGGGTCTTCCCTCCCCGTCCAGCTCACAGCCGACGAGCAGAGGACCGTCGTAAGCGCCGCAGGGAGCGGAAGCGCCCTCCAGCACCGTTTCGCCGTTGAGGTAGACCGTATAGACCGAGCGATCCTTTACAATGGCCAGCCGGGAAGGCTCTCCCTTGGGAAGCGGAAACTCCGTGCCGAATCCCGGCCCGTAGACCAGATTCAGCTTCTCCGGGTCCGGCCGGCGCAGCAGCAGGCCGGCATAATTCCCCGCCTCCTCCCGGAAGCAGGCGAAATACACGTTGTCCCCCGCCCCGATCTCCGGATCGATCCGGGCCAGCAGGGTCCAGCTGGCCTCCGGATCCTCATAGAGGCGAAGACCGGTATCCACTCTCTCCTCCAGTCCGTCGCCCTCAAAGCGGTTCGGCAGGGCATAGACCAGCTCTCCGTGGGCTCCGGCCAGGTCCAGAACCTGGGGACGGGCCATTTCCGGCAGTTCCGCCCTCTTCCAGACCCGGATCTGATCCTCACTCAACACCTGTTCGTATACTTGCAGGTCCAGGACTTTGGGCCGACTGTAGCGGAAGTGCTCCCCGGCCGCCGTCTCCTGGCAGCCGATCAGGAGATTGCCGGAAAAGGCGCCTGCGTTTTCCGGTCGCACTGTGCCCAATTGTTCCCCGTTCAGCCACACATGCACCGTATCGACATTCTTGACTACAGCCAGTTGGAGACATTCGTTTGGCCGCAGGTGATCGGAATAAACAGCCTCAGAGCTGGAAAAGCATACTGCCAGACAGCCGTTTTCATCCACTTTAACCAACAGCCCCCGGTATTGGTTTTTCTCTTCGCTATAGCAGGAGATAATGACCTTGTCTGTGTCTTCAATGGGAGGCAGCTCAAACTCGGTCAGGAGAGTCCAGGAAGCCAAGGGATTCTCGTAAAGCTTACAGCCGGTATCCACGTAATCCTGCCTGCCGTCACCCTTGAACTGTCTATCCAGGGAAAAAACCGGCGCTGAGTGCAGAAGTCCAACGTGATTCCAGATGTGCTTCGGATCCTGCCGTCGATCCGGAAGCTCATAGTGCTCCAACAACAGTGTCCCAATGCCATCGGTGTATTTCGCTACTCCGCTTCGATTGAAGTGGCCCGGATCCACGTAATCCTGCCAAGGGTCTATGCCGTACCGATCATAAATCAGGTTGAAATCCGTAAACCGCAAGCCCTCATACTCCTCCGCCAGGGCCGCCACGGCCCGGAGGCGCTTCTGTTCGAATTCACTGATCTGATAGGGCGCGGCCACCAGCTCCAGGGGGATCCCCCGATCCCGGCAGAGCTCGATGATCATCCGGAAGTACTTCTCTTCCTTCTCTTCCAGCGGCTCAATACCCTGGGTGGCATCCGGCGGCAGGATGTCAAAGCCGAATACCCGCTCCATGGTTTCATTGGCCAGTGTCGGGATCTCCGGATGTCGGTTCCAGGGGAAGTACGCAAAGTCCTCCTTTGTCAGCTCATTGTATCGGGAGTGATAGGTCGGCAGCCCCAGGAGCAGAGTCGACCACATATCTTTGGGCGCGCTGGCCATCACCGCCTCCACTTTGTTGCGGGAAAAACGCATCCCCAAAGTATTTTTTACCTGTCGGGCATAGTCTCCATATTCGTTGCTTAAGAGGGCTCCGTGGACATCCACCACCACCACCTTGGGAGTTTGGTATTCCAGGCATTCTTTCAGGTAGTAATAGGTATTCCAGATGGGCTGGATGCTGCCCCAGCATTTATAGCCCGCGATGCCGTCCTCCTCCCACAGCCGCTTTGTACTGATGTTCATGCCCACATGGCTGGAGCCCAGGAACAGAACATCCACCGTATCCTCCGGCAGGTCGTAGTAATCCCGCATGGGGAGTGTGCCGTCCTCCTGCTTAAAAATGAGGACGCACATGCTGAGGAGGAGGATCGCCATAAGTCCGGCGATAAAGAGGATCAGCTTCGCCGCCTTGCCCAGGCAGCGCCAGAACCGTTTCAAAGCCCGTCTCCCTCCTCAAAACTGGAAATAGATAAAGCTGGCTGCGTCGTAGCCCGGCCCGTAGACGCCGAACACCAGAAGGACCATCACAGCTCCGTAATACACCGCCCAGCGCAGGGGCAGCGGCTGGCGGAGGAGACTGTCCCGGATACGGACGCCCCTTTCATGGAGGATGTCCGCCGTCAGAAGCAGGGCGATGGCGGCGACCAGCACCCAGAGATCCACAGCACTGAGGCCCAGGGTATACAGGGTCCCGTCAAAGAGCACCCAGGGATTGAAGGCGGAGAAGGTCTGCCGGATCACGCCCAGGGCCGCCGAAAGAGTGGGCGCCCGGAAAAAGACCCAGGCGAAGTCCACCAGCACAAAGGTGAGGAGCATCTGCAAAAGCCGATGCCCGAAGGAGGCACGGTCTACCCGGAGGGCATCCAGCGTCCGCTCCCGTGCCGGCTTGAGCAGGTCCCCCAGGATCTGCATCACCCCGTTCATGGCGCCCCAGATCACGTAGTTCCAGGCCGCCCCGTGCCAGAGGCCGGAAACCAGGAACACGACCATGATGTTGCGGTACCGCTTCCAGCGGGAGCAGCGGCTGCCGCCCAGGGGGAAATAGATGTAATCCCGGAACCAGGAGGTCAGGGAGATGTGCCAGCGCCGCCAGAAATCCGCCACGCTGGTCCCCAGGTAGGGCTGACGGAAGTTCTCTATCAGGGTAAAGCCCAGCACCTGGGCCGAGCCGATGGCGATCAGGGTATAGCCGTTGAAGTCGCAGTAGATCTGCACCGCGAAGAGCACGGTGGCCAGGGCAGGGATCACCCCCTCATAGGAGGTGTAGTAGTTGTACACCTGGTCCACCAGGATGGCGGCCCGGTCGGCCACCACGACCTTCAGGAAGTAGCCCCAGAGCATCAGCATGGCACCCTTGAGGACCCGCTCCCCGTTGAAGGGATGCTTTTCACGGAACTGCCCCAGCAGGTTTCCGGAGCGCTCGATAGGGCCCGCCACCAGCTGGGGAAAAAAGGAAACGAAAAGGGCATAGCGGAAGAAATTCTTTTCCACCTTCACCTTTCCGCGGTAGACATCGATGTCATAACTGAGGGCCTGGAAGGTGAAAAAGGAGATGCCTACGGGCAGCGTGATGCTCAGCTTCGGGATCTGCAGCCGGATCCCCAGCAGGCTCAAAAGGCTGACCAGGCTCTCCGTCAGGAAACCGGCGTACTTGAACCAGGCCAGCACCGCCAGCACGAAAACCAGCGTCACGGTGATGTACAGCGTCGCGCGGCCGGTGTGCCGGTGCGCCTTGTCCACCTGCTGTTCGGTCTCCCGTTTTGCGATGTCCACGAAGATGGCGTTGAAGTAAGTGATCACCGTGCAGCCCAGCATCAGCACGATAAAGCGGGGGTCCCAGCACATATAGAAGTAGTAGCTGGCGATCAGGAGAAGCCCGTTGCGCGCCTTTCGCCAGGGCAGGAGGAAATACAGCAGGGCCACCGCCGGGAAAAACAGGAGAAAGGAAAGCGAGTTAAACAGCATCCGCCTTTTCCCCCTCTCTCTTCTCTTCTTCCCCGCCTGGAACAGCCTCCTCCGCCGCGTCGGAGCCGACAACGACCCGGATATGCCCTTCCCGGATGGCCGTTCCCATGTCGAACTGAGCATGGAGGGCTTCCGCCCGCAGGGACTGAAGCTTCTGCTCTTCCTCCAGCTCCCGGCGCAGCTTAAGACTGGCCAGCGCCTTTTCCTCCCGGAGGCGCTGCCGGTCCAGGATCCAGCTCATGTAGGTCTCATAGCAGACGTCCATCATGGCCCGGATCGCCGAGCCGGAAAGGATGGCCAGCAGAGGCAGCGTATGGTAGTGATAGCGGTTTTGGTTCTCCACCAGGAGGTGCAGGGCCACCGTGCCGCAGAAGAGCAGCACGCAGGCATAGGAGGCGTCCGGCTCCCGGCGCAGCATCCGGAGAGCGGCGATCAGAGCCAGGAGGAGGATCAGCATATAGTATAGGTCGCTGACGTCCATCATCCGGTAGAGCAGGCTCTCCCGCTGCGGAGTGAGATTATTCTGCTGGTCCATGAAGAGGATGTTCCAGGAGGCCCCGTAGTCGTCGTTCCCCCAGAGCACCACAAATTTATGGACAAAGAGGTCCAGCAGGGCTTTGGGGTCCACCCGGAGGCGCTGCAGCGCCATGTCCAGGCTGGTCATCTGCGCCTCCTGGGCGGAGCCGGTGTTCTCCAGGGCGGCGTAGAGGTACTCCGAGTCCTCCTGGTTCCAGCCGCCGTAGCTCTCCAGGTTCAGCCCCACCAGCAGGTTATAGCCGAAGGAAGCGGAGCCTCCCGCCAGTTCCCGGTCGGAGGCGTAGGCGGCACCCAAGGAGAAGAGCCAGGAGAAAAGCAGATAGACGGCGATGAGCAGCAGACAGCGCTTCCATCCCTTGTCCATTGCCCGCAGTCCCAGGGTCAGCTCGTTCCGGGGCTTCACCGGCAGCGACTGACGCCCCGGCAGCATGCAGATCACCGCGGCCACCAGAAAAATGATGGCCATAGGGCGGACAAAAGAGGCAAAGGCCAGGACGAGCCCCGCCCCGGCGAGCTGAAAGGCGCAGAGCCAGGGATGGGCCCGCTTGCGCTCCGTGTCCCGCAGGGACATGGTGAAAAGCCAGATGCCCGCCAGCAGCAAAAAAGTGAACAGCGGCTCGCTGGCCACGAAATTGCTGTAGAGGATGCAGGAGGGCCAGAACACGGCCGCCAGCAGCGCCGTCAGTCCCCCGGCACGGCCGGAGATCAGGCGCGCGATGCGCCACACCACGGCGCAGCCGGCCAGCTCCAGGATCAAATTGAAATACAGCGCCGTGGATACGCTGATCCCGAAAATGCGGAACACCTGCGCAAGAACAGCAGGGTAACCGAACACATGGGGAAACATGGCGATATAGTCGCAGTATCCGACCCCCTCCTCCAGGAGCCGGCCCCTCCGGAGGAGCTCCGCGATCTCATAGTAGGTCTTGTAGTCCGAATTCGGCTTCATGGGCATGGAGCCGATATACCGGTACCGGAGCACGAACCCCGCCGCCAGCATCGCCAGGACCAGACCTCCCTCCAGTACGGCACTGAGGGCCCGGCGCTCCCGAAGGAGCCGGGAGAGATCCAGCCTGGCCCAGAGGACCGCGCACAGAATCAGGATGCAAAGGAAAGCCAGGGCGCCCAGAAGCCAGGCGCCCTTTATGAAATAGGGATACTCCTGCCCCTCCCCCAGCCGCTGCAGGGTGCAGGCAAGGGCAAAGAAGGCGCAGAAAAGGAAAAACAGCGTCGCAAAGGTGTAGAAAGCGTTTCTTCTCAGCTTCACTGCTTCTTTTCCTCTTCCCGCTTATTTCTGCGGTAGCGGATCAATGCCAGGACTACAGCGACCAGGAGGATCAGCATGGCGCTGGAGGAGATCAGGGTGAGGAGGATCGCATCCTTGTGCTCCTCCAGTCGCTCCCGCAGGCCGGGCTTCCGGAGGACCAGCTCTTCCAGGAAGCGATAGCTCTTGGTCTCCAGATCGTTATCGATCAGGAAGGCATCCCCGCCCAGGGTCCAGTTGTTCTCCTGGACAGAGCAGAAGCGGTCGATATTCTCCAAAGCGCCGTCTCCCACGCCGCTGACGGCGAGGATGGCCCGCCCTTCCTGCCAGGGGGAGCGGATGATCTGCAGGATGCCGATCTCCCGGGCATACCGCTCGCTGAGAAGCAGCTGCTCATTGCTGGCAAAGGCGTTTCCGCCCTCCTCATACCGGAAGCTCAGCCGGTCGTTGAGGAGTCGGAGGAAGGCGTTCGATTTCCAGGTCCCCAGGGTGACCACATGGCTGTTCTGCGTTTCTGCCGGATAGCTCGAAGCCCGCCAGACACGCATTTCCCCATAGGGGGAGAGGTTGGTTCCCAAGAGGGCTGCGATGCGCCCGAAAAGCGCGTACTCCGCCGAACTCATTTCGTCCGGCACCACCAGGGCCAAGTCGTTCAGCAGTCCCAGTTCCTGGAAGGGATAAGGCCGGAGGGCCAGGTCAAAGGTGCTGCTGTTCCCCGCCGGAAGGAAGAGGGTGGAGTCCCCGCTGACATAGCCCCAGGGCATCTCGTCGATCCGCTTTGTGCAGTAAAGCTCCTTCACCTCCAGGTCATAGGCGATCTTGATGCTGGAGGCGTGGGTTCCCGAAACATCGGGAGGCATCAGGAAGGTGAGGTTGTCCCCGCCGGCCTTGTCCTGCTCCAGCTTTTTGCTGGCCACCGGGGTCTCGCCCCAATACACGGTGATCATGGCCCGGTCAAAATCCAAATTGTCGCTGTAGCGGAGCCGAAGGTCCACCTTTCCCCCCTCTCCCAACACAAAGCCGCCGGAGAAGGGAAGGTAGATCACTGCCTCCTGGTGGAAGGGGCCGATGAAGTCGATCCCGTTCTGATTCGTGATCCCCTTGATGGTGTCTCCGTTCAGGATCAGGGAACTGATGGTCTTTTCCCGGATCACCTTCTCCGCCGCGCCGGAGGGCACGACAGTCCAGCTCTCCTTCTCCTGGGTCACCCGATCCTCGTCCAGGAGCATATACGCTCCCTCCACAAGATCCGCTTCGTTTTTCGCGGTGATGACCAGAAGCTCCACATATACGTCGTCCGGCGCGTCCCACACTCCGTCTCCGTCAGCGTCCACCTCCAACCGCCCGTCGGCGAACACCAGAGCGCCCTCACCGGCCTTTTCCTCCCACTCCCCGGGAAGCCCGTCCCTGAGCCAGGCAGGCAGGCGGTCCCAGGCGGCGACGATGGCCGCGTTTTTCCAGCTCTCTCCGTAGCGGTCCAGCGTCCGGAATTCAATGTGGTCTTCGCTGTCCGTCTCGTTGCCCAGGTCAGCGCGGAGAAGGAAGGCGGCGCGAAGCTCCTCCTCCGAGGCCTCCGCAGGAACATAGACGATGAGCTCTTCGCCGTTTTCATCCGCCGTGGAGAGCAGCGGATAGGGGTAATAGCAGAGATGGTGGGCCGTGTCGATCAGATCATAGCCGATCTCCAGGAAGGAGGAGGCGGAAATGCTGATCCAGTTCGCCCCGGAAAAATCGTCCAGACACCCTTCCTCGTCGTAGAGCCGGACAAAACCGGAGACGGCAAACTCGTTATATCCTTCCTGGAGCAAACTGACGGGTATGGACACATAGGTCACCTGAGAAGCGCCGTTCTGATAATCCACCGCGCAGGAGTATATGGGCCGGTCATTGATAAAAAAGGTCAGGGAAGCGGGAACGTCACCCCGGATCAGGGGACTGACAGTGTATTCGATCTGGGCGTAGGCATAGCCGATCTCCCAGTAGTCGTTTGTCCGGACATAGAGGCTCTTTTTCTCAAAGACGCCCCGGATCAGGGTATCCTCGGAAAAGCGAAACACCTTCCGGTAGTCCGTCTCCGGCAGACTGGGACGTTCCCGTTCCGGCTGCCCCGAGGTCTCCGGCGAACTGCTCAGGACATAGTCGATGACCGAGACGGCCTCCGGCAGCGCCTGAGCTCCGGCTGGGGAGGAAGGGGCCGCCGCTTCGGGCGCCGAAGATATCTGTGTCTCAAAAGTGTTTTCTTCCGCAGTGTCCCCTTCTGCCGCCAGGGCACAAGGGCCGGAGCAAAAGAGACCGACTGCCAGCAGCCATACCAGAACGGTCCGTATGATCTTCTTCATTATCCACGCCTCACTGTATCTGAAAATCTGAATCTAACGGTTCTTCAGGAACTGTGCGATGCCGGGGAGGAATCGTCGCCCGCCCCCTCCACATAGCGCACGGTCTTATCCCACTTGACCTCCCGCTTCAGGAGGGAATCCATGATGGAGTCCCACCCGGCCTTTACCACCACCAGGACCCAGAGCTTGGCATAGGAGAAAAGCATCAGCGCCACCAGCCCCAGGGACTGCAGGGAAAACTCATTTCGCTCCAGGGACAGGGTCAGCATCACATTGGCCACAAAGACCAGGATCGCCATCCCCCAAAGCGCCGTGGAGAAGCCGCCCAGCTTCACATGGATCCACCCCAGCATCCCGCCCAGGAAGATGAAGTCCGAGGCCACCAGGGAGGTGAGCATCACGCTGTAAACAAGGGCGTAATACAGGGTATCCAGGCGCATGGCACCCGCCTTCCGGTCGAAGGTATATTTGAAATTCTTGATCATCACATAGATGTTCCCCTTGGCCCAGCGCACCCGCTGCCGGAACCAGACGGGCAGCAGGTGGGGTTCCTGCTCCCAGGTCACCGCCTGGGGGATGAGCTTGATGTAGTAGCCCATCCGGTAGATGCGGAAGCTGATCTCCGTGTCCTCGCTGAGGGCCTTGACATCCCAGCCGCCCACCGCCTCTATGATGCTGCGGCGGATCACGTAATTCGTGCCGGGGATGGTGCAGAGCTTGAAGAAGAAGAATCGCCCCGCCTGGTTCATGCACTGGTGGGAAAGGGTCTCGATGTTCACAAAACGGGAGAGGATGGAGGCGTTCCGGTTTCTGGTGCGGAATTTGCCGATCACCGCTCCCAGCTTTTCGTCCGCCATCAGGTTCTCAACCAGCAGGCGCAGGGCCGGGCGTTCCGGGGTGTTGTCCGCGTCATAGATGGCGATGACGCTGCCCTTGGCCACGGAAAAGCCGATGTTCAGAGCGTTTGACTTCCCCGTACCGCCTACCACGTTATCGGTACTGATGCAGATGAGCCGGTTTTCGGGATGAGCGGCGATCATGGCCGCCATGATCGCCTCCGTATTGTCGCTGGAATTGTCGTTGATCACGATGACCTCATATCGGTCCCTGGGATAGTCAAAATTCAGCAGCGCCTGCACCGTGCGCTTCAGGACCAGCGCTTCGTTGTGGGCCGGAACCAGCACGGACACCATGGGATACTCCCCGTCAGGAGGCTGAATGCTGCCGTCGGTCCGGTTGCAGCGGTATATGTATATATACCCTCCAATGCTCAAAACCACGTTGAGCAGCATCATCGACCAGATGGCCGCAATGGCATAAATGGAGATGATATCCGCAGCTGACATTTCGTTCTACCCTCTATCCCGCTTGCCTGTGTGCTCCCGCCGTTTCAGAAACCGCCGGTGCATCTGCTTTCTGGACTGAACGGCCAGAAGAAGAAACAGGAAGAGCACCACAGCGCTGAGGCCGATCAGAAGCCGGTTCTGGTTTTTCAGGTTGGCTACAAAGCGATAGTAGATATCCCGCTTGTAGTCATGGTTCCCGTCGAATTCCTTCGGTTCATAGACATTGAAGCGCTGAACGCCGTTGACGATCAGGCTGGACCTGTCCCAGGTGAGATAATTGCCCTCGTTCAGGTAGACCGACTCCTCCATCTCCCACAGGGACTGCATGGGGATCGGAGCGTCCCCGGCGGCGTCGAAGGTCAGACGCATTTCCTCGTCGGTCAGCGCATTGAGGTCCAGGTAGATGGCCGTGGGGCAGCAGCTGAGCTGGCTGATCCCTGTTTCCTCCAGCTTCAGCACCGGCAGGATCCGCTGGCTCCCGATGGCCAGAAATTCCTTCAGGCTGTATTCCCCGACGCTGTGAGCGCGAAAGGCGTCCATATCCGAAAGGAACAGGGTCCGGTAACGGCTCAGCACTTCCCTCAGCTCCGGCTGGAAAAGCCACTCTGAGGGGATCTCCAGCGCCAGGGGATATACGTCGTTGTCCAAATAGGAGCAGGTGGCCAGCGTGAGCTGTGAAGCCAGTTCCTCTGCCTCCACCCCGTTTTGCACGATGGGAGCATGGAGGATCACACTGCCGCCGCTGGCCTGGGCGTAGCGCAGCACCTCGCAGAACTGCTGCATTGCGGGATAATCCGCATTCCGGTAGATGGGCATCACCGAGATCACGAAGGTCATTTTCTCTTCCACCAGGGTATCAACGATATCCCGCAGGCGATAGGGGTCCGTAAAGGGATACACCCCGTCCAGCACCACATACTCCGTATAGATAGGGGGCCGGGAGGAATAGGGCCACAGCCACAGGAACATCTCCTGCATCAGCACAGCCTTGGCAAAATTAGCAGTGTAGTCGATCAGGGGAATATACCGGATCCTTCCCCTGGCGCTGACCAAAGGGACCGCCTCCCCGTCCGATTCCAGGAGCCCGGCGGCGTACTCGGCCCCCTTCAGCTTTCCGGGAATACGAAGCGGCACCGAGGCTTCAAAGGTTTCTTCTCCGGAAAAGGAGTATCTGGCTGTCCCGGCGAGAACATTCTCAGCGCCTTGGGCAGGTTCGATCCCCAAGCCCTCCAGGCCTTCGGCACGGCCGAGGATCAGCATGCTCCCCGGATAGTCCCGGAGCAGCTCCGGTTCCAGCCTCTCCGAGGCAGCGACGCCGCACCAGATGAGCCGGTCGTAATCTTCCAGAAGCGGTCCCGCCTCTCTGGCCTCGACATAATCGGCAGCATATCCCAGCGAGAGAAGCACCTGGGCCACGCCTGCCATGCTGTCGTCGGAGCTGCGCCGGTCCGCCTCCTCCGGATAGATCACCAGGACATCTCCCCTGGCTTCTGCGGCCTTCTCTTCCTCTTCCCCGGCAGCGGCGGCGGGCATGAGCAGAGCCGACGCCAACACCAGCGCAAAGAAGAGCGGCCCCAAAAGGAAGCCTCCCTTACACCTCATAGGCGAATTCCTTCTCCGTCTCGGTGTAAAAACGCATGGCGTCCCTTCCCAGGGAACTGTCATAGTGACGGAAGACGACGCTCAGCTCCACCGTCAGGGTGTGGTGGGTCAACTCCGGCATCATATCCGTCTGGTGGATCTTATCCAGGAGCCGGGCCTTCACGATCTCCGCGCCCTTCTCCACAGCAAAGTAGATGATGCCCATGGAGCCCTTCTCGTCCAGGGAAAAAACACGGTCCTCCAGCCGAAGCACATCCTCCACCGTCCTGGCCAGGTGAAACCGAAGTTCATTGAACTGCCGCGGGGAGAGCACTTTTCGGAGTTCCTCGGAGTAGCGAAGGCGGAGCAGCATGAGGCCCATATCCGTCCCGTTTCGTTCGCAGAGGGCCATATACCGGGCCAGGGATCGGAGCATGCTGCGCTGGTTTTCCAGCCCGGTCATGGGGTCGATCACCGTCTGCTCGTCGATCCGCCGGTTCAGGATGCCGTTGATGCCCTCAATGGTGGAAAACATGGAGATGAAAATGAGCATCCCGCCAAGGACCAGGAGAACCAGCGGCGGCCAGAAATAGGCGGTCAGCTCGATCTCGGTATTGTAGGCAATGCGGTTGTAGAGCTTGTATGCAGTGAAGATCAGAATGATCAGGGCGGAGGAAACAACGCCGGCCGCCTGGGCCCGCATGACAACCAGAAGGGAGACGAATGCCAGGCCCATCAGCATCAGGATGTTCTGGTACAATAGCTGCCTGCCGGCCAGGGCGACGATCAGCGCCCCCCCCGCCGTACTGAGCATGAACATGAAAATGCCCACATCCTGAAGGAGGATCTTTCGGCTGGTTGCGGTACTTTGTTCCATACTTTCACTCCTCAGAGCCGATGATATTCAAACGGTGCAGGATCTCTGCGAAAAACAGAAGAAGCAGGGCGTCGATACAACTGCTGAACAGCATTTGATAACGCTCCAGCTCAGCAGTCCCGCTCAGGACGATCACCGCTGCCGTGTTCGCCAGGCCCACGGCAAAAAAACACAGGAAGGTGTCGATCATGATCTGTCGTTCCCTGGACGTCCAGGGCTGGGCATCCCAGCGGAGATCCCGCCGTCGTCGGAAAAACACCAGAAAGACCACGGTGAGGATCAGGAGAAAACCCATGGTCTGGGGAAGGGAGTTGGACTTGAGATTGCTGTAGGCGATCAGCACCGGATTCCTGGCCCTGGGCGGGAGCCCCACAGAGGCCTCGTAATTGCCCACATAGCTCCTGGCGACCCGGAAGGCCGCTTCGGTCCCCATCTCCATCAGGCCCGTAAAGCTCAGCGGGTGTCTGGCGTAGTATAAGACCAGGCTGACGGGCGTGTACCGGTCCAAAAAGCCCTCCTGGATCTCCGGGTTCCCGGTGAGGGTGTAGGGGTAATCGGCATAGCTGGAGGTATCGGTCAGCGTCTCGTAACGGGGCTCGATATCGAAGTCCGCCAGGGCCCGCTCCGGGTCCTTTGCCCGCAGGAGGACGCCATTGGTCATGGAGTGGAGCTTGGAGGCTTCGGTAAAGCGCGTGGCGCCGGCGCTCCAGCTCACAACAGAGACGATCAGCAGCACCGAAGCGCTGAAGACGGCCAAAGTCTTGGTCTGGTAATCCCCATCCTCCATGGTGAGCTGCCGCATGCAGTAAACCATCAGCACCATTCCCACCGCAGCGCAGTGCGCTTCCGACAGGGCCAGGAAGCTGCCCGCCGCCGTCAGTCCGAAAAAACCCAGGTA
>JAEEGL017046128.1_pt1 | contig 12640 bp, 10 predicted proteins | sample 9134231 | NCBI WGS metagenome assembly JAEEGL01 (sample SAMN16246548, study PRJNA631951) | gut metagenome | biome: gut microbiome; feature: rumen; material: fiber-attached | host: Bos | place: Iran: Karaj | collected 2018-10
AGGATCGCCTTTGCATCTTCCAACGAGGTGTACGGAGAAAACCGCGGGGATGTGGAATTCTTCGACGAAAAATACTGCGGGTATATAGACTCCAATACCCTGAGAGCCGGCTACCCGGAGAGCAAACGGTGCGGAGAGGCTTTGTGCCAGGCCTATATCCGGCAGAGGGATCTCGACATTGTGATCCCCAGACTCACGCGCTCCTACGGTCCGACGATGCTGATGAGCGACACGAAGGCGATCTCCCAGTTCATAAAAAAGGCTGTGGACGGACAGGACATCGTGCTGAAAAGCAAAGGGACACAGTATTATTCATACACCTATGTGTCAGACGCCGTGTCCGGGCTGCTTACGGTGCTGCTGCGGGGGGAGAAGGGCGAGGCGTATAACATCGCGGATGCGTCCGGCGATATCATGCTGAAGGACCTGGCGGCGGCCATTGCCGGAACGGTAAACAAAAAAGTTCTTTTTGAACTGCCTGACGAAGTCGAAAAAGCCGGCTACAGCACTGCCACAAAGGCGCGCCTGGACGGCGGTAAGCTTAAAGAGCTGGGATGGCAGCCTTTTTATGATATCCGGGGCGGGATCGGGAGAACGATCACAATACTAAAGGACACGGCAGAATGAGGCCGTATCCTGCTTGAAATCAGGTTGTCAGTATGGATGAAACACTTAGAAAACTGCAGTTAACGGAACTGGAGATATTGAACGTGGTCGACGCCTTCTGCCGGCAAAGGGGTATTCGTTATTTTCTATGTGGAGGAACACTGCTCGGAGCCGTAAGACATCATGGTTTTATTCCTTGGGATGATGACTTGGATATATGTATGCCGCGGGAGGAGTATAATCGTTTCATCGCTGCTTGGAATGAGTTTTCTCCTGAGGGATATATTCTCCAGAATAAAGAAAATGCACCCGCATTCCCACATTCTTTTACAAAGATCAGGAAGAAGCATACAACTTTCTTAGAGAAAAGAAACGACGTGAAAAAATTCTATACCGGGATCTTTATCGATGTGTTTCCTGTCGACCGGGCACCGACCGGGAAAATAGGGAAAACGGTGTTCTATGCTGAATGTATGCTTTACCAGCTTTTTACAAGGGAGTTCGTACCTCCGAAAGCAGGAAAAATAACACAGTTAGGATCTGCAGCTATCCTAACTCTTATTCGTGGAAAGAGTCGGGCAAAAGCCAGAGAGACTTTGCTGCATAGTTTGACAGAGCATAACGGCGATACTGCGCGAGAGACGGTGCTGTTTGATACGATTACCCGAATGAAGCAGTTTTATTCGCATGATTTTTTTGATAGCTTTGTATTGATGGATTTTGAAGGGGGATCATATCCTGGCATGATTGGATGGGACGAATATTTGACAAAACTGTACGGCGACTACATGACCCTTCCCCCGGAATCGGAGCGAACATGGAAGCACCATCCGATCATACTGGATTTTGAACATGACTATGAAGAACTGCACCAAACCGACCCTGATCGTTTCCCTTGACTTTGAGCTTTTCTGGGGCATGCAGGACAGCCATACTCTTGAGGAGTACCGGCAGAACGTTTTGGGGGGCCGGAAGGCGATCCCCAGACTGTTGGAGCTGTTTGACCAACATGGGATTCATGCTACTTGGGCTGCGGTAGGATTTATGTTTGCCGATGGTTATGAGGATCTGCGACAGTATTTCCCACCAGCAGAGCTGCTGCCCGCCTATGAAAACAAAAAGCTCTCCCCATACCGGCTGTTCAGTGAAATCGCGCCGGATGAGTGTAGTGCCCCGTGTTTTTACGCACCGTCGCTGCTGCGCATTGTGGCAGACACCCCAGGCCAGGAAATCGGCAGCCACACCTTTTCCCACTTCTACTGCAGGGAACCGGGCCAGACGATCGAACAGTTCCGCGCTGACATGGCGGCAGCCATAGCCATTGCCGAAACAAAGGGCTATGAACTCAAATCGGCAGTGCTCCCCCGGAATCAGTGCGTGAGTACATACAACCGAGTACTGGCGGATATGGGGTTTATTGCCTTCCGGGATGAAGAAAATGACTGGATCCATGAAAGGATCGGCGTCAGGCCGCTCATGAGAGCGCTCCGGCTGTCGGACGTATACATGCCGCTGACAGGGCAGGGAGGATATGTACCTGAGGTGCAGGATGGTATGGTAAACCTGATCGGCTCCAGAATGTACAAGCCCTATTTCAAGCCCTTAGGTGCTTTAGAAGGGCAGAAGCTCCGCCGGATCAAGGACCAGATGCTCCACGCCGCACGGAAGGGTCTTGCATTCCACTTGTGGTGGCATCCCCACAATATTGGTGTTCGAACGGATTTTCATCTCCGACAGTTGGAAGACATTTTCGATTATTTTGACGCTCTCCGGGACGAATACGGTATGGAGAGCAAGAACATGCGCGAGGCGGCAGAACAGATCCTGCTGCGCTGAAAGGAACGGATCGAATGTATCAGTTCTATTATGCAAAGAATGAGAAAAAAGAAGATCCTGGTTATAGCAGATCTGTCGAGGACGTATTTCATGTCAGCGCTGTCCGGCCCACCATGTGGGAAGAGCACTGCCTTGAATGCGCCGCACCTCAATGTTTCGGAAACTGTGCATACTATGAAGCCCGCGCGGACGGGCGATGCAAGCGATTCCACAACGGGATCGAGGTATACCCTCGCAAAAAGGGGTGCTGCGGCCAGGGTGCTCGGGTCAAGTTCAGACGCTGGGGCAACATGATGACTATCATTTTTCCTGGCATGGCGGCACCAGCCGAACTGCAGGCGCTGAAAGAAAAAAACGACAAACTGGGTGAACGCCTACGCAATGCGGTGAACGCCCACCTTCCTACGGCGGTGCGCTGGCAGTATATCCGTACGGAAGAATATCTGCGACGCCGGAAGCTCCGGGCGTATTCTGACAAAACACCGGAGCCGGACGCCTTCGTATTTCACGGGTACAGCTTTGAGAGCGAACCGTTCCGGCTGGTCATAGAAATTTACAATGACACAGCGCCGGTTTTTCGGACGTCCATAGAGCTGCAGCCTGGAGAAAACCTGTGTGTTCTGGAGAAAGCGACTCTATCGCCCGAGTGCTGGCGCCCGGGCAACCTCGTCAAGCTATATCCGGAGAATGACCGGGAAGCAGAAATCGAAATCCTGTGGGCTGATTTCATATGCGGAAATCCTGTGGAGAAGGAAAAGCCTGCGGACAAGGTAAAATGTGTGGTCTGGGATCTGGATAATACGTTCTGGGACGGGATCCTGATCGAAACAGATGATCCTAACACCCTGCAGCCGCTGCCTGGAGTGATAGAAACGGTCAAGGCTTTGGATGAAAAGGGGATCCTGCAGTCCGTTTCCAGCAAAAACGATTATAAACACGCTTGGCCGGTGCTGGAAAGGCTGGGAGTGGCGGAGTATTTTCTCTATCCTCAAATCAACTGGGGCGCTAAGAGCGCATCTATCCGGACCATCGCCAAGGCGCTGAATATCGGAGTGGACACATTTATGTTGGTGGACGACTCGGCGTTCGAGCGTAATCAGGTCAGCTCCGTTTTGCCCCAGGTACGGACTTATGATCCCGCCTTGCTCGGTGAACTTCTTGAGAGACAGGAATTCGATGTGCCCGTAACAGAGGAAAGCCGTACACGACGGGAGATGTATCGTGCGGAGGAAAAACGCACTGCTCTGATGGAGAGCAGCAGCGATGACACAATAGAGTTCTTGAAAAAGTGTCACCTGCGTATGACACTTTTTACACCTGAAACAGAAGAAGAGCTGCTGCGTTGCTATGAGCTCGTCACACGTACCAATCAGCTGAATATGTCCGGAAATAAATACACCCGGGAGGAATTTGACCGGGTGCTGGCTCGCCCGAACTACAGACATTTTGCTTTCTCCTGTGAGGATGATTTCGGCACCTACGGAATCGTAGGGTTCGGACAGTATCGAGTGGAAGATGGAGTCCTTGTTTTCACAGAGTTTGCCATGAGCTGCCGCGTGGCGGGGAAGTATGTTGAGAGTGCGCTGTTTACCACCCTGCTGAAGCGGGAGGGCTGCAAAAAAGGCGAATTCACCGTAAAAAAGACAAAGAAGAACATCCTGCTGAGGAACACGCTGACCGAGATCGGATTTAAAACAAAAGAGGAAAATGAAAAGACCATCTGTTTTTCCTTTGACTCAAATTTGAAGGAAAAAGAATTGGTTTCAGTCAAACCACAAGAGAGCTGCGTTTAAAGAAAAAAGAGACCTTTGAGGTGAGATAATTGAGAATCATGGCGATAGGCGCACACCTGGATGATATCGAGATCGCCTGCGGCGGGACCCTGGCCAAGGCGGTGGAGAACGGCCACACCGTCAAGGTCCTGATCATGAGCAAATCCGGTTATACCAATAAAGAGGGCGTTACACAGCGCTCGGACGAGGTGGCTGTGAGGGAGGGGCTGAACGCCCTTCATACTCTGGGGATCACAGATATCGAGATTTTGGATTTCGAGACCAAAGACATCCCCTTTCGCTCGGACGTGGTGACGGCAATCGACGTACGCATGGCGGCATTTGACCCGGACGTCATCTTTACCCATCACCCCTTTGATACCCACCAGGCCCACGAGGGGGTGGCCAAGGCGAGCATCGCCGCCGCCAGGAGAAAGAACACGGTTTTTTTCTATGAGCCCATCACCCCGTCCGGCCGATCCTATATTGCCTTCAAGCCGGCAATGTATGTGGACATCGAGTCTACCATTGAAAAAAAGATCGAGTCGCTGAAATGCCATACCAGCGAGTACAACAAATTCGGGGCGGAGGACTGGATCGAGGGCGTCCGGTGCCGCTGCGGCTTCCGGGGATATGAGATCGGAAAGAAGTATGCCGAGGCCTTTGAGATCCTGCGCCTGGAAATGAGCTTTGACAAAGGGACAAAGCTTTAAAACGCTCGAAAACGAATGACTCCGCATGGAAAGGTCAATGCAATATGCAGTTCAATGAAAAAAGCGTGAATGATTTCAACAGGGCCTGGGGAACTCCGCTGTATGTTTTCGATGAAGAGGCGTTTGTCAATAACTACCGGCACTTTGAATCATGCTTTAAAAGCATATACAAGAAATATACTGTATCCTATTCATATAAAACCAATTACGCGCCATATATCTGCCGATTGATTCGGAGCCTGGGCGGATACGCCGAGATAGTATCGGATATGGAACTGGCTGCCGCAAGAAAAGCAGGCCATAGCGACGATCAGATCGTATATAACGGACCCTGCAAGGGACCGGCTCTTGAGGAATTCATCCTTCACGGCGGTATGGTAAACGTGGACAGTTTTGAAGAACTGCGCCGGATCGTTTCATTGGCGGAAAGCCGGCCTGAGAGAGAGATCAAATTCGGCGTTCGAGTCAATATAGATATCGGACAGGGCTTTATTTCACGTTTCGGTATTGATGAGAAGGACCTGGATCGTCTTTTTGAGATTGTAAAGCCCATTGAAAATGCTGAAATCGTTGGACTGCACTGCCATATAGGCAGATCACGCAGCATAGCTGCGTGGAAAAACCGCGTGGAAAAAATGCTGAAGATCGCTGACAGTTATTTCGCCGATCCGCCGGCTTATATCAGTTTAGGCAGCGGGATGTACGGAGAAATGGATCCGTTTCTTGCCAGACAATTTGGCAGCGATCTTCCCGGATATGAAGAGTATGCGGATGCGGTCGCACGCCCGTTTGCTGCTCATTATAGACAAAGCGAGCAACCTGTTCTCTTTACAGAGCCGGGTACGACGCTGATCAACAAATATATCTCCTTTATTGCGAAGGCGGTCTCAGTCAAACACATAAAGGGAAAAGACTTTGTTGTTCTGAATGGAAGCAAGCATAATTTGGGAGAAATCTGTGAACTGAAGCAATTGCCCATACAGATCATCAGTTCATCGGACATAAAGGAATCCGTTCAAAACGCGGATTTTGTCGGGTATACATGCCTGGAGCACGATATATTATACCGTGGTTTTACCGGTGAGATATCTGTCGGAGACAGCATAGTATTCGACAATGTCGGCGGGTATTCAAACGTGTCAAAACCGCCGTTTATTCAGCCCAACTGCTGTATGGTATCATCTAACGGGAACGTCATAAAAAGGACGGAAACTGTGGAGGAGGTCATGTGCACATATGAATGACCTGACTGTATTGATTACTGCGGCTGGAAATCAGTATATGCTGGGACTGGTGGACTGCCTCAGGAATAACGGCGAAAGGAGCATTCGTCTTGTCGGTGCAGATATGAACAATGACGCCACTATCCTTCAGATGATGGACGTCATGTACCAGGTGCCGTCGGCTGCTTCTGCCGACTATATTGACAGCCTGTATGATATATGCAGGAAAGAAAAAGTCGATATTATCATGCCTGTCATGTCAGCGGAGCTTCCCGCGCTTGCGAAGAACAAAGACAGGTTCAAAGAGATCGGAACGATTGTATCTGTTTCCGATTTGAACTCTATTCTGATCACCAACAACAAATATAACCTGTATTCGTTTATGAAAGAGAATGGGATGAGAGTCCCAAGATTCTGCAGGATCAATAATGCCGATCAGCTGAAGGAAGCGTTCAAAGCTGTCGGCTATCCGGATATCCCGGTGTGTATCAAGGCTACTGAATCGAGCGGCAGCAGGGGGGTCAGGATCGTTGACCCGTCAAAATCCCGCTTTGATATTCTGTTCGGTGAAAAGCCAAATTCGTTTTATATTGCATATGAAGAGCTGGACACTATTCTGCATGAAAAAGACAACATGCCGGAAATGATGGTGATGGAAGCATTACCGGGAGCGGAGTTCTCCATTGATCTTGTTGCCGATCACGGGAAGATCCTTTACATGGCTGCGCGTCAGAGCAACTCCATCACGGCAAGCATTCCCATGGAAGCGACCCTTTTTCATGATGAAGAAGGGTATCAGATCGCGAAAGATGTAATTGAAAAGCTGCATTTGGACGGGAATGCCGATCTGGACTTCAAGTATGACCGGGACGGAAAACCCGTGCTGATGGAGATAAACCCACGGCTGGCGGCAACCATGAGAGTTTTTAAAGAGGGCGGAATGAATCTTCCCTATTTACGGATCAAACAGCTTCTGGGAGAAAAGCTACCCGACTGTAAAATTGTGACGGGAATCAAAATGAAGCGCAGATATGCCGAAATGTTTACTTCCTTGTAAGGGAGCCTCCGGATGGACAACCTGATAACTGTTTTTACACCGACATTCAACAGAGCCCATATCCTCCATCGCTGTTATGAGAGCCTTTGTAATCAGACGTCGTATGATTTTGAGTGGTTGATCGTAGACGATGGCTCGACGGACAACACGCGGGAACTGGCTGAGAAGTGGATAGAGCAGGAAAAACGATTTGAGATCAAGTATATATACAAGGAAAACGGGGGACTTCACACTGCCTACAATGCTGCATTGAAGAGAACTGACACAGAGCTGTTTACCTGTCTTGAGTCGGACGACGTCTTTACCCCCGATGCCATTTCAACCATCCGGCGCATATGGACGGAAGTTAAAAACTTAGGAGTGGTGGGGTTCATCACTCTGTGCATGGATTTCGATGGAAAACTTATCGGGAAAAAGTATCCCGAGGAGATGAAAACGGTCCTGTACAGAGATCACCGGAAAATGGCTCCCGGAGACAAGCAGTATGTTTTCCGGACGGATGCGCTGAAAAAGGTGTTCCCGATGCCGAGTTTTCCGGAAGAGAAGTATTTCGATCCCAAGTATAAGTTCTTTTCTTTGGACCAGATCGGGCCTTTGGCGGTTTCCAATGAAGCTTTTGATATGGCAGAGTATTTGCCCGGGGGACTGACAAACACAGTTATCAAACACTATTACAACAGCCCCAACAGCTTCGCGGAGTACAGAAAAATGTATATGCAGCTGCCTGACAGGAGCGCGGCATATATTTATAAACAAAACATCCACTATGTCGCCAGCTGCTGCCTGGCCGGGAAGCTGGGCAAGGCCGTAAAGGAATCGCCCAGGAAGGGCTATACCCGGGCGGCTCTGCTGCCCGGCATTCTTTGGGCAGGGGTCATCCGGCTGGCCAACAGAAGTGAGAATAAGAGGCCAAAAGAATGAAAAGCGTTCTGTTTCTGATACCGACCCTTGATCGGGGCGGCGCGGAAAACGTCCTTGTCGAGCTGGTCAACAGACTGGATCAGAGTAAGTTTAAAATTACGGTCCAGACGTTGTTTGACAAGGACTCCCAAAAGGACAGACTTGTTCCCGGTATAGAATACCGATCATTCCTGTATAAGCAGTTTCACGGCAACAGCAGGCTGCAGGCGCTTTTGCCTGCCGGATTACTGTATCGGATGATCGTCGGGAGACGATATGACATTGTGGTATCGTATCTGGAAGGACCGACAACACATATCCTCTCCGGCTGCCCGTACAAGGATACGAAAAAAGTGGCCTGGGTCCACACCGGTATTGAGAACGCAAAACAGATCTATGTGGGATTCACCTCAGGAGAAGCAGCGATCCGGGGTTACGAAGCTTTTGACAGAATAGTTTTTGTCTCCCAAACAGCCAAACAGAGATTTGAAGAAGCTACAGGCCATGCTTTTTCCAGTGAATGTGTGCTATACAATGTTGTAGATGCGGAAGTGATTCTGTCATCCGCAAAGGAGCCTATTGATGATGTCTCATTCCCCGAAACGGAGTTCAATATTGTATCCACCGGGAAACTTGTGTCGTTGAAGGGCTATGACCGGCTGGCAGAAATCCACAACAGGCTGATCCGGGAAGGATACAAGTGCCATACCTATATCCTCGGTACCGGACCGGAAAAAAAGAATCTTGAAGCCTTCCTGGCAAAAAACGGATTGAATGATTCGTTCACGCTGGTCGGCTTTCGGGATAACCCGTATAAATACGTATCAAAAGCGGATCTGTTCGTATGCTCATCCCGCCGGGAGGGCTTTTCCACAGCAGTCAGCGAGGCGCTGGTTTTGGGGATTCCCGTTGTGAGCACAGATTGTTCCGGCGCCAGGGAACTGCTGGGCGACAACGAGTACGGACTGGTTACCGAAAACGACGAAGAAGCTCTGTATCAAGGCATAAAACGTCTGTTGGACGATCCCGCACTCCTGGCGCACTATCGAGAAAAAGCTCGGATTCGGGGGAAAGCTTTTGATCCGGAGAAAACCGTTATAGCTGTGGAGAAAATGCTGCTGGGACTATAGAACGGGTGATAAAATGGGCATTAAGCGGGTTGCCAAGGCAATCCTTCGAAATAATCCTTTTGCTGCGGTTAGAAGAAACCGCATGAAGTGCAGGTTGAAAAACAGAGACTTTACCCTGTTGACTCCAAATTGCCTTGGCGGGATACTTCTTCATGATCTGGATCTGCGATTCCTTACACCGACGGTCAATTTGATGATGACACAAACGGACTTTTTGCAGTTTGTGCTTCATATAAAGGAATATTTGGCAGGGCAGCTTCAATTCGTTGAAAAACCCAACGAAGTATGCCCATGTGCAGAGCTGGTCTATGGAGATCTTTCACCGGTCACTGTGTTTTTTACCCATTATGATACGCCGGAAGAAGCAGAATCAAAATGGCGGGAGAGGGCGAAAAGGATCAATTACGATAATCTGTTTGTCTTTATCGAAGAGCGGGACGGTATAACGGAAAATAATTTGAAAGCTCTTGGTAAGCTGCATGTCCGCGGACTAGTCGCTTTTACCTGCAATGAGTATCCGAACCTCCCCTACTCAGTGTATCTTCCTCAATACCAATCCCTGGGAGAGGTAGGAAATATCCTGAAAAAGAATATCCTGGATGACAGCAGAGAATTTGAGCGATACTTTGATTTTGTCCGATGGTTTAATGAGGCAGACGGTGGAGACTATGATGTCTCTGACTATATACTGCGATAGGGGAATGGTCATGTTTCAGTTTGAGAAGATAAAACTGGTTATCTGGGATCTGGACGAGACCTTCTGGCACGGAATACTTTCCGAAGAAAACGTCACCATCCCGGAGGATGCTGCTCGTCTGGTGAGGACGTTGACGGACATTGGTGTTGTCAACTCCATCTGCAGCAAAAACGACATGGATAAAGTGAAAGCCCGCCTGGAAGAGGCTGGGCTTTGGGAATACTTTGTCTTTCCTTCCGTGAATTGGGAGCCAAAGGGTGCCCGGACAAAGCAACTGATCGAAGACATGGCTCTGCGTACAGTGAACGTACTGTTTCTGGACGATAATCCCTCTAACCGAGAGGAAGTCCGCTACTTTTGCCCCAGTATCATGGTAGACGGCCCAGAAGCTATATCCGAGCTGCTTGCAAAGGCTGAGGCTGCAGAGAAAAAAGATCTGAAGCACAAACGCCTTGCCCAATACAAGGTTCTGGAGGAGAAGCGGGAAGCCAAAAGCCTGTACAGCTCCAATGAGGAATTCCTCCGGGAGAGCGATATTCGACTGGAGATTGCCCATGACTGCAACGAAAACATTGAACGGCTGCACGACCTCAATCTGCGTTCCAATCAGCTGAACTTCACCAAGGATCGCTGCAGCCGGGAAGAACTGCAGGCGCTTTTTTCTGACCCAAATGTTCGCTCCGGATATGTCAGTGTCAATGACAGATTCGGCGATTACGGTATCGTAGGGTTTTACGTGGCGGAAGGAAACAGGCTGCGCCATTTCGTGTTTTCCTGCCGGACCCTTGGTATGGGAATCGAACAGTATGTCTATAACTGGCTGGGCCGGCCGGAACTTACTACAGTGGGAGAGGTCATCAGCGACCTCACCATGACAGAGGGACCGAACTGGATCAACCAGACAGAGCGGGGGCAACAGGCGTCAAAAATGGAGATCCGGGATCTGAAAGCCCACGCCGTGCTGGTCAAAGGGCCATGCGATTTGTTCCAGATCTATCCGTATATTGCCAATACGGAGCTGTTTGATACCCAGTTTACTTATACCACGGACAGCGGACTTACCATCGAATCCACCGGCCACACCACCCATGTGGTGGAAGCAGGGCGGCTTTCCCCGGCACAAAAGGAGCTTGTCTGCTCGGAGGTTCCATTCACAGACCTCGGCATGTATGATGACAGCATTTACCGCCTGCCATACAAGGTGGTGTTCCTCAGCATTCTCGCCGATGCCAATCTTGGCGTGTACTCCAGGAAGGAAACGGGGGAACGGCTGGCGTTCCTGGAATATATCCATCCCATCACCGACCCGGAAAGCTGGCCGGGACTGATCAGCGGGAAATACAATTGTGCCGGATTCCGTTTTACAGAGGAGATCCTGCGGGGATTTGCGGATAAATACGAATTTTTGGGACGCAACACACCGGAACAGGTTGTTGAGAATCTGCAGTATATCCGAGACAGGCTGTCTCCTGACTGCACGTTGGCGGTCATGCTGGGCGGTGAACTCTATTACGAAAAGAACACCTTTGAAGCGTATAAGGACCGTCATCTGGTGCACAAGGCCATGAATGACACCGTCCGTGCCTGGGCAGATGGAAAAGACAACGTCCGGCTGCTGGACGTGAATAAGTATCTTGTTGACCAGAGCAGTTTTTACGATCATTTCAACCACTATGTAAAGCCGGTGTACTATGCACTGGCCAAAGAAATGGTGGATATCGTTAACGAATGCACCGGCGGGAATGTCCGGAAAACCACAAAGCTGAAAATGGCAGTGATCCGTACAAAGGAGGCACTGGTTCCTCTGTACTACAGGCTGAAAAAGAGAAGAAAATGAAAGAAAAAACAGAAAAGAACCAGCGAAATCCCAGCCTGGACCTGCTGCGAATTTACGCCATGCTGTTAATCATCCTGCTTCATTCCATTGACCATTCCGGTGTTTTGGAATGTGCACCGGAGGCTGGCGCTGTTGCTCACTTTTACGTCCGCTTTACTTACATGCTCTCTCAGGTCTGCGTCAACATATACGTGATGCTCAGCGGCTATTTCCTTGTGCAATCTCATTTTAGGTTACAGAAGTTGGCCGCACTGTGGATGGAGACGGCCTTTTATGCCCTGATCATAAAGCTGTTTTTCATGCTGACTGGACAGATCCCCTTCTCGGCGATATCGCTGTTAAGCTGTTTTTTCCCAATTATCACAGGCCGTTACTGGTTCATCACCATTTATGTGGGACTTTACGCCCTCTCGCCCTTCCTGAATACGGCCATAAAGGCTATGAGCAGACACCAACATATGGCTTTGAACTTGGTCTTGATGCTTCTATTCTCTTTTTGGAATTCCATACACCCCGCCATCGCTGGAATGAATTCCGGCGGAGGCTGGGGATTGGCTTGGTTTGCGGTACTTTATTTTACGGCAGCATGGCTCAGGTTGTATTGGGTACCGGGGAAGAGACGGGCAATCTGGCTGCTCCTGTGGGCAACAATCTCGCTAATTACGGCACTGCTGTATTGTTTTGTTGGTAATAGCATCTCTATTGTCAGAGCGATTACGGGCAACTGGTATCGATATGATTCCCTACCTGCGTATCTATCCAGCCTGGCAGTGTTCATATGTTTTCTGAATGTCGATATAAAGAGCACTCACCTGTCACGGTGGATCAGCTTTTTGGCCCCCTCCACGCTGGGCGTGTATCTGATCCAT
>JAEEGL011734541.1_pt1 | contig 12639 bp, 8 predicted proteins | sample 9134231 | NCBI WGS metagenome assembly JAEEGL01 (sample SAMN16246548, study PRJNA631951) | gut metagenome | biome: gut microbiome; feature: rumen; material: fiber-attached | host: Bos | place: Iran: Karaj | collected 2018-10
AATAAAATAGAACAGGGAAAGAATAGGGCTAATAATGTAAAAACTACATCAATAATTCTGAGCAAACCTATTGATTTTTTAGCCTATATATGCTAACATAAAATTAGTCGAGATGACTAAATAAAAATGAAAAAACAAAGGAACCTTACAAAATGAAACAAGCTAAAACGTAAACCTTGGCGGGCGAAAAGGTAATTTCTAGCCATAAATTACAATCTTTAGGAATTACCTAGAGCTCCGCTAAACCCATCAATAAAAGATGGAAAGGCGTTGAGCGCAGTAAACACTACTCTGTTAGTACCTTCCGAATAATAGAATGGAGTAAGTGAATACTAAGGACTATGCTTCACCTAGTGTGAAGCGGTCAAAAAGGGAAGAGCGGATCGGGCTCAGGTCAATAATTTAAATATAAAAGCGCCGGATAGCCCCCGCCTTCTCCCACATACTTGGGGGTGAATACTAGTTATGCTATAATAAGGACATGCGACATAACAGTATTATAGTTGTAGTTGGCATTGCAGGACTCGCAGCTTTATTTTCAATGCTAATGTTCGTATCTCCGACGGAAATTGGGCCGTTCGGAGTTTTGTTATTTTTCACAACAGTCTATGTTGTAATCTTTTGTGTCATTTCCATTCTTTTTCGGCTTTTTAAGCAATTGGCCTTCAAGAAACCGCATCTAGGTGGCAAAGACTACCTTTATTCCGCAATACTCGCATTCGGGCCCAGTATGCTACTTATGGCCCGCTCTTTTGGCGTGGTAAATCTTTGGACAGTCACCCTTATTGTGATTTTCGTAAGTTTAGCAGAGTTCTTAGCGCACAAAAAAGCATAAGTATGATACAATTTAAGTATGGACCAAGTTCAAAGCGGGATGGATAGACAACATACACAGAACCCACTCTCCGAAAATGGAGAGAAGTATTTTCCTAATACCAAAAGTAACATGGATTCGTTTGGCCGGCCCAAAGAACAGCCAAATACCCCTAACGAGATCGGTAAAGCCGCATTGTTCAACCGTACCCAGGAAAATCCCAACAATAATACTCAAGAGATGATGGCCTTAGGCTCAGAATTTAATTTTCCACTAGATAACAACGAAGGGCCAACCCAATCTTCACCTCGTGATGACGTATCTCGAAACGATGGCTTGACTTCGAGCTACACAGAAAACTGCGAGCCTAGTCCAGACTACGTCCAAGAGGTAGATGGATTAATCAAAGAAATAGAAAACGCGCCGGACGGCGAAGATTTATCCAAGGTGTATGATACAATTCGCGGAATACCATCTTCTGGAGAGAACGCGGCATGATTTATTTAACCTGTTTTAGTATTTTTTACAACAATTATTCGGGGAATCAAAAATGATTGAACCTTGGGTGGTAGTTTTAATTATGATAGTTGCAGCAATCCTGCTAGCTGCAATCATTTTTGGTTCTAAGATTTCTAAGCTTCGTAAGGCCAAGAAATATGAACGTGGCCTCAAGATGGTACCCCTTCTCATTCATCTTCCACCCACTACGGACGATATTGATGCTGGCAGTAGAGATGAGAGAGACGTAGACAACGAGGCTATTTCTAAAGCCCAAGTAATGTATTCAATCCTTGCATCTACTATTACTAAAGGCGTTAAGAGCAAAATCTATGGGCAAAGGCATTTTTCTTTTGAAATTATCGCCGCCAATAACATCATTCGATATTACGCCATTGTCCCATCCGTCTTAAAAGAGGTAGTAAAACAGTCTATCCAGTCATCCTACCCCGCCGCACGTATTGAAGAGAAACGCGAAGAAAACATCTTCCGAGGTGGTGGCGGTATTAAGGCGATAGCGGGAGCTGAGCTTACTCTGAATAAAGAATCATATCTTCCAATTGCTACTTACGAAGATACCAAACGCGATGCTAACCGCGCCATTCTGAATGCCCTCTCCAGTGTGGGTAAAAATGAGGGGGCAACCGTACAAATTTTGTTTCGCCCTGCACAAAAAAAATGGTCAGCCAAAGCGCAGGAACATATTAGTAATATCCAAAACGGTAAAAAAACCAAAGGGCTCGGTAGTGGTATCGGAAATTTAGCCATAGATTTAATTAAAGCCCCCTGGGAGGTCCCAGGTGAACACGAGAAGAAACCTCAAGAAAACGCTCCCAGTAGTCAAAAACAAGACGAAATTCAGGCTATCACCAACAAGCTAAAATACCCAGCCTACGAAACCCTGATTAGAATCATCGCTAGTTCGGCCAGTGAGCCACGTTCAGAAGCTATTGTCGGCAGCATTGCATCTTCTTTTGCTCAATTTAGCTCTCCGCAGCTGAACGGGTTCAAGATTAACATGTTAAAAGACCACAAAAAACTAGCCGTAGACTATACATTTAGGTTTTTCCCACTCAAAATTTCGTCTAGTGTGTTAAACAGTGTTGAGCTCGCATCCGTTTTTCATCTGCCAGAACAAAATGCTATTCCTAGTTCATCAGTTGAGCGTCAGCTTGTTAAACAGGTAGACGGACCAGCCAAACTGGCCACCGAGGGGCTCTTTCTTGGCACTAACGAATACAGAGGTCATCAAAAACCGATTTATCTTCAAGAAAAAGACCGTCGTCGCCATATGTATGTGATTGGGCAGACTGGTATGGGTAAGTCTGTCTTTCTTGAAAACCTTGCGTTTCAGGATATGTGCGACGGCCGTGGGTTTGCCTTTATTGACCCGCATGGTGATGCCGTAGAAGCACTTTTAAAACGTGTCCCGAGAGAGCGCATAGATGATATCATCTATTTTGATCCCGCAGATATCGAACACCCGGTCGGCATGAATATGTTTGAATATACGACCGAGGATCAAAAAGATTTCATCGTCCAAGAGGGAATTGGTATGTTGCAATCGCTCTTTGACCCGCAGAATCAGGGCTTCTTCGGTCCTCGTGGTCAGCATATGTTCCGAAACGCCGCCTTGCTTCTCATGTCTGACCCAACTGGCGCGACATTTATCGATATCCCACAGTGTTTTACGGATCCGGAATTTGTTAAGTCTAAATTAAAATATGTCACCGACAAAGCTGTTTATGACTATTGGACTAGGGAATTTCCGGCTTCCCAGAAATCGAATGATGCCGGTGAAGTTATTACCTGGTTCTCGAGTAAATGGGGGCCATTTATTGCAAACACCATCATGAGAAATACTCTTGGTCAGGTTAAATCCGGTTTCAATATCCGTGAAATCATGGATAATAAGAAAATCTTTCTCGTAAACCTATCCAAAGGTCGTCTTGGCGATATTAATGCAAATCTTCTTGGTATGATTTTCGTCATGAAATTCCAACAGGCCGCGATGAGTCGTCAGGATATCCCAGAGGACCAACGTCAAGACTTTTGTCTCTACGTAGATGAGTTTCAGAATTTTGCTACGGATTCTTTCGAGTCTATTCTTTCTGAGGCTAGAAAATATCGGCTTAATCTTATTGTGGCCAACCAGTTTATGACGCAGCTCACCGATAAAATCAGGGAAGCGCTGCTTGGTAATGTCGGCACAATCGTCTGTGGCCGTATTGGTGTGACAGATGCCGAATTAATGGTCAAAGCCTTTAGCCCTACCTTTACTGCTGAAGATTTGACTAAAACTCCAAACTTTGCTGCCGTAACCAAAGTAATGATGTTCGATATGCCGTCGGCCCCATTCACAATTAATCTTCCACCACCGATGGGGGACCCAGATGACGAACTTATGGAGTCTCTTAAAGCCTACTCTGCCGCTAAATATGCCAAAACCAGAGCTGAGGCTGAAAAAGAGATTCAGAATCGCTGGAACGCTGCTAATCGGGCCAAAGAGGTTGAGAAAATGGGATCCGACATATTCAGTCCCGAGAAAATGCCACTTGGAGCATTAGGAGCCGTCCCGACTACGCTCTCGGCCCCAAGCGCATCAAGTAGCAGTTATGCATCAAAAAGCTCTTCTGATGCCATTAATTCATCGCAGAGCGGGTTTTTAGATAAATGGCTTAGTCAGCAAGATGAGTAAAAGGCAGAGTATGCACGGTTACAAAAAAACAATGATGATTTGCAATAAGTGAGTAGAGAAAACGGATAAAACGTTTCGGAGGGAATCAAATTTGAACTCTGGAAATATTGGCGGTAGTGGCGTCCAATGGCCACCTAACTAAAAACAATCACCTCATAAACTAGACGTTAATCACACGAGAAAACCCGATATAGTTACCACACACGATGAGCTAGTATCGTCACTCGACGGTACTGATTTGCTGTAACCTTATGACAATCTTTGGTAAAACCTCCATAACTTTTTCTACGTCACGAACGGTACTATCGAGCCCGAAAGAGAATCGGATTGACGAATGAGCTATCTCGGCATCACCAGTTTTCGCCATCAATACATGGGAAGGTTTTGTATCCCCCGCTGCGCACGCCGAACCGGTAGATACGATAATCCCTTCAGCGTCTAGATAGAGCTGAATTGACTCCCCTTCCGCTGCCTTAAAGGAGGCATTTAAAATGTTTGGCAGAGAAGCGCCTCTGGTGATATCTGTGTTTAACGAACTTCCTGGAATTACCTCCAAAATCCGCTTCGCCAACATATCCCGTAGTTCGCGCACCTCTGTATCGTACTTAAGCCAAGTTTTATTTTCTAGCACTCTCATAAGCGCAGTGCCAAATCCGATAATCCCGACTGTATTATATGTCCCTCCTCGGCGTTTATTCTCTTGGTTCCCGCCAACTATTAGGGGTTTAAACGGCACCCCCTTTTTTACGTATAAAGCTCCCACCCCTATTGGACCACCAATCTTATGTGCAGAAAAAGTCGCGTAATCTAAACCAAGTTTCTTTACGTCTATAGGAATCTTTCCTAGCACCTGTGTCAAATCAGAGTGTAGATAGCTTTTTCGTTTGTCGGTGACTAACGGTTTACCCCAATCATTTTTCATTTCGAATAGGGGGGAATTATTAAACTTTTCTCTATTAACCTCGGGGAGTTTTAGAAACTCTCCAGTTTCATTATTAGCCAACATATAAGAATAGAGTTTTGGCAACTTGTCCCCTGCGGATCTCTGGGCGACTTCGATTATTGAATGATGCTCTAGAGGTGAAGTCTCAATCTGACATCCTTCAAAAGTGTGAATAACGGTGTTATTCGACTCTGATGCTCCAGAAGTAAAAATTATCTCGCTCGGCTCAGCATTGATTAGCTCAGCGAGTAATCGCCTAGATTTTTCGATTTCATTCATTGCTAAATGTCCAGGAGTATGAAGTGCCGAGGCGTTGGCGTAGAACCTCTCCTCTGCTTCAAGCATCGCTTTTCTCACCTCTTCAAGCATCGGCACTGTCGCTGCATAATCCAGATAAGTCATACCTTGATTATATCACGCAACTTCGTACCAATATAGTGCGGCTTTGTAGTCACGCTATGATACAATAGCCATAACCATGTCACAAAAACTCGGTAAAACCAAAAAGAGACTCAGACCTAGATTGAACAAACTGGGTTTTATAGATTACTTTTCTATTATCATAGGTATTACAGCCTCCATCCTGACAATTGCTATCGAGTGGGACCGGCCCCCAATTTATATTGTAATGAGTGTATTGATGCTAAACTGCGGCATTATGGAAACAGTGCTCGGTATTAAAGGGCGTCGTAGTAATTACATCTTCGCACTATTTGGTGCAATTGGCGCTATCTTTGTTGCTTTTCTGGACCACTTCTATGGTAATATGGCCTTCAACGTTTTTTATCTCTTTATGAGTATAATTGGGTTTCATCTCTGGGGTAAGCATATTAGCGGTGGAAAGAATGTTGTCGTGCGCAGACTTAGCCCATTCCATGGCATTGTTATTATGATTTCGCTTGTTATCGTCGCAATCGGTTTAAACATTCTCCTCGAGCACCTTGGCGGCCACTCTACGATGTTAGACAGCGTGGCTACCGTTCTTATAGTTTTTGCCAGCGTGCTTGGTGTTCTACGTTATCGCGAGCAATGGCTAATCTGGTTTACTGCCGACGTACTTATCTTAATCATGTGGTTAGACGTTGGTAATCCCGCCGCTATTGTTATGCGCACCTTCTTTATTGTTGGGTCTATTGTTGGCTACATCAATTGGCTAAAACTCCCCGAACACAAACGCACTTGCCGGAGCTAACAGGAATACCACGCTTGATTTTTCCAGCTTAAGGTGTATAATAAAAAAGTATATTTAAGATGAGGTACAAAATGGCTGAAAAAGCTGAAAATTATGATTCGTCCGAAATTCGTGTATTGGAAGGGCTAGAGCCTGTTCGACTTCGGCCCGGTATGTATATCGGTTCTACTGGCTATGATGGTTTACATCATCTGATCAAGGAAATCGCGGACAACTCTATCGACGAAGCAATTGCTGGTTTTGCTAATAAAATAGAAATCACTATTCTAGAAGATGGAGGCGTTCGGGTTGATGATAATGGGCGCGGTATTCCTGTAGATATTCACCCTCAAACTGGTAAATCTACCCTCGAGACGGTTCTAACAGTTCTCCACGCCGGCGGTAAGTTTGGTGATGGTGGCTATAAGGTATCGTCGGGCCTACATGGCGTAGGTTCTTCTGTTGTAAATGCTTTATCTACTCACATGATAGCTGAAGTTTATCGTGACGGTAAAACCCATCATATTGAATTCGATATCGGTAAACCGACCTCAGAACTTCAAGTAACCAAGGGTTGCCCTAGAGAACACGGTACCTCTATCACTTTTTACCCAGATCCATCTATTTTTAAAGAGACTACTACCTTTGACTACACCTGGATAGCCAACTATGCTCGTCACCAAGCTTATCTTACAAAAGGTATTTTAATTACCGTGCAAGACGAGCGTACTGAAGCTAAAGAGTCATTTTATTTCGAAGGCGGCATTAAGAGTTACGTTAAGCGTCTAAATCAAGGTAAAGAACTTCTTTCTGACGACATGTTCTATGTTGATAAGCAGGTCGACGATACTGGCGTAGAGATAGCTCTCCAATATAATGACTCGTATGCTGAAACCTTGAAGCCCTTCGCAAATAACGTGCTCACTCCAGACGGCGGTATGCACGTAGTTGGTTTCCGGACTGGTCTAACTCGTACTGTTAATGATTATGCTCGTAAAAATGGTCTTCTCAAAGAAAAAGAAGATAATCTTACCGGCGACGACATCAAAGAGGGTCTTACTGCTGTTATTCTAGTTAAGCTCCCAGATCCGCAATTCGAAGGTCAGACTAAGAATAAGTTAGGCAATCCAGAGGTTAGAGGTTATGTTGATAAGGTAATGACCGAATATTTCGGCTACTACTTAGAGGAAAACCCCGCTATTGCAAAAAAAATAGTTAGCAAGGCTACGTTGGCTGCTCGTGCTCGTAAGGCTGCTCGTGCTGCTAGAGATAACGTCATTAGGAAGGGTGCCTTTGAGGGGCTTAATCTCCCATCAAAGCTTGCCGATTGTTCTTCTCGCACTCGCGAAAATTGTGAGTTGTTTATCGTTGAGGGCAATTCGGCTGCCGGCTCTGCCAAGGAAGGACGCAACCCTCAGATTCAGGCTGTTTTACCTCTAAGGGGTAAAGTCCTAAACACTGAGCGTGCACGTCTCGACAAGATGCTAGCCAACCAAGAGCTAGTATCACTTATTAAGGGTCTCGGTGTCGGTATCGGCGAACAATTTAATATTGATGGTTTGAGATATGACAAAATCATTTTCATGACCGATGCCGACGTTGATGGTCTTCATATTGCCACGCTATTAATGACGTTTTTCTTCCGCTATATGCCTCAAGTAATCGAGGCGGGACACGTCTATCTAGCAAAGCCACCTCTATTCGGCTTAATCAAGGGGACGGGCTCAAGCCGCAAAATTGATTACCTTTACGATGAAGTTGCTCTCGAAAAAAAGCTAACAGAAAAAATCGAGGAACGCCGGAAGGCTGGCACCAAAATCGACGAATCTCAGGAAAGGTTTAAGCAGGCCGGATATACTGCACAACAACGCTTTAAAGGTCTTGGCGAAATGGACGCCAAGCAACTTTGGGAAACCACTATGGACCCCGAAAACCGTGTGTTGGTTAAGGTTCATGTCGAAGACGCTGAGAAAGCCGACGCTGTTTTTACGAAGTTAATGGGAGACCAAGTCGAACTCCGTAAAAACTTCATCCAAGCTGGCGCCGCTACCATTAACCTTGATGATTTGGACTTTTAAGGAGGAATTATGGAAGAGAATGACAAAAAAAAGCTGAATTCTAGCAATGGCGCGGAGGCCAACATCGGGCCTGAGGGGGTTCGGAGCGCGGCAAGTGACGCCAATGTCGATGGCAAGCGCGTAAAAGGGTCTCAGGATATGTCCACTGAGGACCTTTCGCGACCAACGGGGAGCGAGGGAGTGTCCGAGCCCCGTAACGACGGGCGCGAGGACAGCGTGTCCGAAGTGGATATATCTGAGACCATAGTGGCGGATGGCATCGAAGTCAAACCTGTCGAACATACCATGGAGGACTACTTCCTCCGTTACTCCATGTCTGTTATTGTTGACCGCGCTCTCCCTGACGTCCGGGATGGCTTGAAACCGGTTAACAGAAGAATCCTTTACGCCATGAACAAAAACGGTTGGAAGGCGCCCCATGCCACGGTTAAGTCTGCTCGTATTGTTGGTGATGTAATGGGTAAATATCACCCTCATGGTGATTCGTCAATTTATATGTCGATGGTAAACCTCGCTCAGCCTTGGAAAATGCGATACACTCTTGTCGAAGGCCAAGGTAACTTCGGTTCTGCCGATGGCGACGAACCAGCCGCTTCCCGTTACACCGAGGCGAGAATGGATAAAATTGGCGCCGAACTCCTTGCTGACATCGAGAAGGAAACTGTAGATTTTCGTGACAACTTTGACGGTACCGAAAAAGAGCCAGTGGTATTACCAGCCGCTCTTCCGAATATTCTACTAAACGGTCAAATGGGTATTGCTGTTGGTATGGCTACCAATATACCACCACACAATCTCGGCGAGTTGGTAGATGCAACTGTAGCAGTTATTGATAATCCAGAAATCTCTTTGGATGACTTAATGAAATACGTTAAGGGTCCAGATTTTCCAACTGGCGCCGAAGTTTATGGTGGCGCACCAATGAAACAGGCTTATGCCACAGGTAAGGGTTCGGTTACTATGCGTGCCATCGCTAATATCGAGGAACGCAAAAATGGTCGCTATAACATTGTTATTACCGAAATGCCGTACGGGGTCTCGAAGGAATCATTTATTGAAAAAGTTCGCGACCTCGCCCTGAACAAAAAACTAGATCATATCGCCGATGCCCGTAACGAATCGGCTAGAGGTAAAGTTCGCGTTGTAGTAGAGCTCAAGAAAGATGCTTTCCCGAAGAAAATCCTTAACCAACTTTATAAACTTACTGATTTGCAGACGACTTTTCACTATAATATGTTGGCCTTAGTTGATGGTATTCAGCCTCGCGTTCTGGGACTTAAGGAAATTCTCAGCGAGTTTATCAAACATCGTCAGACAGTTATTCGTCGTCGCACAGAATTTGACCTCAGGAAAGCCAAAGAGCGTGCTCACATCCTGGAAGGTTTAAAAATAGCTCTCGACAATATCGACGAAGTGATTAAAGTTATCCGTGCGTCTTACGATGATGCAGATAAACAGTTGATGACCAGATTTGGCCTTTCCGAGATTCAAGCAAACGCCATTCTTCAGATGCAACTTCGTCGTCTCCAGGGGTTGGAACGTGATAAAATCGAAGAAGAATTAAAACAACTTCAAGAATTAATCAAGAAATTAGAGGCTATTTTGGCCTCCGAATCCGAGATTTTAAGAGTCATTAAAGAAGAACTTCTCGCTATGAAAGATAAATACGGTGATGAACGTCGGTCTAAGATCATTAATCACGAAATTGGTAAGTTTTCCGAAGAAGAACTTATCCCGGAAGAGGAAAGCGTCATTCTTCTTACCTCCGAGAATTATATTAAACGTGTTCCTCAGAACGACTTTCGTCGCCAAAATAGAGGCGGCAAGGGTAAACGCGGTATGACCACCAAGGAAGAAGACGTCATTGCTCAGATTTTAACGGCAAATTCACACGATTATTTATTATTCTTCACTAGCCAAGGGCGTTTATTCCGCATGAAGGCCTATGAAGTTCCGCAGGCTTCGCTAGCTGCTAAGGGCACAGCGGCCGTTAATATGCTCAATATGCACCCAGAAGAGAAGATTACGGCTATTATTAAACAGGGAGAAACTGGTGGCGAAGGTTATCTCTTTATGGCCACCAAGAAGGGAACTATCAAGAAATCCGCTATTAAAGATTTCTTTAATGTAAGAAGTAACGGCTTGATTGCGATTAAACTCGATGCTGGCGATGAACTGAAATGGGTTCAGGAAACTACTGGTGACAACGATATCGTTATCTCTACTTCGGCTGGTCAAGCTACCAGATTCAATGAAAAAGAAGTCCGCGCCATGGGGCGTGCCGCCATGGGAGTACGTGGTATGCGTCTTCGTCCTAAGGATGAGATTGTTGGTATGGATGTAGTCACTGATCCTGACCAAAAACTCATTGTAGTTTCAGCGAACGGATACGGTAAGGCTACTCCGGTATCTAACTTCCCACCGCACAAGAGGGGTGGCGTTGGTATTAAAGTTGCCGCAGTTACGGCGAAAACTGGCCCTATCGTTGCTGTCCATACCCTAGATCCGTTGGCGAAAGAGGTCATTATGATGTCCACCAAGGGCCAAGCTATCCGCGTTGCCATGAAAGAAATCCCAACCCTTGGTCGCGCCACTCAGGGTGTCCGCATCATGAAAATGAGTGAAGGTGATACTGTGGCGTCTATCGGTATTGTTCTGCCGGAAGAAGAGCCAGAAAAAGTTGAAGCCGACAAAGCAAACAATTAATCATTAGCCTAAAAAGCCGCAGTTGCGGCTTTTTATGATGGTTACTAAATCAAAGCCAATAGGGCGAATAGGCATTTTTGCACGTTGTTTTATACTTTATTCTACTAGATAAAAACATCACATTTTTGACAGTGTTGAATTTTGTAGTGTGATTTACGAGGCCTTTAAAAAACAATACATAGAGTTATATTATTATTATTATTATGTTTATAAGTTAAATTCTTATGCATTAAAAATACAGTCACTGGGGTTGTAGTTTTTAAAATGTACTTTTATATTCCTCTCCAATAATTTAACAGAGGAGAAGAATGAAAAAGATTTCCATCTTGGTAATGTCAACTTTAATTGTCGGACAAGTTTTTTGTCCAGCCATATCTACCTTTGCGGCTATACATGACGGAGATACTACTTGGTGGTCGGTGGAAGAAATGCTCGAATTCTATCAAGAAGTCGAGCATGAAAAAGCCACTAGATGTGGCAATAGTTCGAGTTGTAAAATGGATTTTAACCTCGAAATGATGGAAATGGGGCCAAAATATCGCGCCCTGCAGAAATTTGTCTCGCGACAATTCTGGATCACCGCCGTTAATCCGTCATCAGAAACTATTAGAGTATTGCTTTTTGATGAAGATATGATGTCTAAGAGTATGGGAATTGAAGAGAAAATCTATCTCGAACATCTTTATTTGGGGTGGTTTGAAGAATGGAATGCACAGATTTTTAACTATCATCACGAACAATTTACTAACGGTAGCATGGCAGGACTTCATACTATGTATGATGGAAGCTCAGATAAAGATGGACCAGATTGGATTCCAGCCTTGACAGAAGTGGAGCTATCTGTGGCTGGCTCAGATTTAAGAAACAATCATTCGGGAATTATAGATTATGCTATTTTTGCCAAGGACAATATGTTTAATGCGGCGGGAACCTTTAACTACTCCGATTGTTTAGATGCTCCCGATTATATAGATGGGATGGAATGTCAGTTGATGATTCCTAGCGACGGTCGGGCTACTTATCTCCCACCGCGAGAACAAATCGCAGAGGTATATACAGATGTGACTAATGGGGAAGATACAGAAAATCTAGATTCCTTAGGAGCATCGCAAAATTATAGTAGCCAACAGAATACAGAGGAGAATGAGTTAACCAAGGAAACTATAACCCCTATCGAAGATAACTACACTATCATTGGGCAAGCTACTAATCAAAATCCATTGGATGAGAATCAAATACCAAAAGCTCCTAAAACTGGAAGTCTAATGGGGGTAACGAAAAAAGGAAACGTATCTATGCCTTGGTGGATTGTTACTATCGAAATTTTGGGAGGTATCTTAATTTTATGGTGGTTTTTGCCAACCAGAATTACGAAGGGACAGAAAAAACAAAAAAGTCCTAAAAAGTCTTCAAAAACTCTTGACAAAAAGTCCCAAGTGGGATAAGATAAGAACAGTCTAAAGCTGCGAGCGAGTATTTTAGGAGTCTTTAGAAATATTTTAACAATTTAGTTGTGCAATTAATCATCGTCAGTTTATAATTTATGTTGAGTTTTCAAATTTAACATGTAAAATTATCGATAATTTGATTATCGATACTTTAATGGAGAGTTTGATCCTGGCTCAGGATGAATGCTGGCGGCGTGCCTAATACTTGCAAGTCGAGCGGCAGCGAGGGCTTCATCCTACTCTGGAATACTTCGAGGGTAGAATGAAACCTGTCGGCGAGCGG
>JAEEGL013733379.1_pt1 | contig 12639 bp, 9 predicted proteins | sample 9134231 | NCBI WGS metagenome assembly JAEEGL01 (sample SAMN16246548, study PRJNA631951) | gut metagenome | biome: gut microbiome; feature: rumen; material: fiber-attached | host: Bos | place: Iran: Karaj | collected 2018-10
CGACATTCTGGACTGCAACGGCGGCGACCACGGTTATCCCTTCGCTACCAACTTCAACCCCGAGATCAATATCCGCGAGGTATCCGCTAAGGGAAGCTACATCGAGGACGGCAAGTGGGTAGAGACAGAGCCGATGGAGATAAAGAGAGTCTACAACTTCAAGGGCGTAGGCGAAAAGGATATGTACCTCCTCCACCACGAGGAGCTGGAGTCACTTGCGCTTAACATCAAGGGCATCAAGCGTATACGCTTCTTCATGACCTTCGGTCAGAGCTATCTCACACACCTCAAGTGTCTTGAAAACGTCGGTATGACCTCTATAGAGCCTATCATGTACGAGGGCAGGGAGATAGTACCTCTCCAGTTTCTCAAGGCTGTGCTTCCCGATCCTGCTTCACTGGGTCCGAGAACTGTTGGCAAGACCAACATCGGCTGTATCTTCCGCGGCAAGAAGGACGGCAAGGACAAGAACTACTACCTTTACAACATCTGCGATCATCAGGAGTGCTACAAGGAAGTGGGCTCACAGGCCATTTCCTATACCACAGGCGTTCCCGCTATGATAGGCGCTATGATGATTATGACAGGCACATGGAAAAAGGCAGGCGTTTACAATATCGAGGAATTCGATCCCGATCCGTTCATGGAGGCTCTCAACAAGTGGGGACTTCCCTGGGAGGAGGACTTCGATCCTGTTCTTGTTGACTGATTTGAAGATAAAAAAGCTTATAATCTGCTCGCTGTTCGTGGTTTATGTTTTCCTTGCGCTTAATCTGCTGTTTTTTATCAGGGAGAGCATGCTGAGGTTTTACACATACGGCGATTACTTCCGCGAGAATACCAACTTTGTGCCGTTCAGGACGGTAATAGAGTTTATTGGCTATATACGTGAAAGGAATATGTATTATCTTGAGCTCTCCAGGGACAATCTTGCGGGCAATCTGCTTATATTCATGCCTTTGGGAGCATTCCTCCCCGCAATATGGAAAAAGCAGAGGAGGTTTGGCGTATTTGCCCCTACTGCTTCGGCAGTGATAATCTGCGTGGAGATAATACAGTTCATTACCATGCGCGGAGCCTGCGATATAGACGATTTTATACTGAATATGGCAGGAGCCCTTGCAGGCTTTGCTCTGACAAGGATCAGAATAATTAAAAGACTGATACTTACAGATATCAGATTCAAAGGAGAATAGAAATGTATTTTTTAAGCAATATCAGAAAAATGCTTGCTGTTGCAGCAGCTTCGGCCATGCTTGTGTTCACAGGCTGCGGCAAGGAGCTTGACCTTCCCGATCAGAAGCAGGAAGCGTCTCAGTCGGGAAACATAATAATACTTACCCTTCATACAGATCAGGCACCCATAACCTGTGCCAACTTTGAGAAGCTGGTAAGAGAGGGGTTCTATAACGGACTTACCTTTCACCGTGTAGTTGACGATTTCATGGCTCAGGGCGGCGACCCCAAGGGCGACGGCACAGGAGGAAGCGAGGAGACTATCAAGGGAGAGTTCAAGGCCAACGGCGTGAACAACGAGCTCTCACATCAGCGCGGAGTAGTTTCTATGGCGCGCAGTATGGACTATGACAGTGCTTCAAGCCAGTTCTTCATCTGCTACAGCGGACAGTACGCCGATACTCTTGACGGAAATTACGCTGCATTCGCAAATGTTACCGAGGGTATGGAGGTCGTTGACGACTTCATGAAGGTGGATCGTGATATGAACAGCATCGGCGAGGTCGCTACCCCGAAGACTCCTATTGTAATGGAAAGAGTTGAGATGCTTGAGCCCGATCAGAACGGTGAACCAAGAGTTATGATAACTATGAACGACTTTATAGGTGAGACTAAGTAATATGTTTGATACTTCAAAGCTGCCGACTCCATGCTATATAGTGGACGAGTCGGCACTTGTTCACAATCTGGAGATACTGCGCGGTGTATCAGAGCGTACAGGCGCAAAGATACTTCTTGCACAGAAGGCTTTTTCATGCTATCATCTGTATCCTCTTATCGGGGAGTATCTTGCAGGCACGGCTTGCAGCGGACTTTTTGAGGCTAAGCTCGGTCACGATGAAATGGGAAAGGAAAATCACGTTTTCTCGGCGGCTTACCGTGAAAATGAGATAGACGAGATAATAGACTGCTGCGGACATATCATTTTCAACTCTTTCACTCAGCTTGACAGATACCGTGACCGTATACTTGCAGCAGAGAAGAAGATAGGGCTGCGCATAAATCCCGAGTGCTCCACTCAGGAGGGGCATGAGATATATGACCCCTGTTCGCCGAAGTCAAGGCTCGGAATCACACGCAGGAACTTCCGTACTGACGACCTCCACGGCGTTACGGGACTTCATTTCCACACTCTCTGCGAGCAGAACTCCGACGATCTGGAGACCACTCTTGACGCAGTTGAGGAGAAGTTCGGGGATATACTTCCGGATATGGAATGGGTAAACTTCGGCGGCGGACATCATATAACCCGTGAGGACTACGATATCCCACGCCTTGAAAAATGCATACGCCGTATGCAGGAGAAATACGGGATGGAGGTCTTCCTTGAACCCGGAGAGGCGATAGCCCTCAATGCAGGCTGGCTTGTCACGGAGGTACTTGATCTCACGGAGAACGACATGCCCATAGCAATACTCGATACCTCGGCGGCATGCCATATGCCAGACGTACTGGAAATGCCATACCGTCCGCCTCTTATGGGCTCTGGCGAAAAGGGTGAAAAGAAGTACAGTTACCGTCTTGGCTCGCAGACCTGTCTTGCAGGCGACGTCATAGGGGAGTATTCCTTCGATGAGCCGCTCCGCATAGGAGACAGGCTGGTTTTCGGGGATATGGCCATATACTCAATGGTCAAGAACAATACATTCAACGGTATGCCCCTGCCTGCCATACTGCTCCTGAAAAGGGACGGAAGTTTTGAAACGCTCCGCAGTTTCGGCTATGAGGATTTTAAGGAGAGACTGTAATAATCAAAAGCTAAAAGTGTTTTACAGGGGGATAAAAATGAGCAAAAGAAATTATGGAATTGATCTTTTGAGATTAGTTCTTATGTTTATGATATGTATATTGCATAGTCTTGGACAAGGCGGATTATTAGATGCATATCCAAGTGAGTCATTGGAATATAAAATATTGTGGTTAATTGAAGTTTTCGCCCTTTGCGCAGTTAATGCATTTGCTATAATAAGCGGATATATGGCGAACGAAAAACCTACTAAATATGCAAGACTTATAGAATTATGGTTCCAAGTTTTCTTTTATTCATGTTTGTTTACATTGATTCTTTGTGTATTAGGGTTTGCTGATAATTATGATAGTATAAAAATCGTTTCTATGATTTTCCCCGTATCGTCAAAACAATATTGGTATTTTACAGCATACTTTTTGGCTTTCTTTTTTTTCCCAGTAATAAAACATTTTGTTTTTTATTTAGATGAAAGAACTGCAAGAAGATTATTCACGATATTGTTTGTTATTTTGGTTTGGGGAGGTTGGAATGACGTCTTTCAATTAAATCAAGGTTATTCAACAATTTGGTTGGTAAGCATGTACCTTTTGGGAGTATTAGCTAAGAAAAGCAATTTATTTGCAAATAAAAAAAGCTCTGTTTTAATATTGCTTTATATACTAAGCAATTTATTCTCTTGGATACTACATGTTGAAAAGAACTATACACTTCCAACCATTCTTTTAAGTGGTTTGTTATTGGTTATTATTTTTTCAAGGATTCAAATAAGCGGAAAGATTATTAGCAAGTTATCTCCTTTAGCGTTTGGTGTATACCTTTTTCATCTTAATTTTATTATATGGGATGATTTGGAGGGATCGGTAGCAAGATTGGTATCATCAAATATTATTATTTTGATTATTCAAGTAATTGGTATTGCTTCTTTGATATTTATTCTTGGCTTGGCAACTGATTTTATACGTAAGAAACTATTTGATTTTTTGCATATTCATGATTTGTCTGTTTTGTTGGAAGAAGCGTTAAATAAGATAATAGATAAATGTTCTGAAGTAATGAAATAATTAAATGTGGAAAGGAATTTTGATGACAAATATTTACTTTGTACGCCATGCACAGCCCGATTACAGCTGCACCGACGCAGCGCTCCGTCCTCTGACTGAAGAGGGCGTGAGAGATACCCTCATGGTGGTTGAAGCTATGAGGGATATTCACCTTGATTATGCTATTTCAAGTCCTTATAAGCGCAGCTATGGCACCATAAAGCAGGCTGCCGATGAGCACGGACTGGAAATTGATATCGACGAACGTCTCCACGAGCGTATCAGCGGTGTGAACAGCAATAATCAGGAGATGTTCCGCAGACGCTGGGCAGATCTGGACTTCTGCGAGAGCGACGGCGAGTGCCTGCGCTCGGTGATGAACAGAAATATAGCAGCTCTCAATGATATCCTCGATAATCATGAGGGCGAAAATGTAATGGTGGGAACTCACGGAACGGCTCTCAGCACAATACTCCACTATTATGACAACAGCTTCGGAGCTGATGATTTCATGCGTATCATCGACTTCATGCCTTACATAATAAGACTTGGATTCGAGGGCAGGGTGTGCGTCGAAAAAGAAGAGATACTCATAGTAAAAAAGGAATTCAAGGGCGGAAAAAATCATTAAAAGAAAAAAGGACAGCGAAAGCTGTCCTTTTATGATTAAAGGAAAATGTATTTGAGCACAAAGAGTACCGCAAGCACATACATGATAGGATTGATTTCTTTGCGCCTGCCGCAGATTAGGTTGATGACAACATAGGAGATAACACCGATAGAGATACCCTCGGAAATGCTGTAGAACAGCGGCATAGCGATTATGCACAGATACGCGGGGATAGCAGAGGTGTAGCTCTTTTCGTCCAACTTTATTTCCGAAACAGTGCAGAACATGAGGAAGCCCACAAGTATCAGCGCGGGAGCTGTTGCAAAGGCTGGTATGGCTATGAATATTGGTGCAAGGAACATTGAGAGCAGAAAGAGCACAGCCGTCGTAAGAGCTGTAAGACCGGTTCTGCCGCCTGCTGCTGCGCCTGCTGAGGACTCCACGAATGTTGTGGTAGTGGAAGTTCCGAGGACAGCGCCTGTCGTAGTCGCTACAGCGTCCGCCATAAGGGCCGGTCTTATTGCAGGGAGCTTTCCCTCCTTGTCGAGGAGTCCGGCTTTTGTGCTTACACCGATAAGGGTGCCGAGAGTGTCGAACAGGTCAACGAACAGGAAAGAAAATACCACAACGATGAAGTTGAATAATCCCACAGCGCCGAAGTCTGCATTGAAGCACTGACCGAAGGTTTTGCCCAGCTTTGAAAAGTCCGTCATATGGAACGAGGGTATGAGTGTAAAGGCTTCTGTTTCGGCGTTGGGGACGTATATCCCCGTAAGTTCACATAATATGCCAAGGATCCATGTTGCTGCGATACCGATAAGGATAGAACCCTTTACTCTTTTTATATAGAGTACAGACGTTATGAGGAGCCCTGTCACTGCAAGGAGTGCGCATATTCCCGAGGTACTGAAGTTTTCGGTGAAGTCCGTAAGCGTCACGAGAGTTGCCGAGTCAACGGCAAGCCCTGCATTTTGCAGTCCGATAAAGGCTATGAACAGACCGATTCCCACAGACACAGCGCGTTTCAGCGGGAGAGGGATAGCGTCGAATATAGCTTCTCTTACTTTTGTAATGGAGAGTATGATGAATATTATGCCCTCGATGAATACCGCCAGAAGGGCGACCTGCCACGAGTAGCCGAGGTTGCCGCATACGGTGTAAGCCATGTAGGCGTTAAGTCCCATGCCTGCCGACAGGGCAAATGGAAGATTCGCCATGAAAGCCATGCATACAGTGCCTATGAATGAGGCAAGGCATGTTGCAAGCAGTACGGCGGTGCTGTCCATTCCTGCCGCAGAAAGCACGCTCGGGTTGACGGCGAGTATGTACGCCATTGTCATAAAAGTGGTTATACCTGCGGCGATTTCGGTCTTTACGTTTGTACCGTGTTCTCTGAGTCTGAAAATTTTTTCCAGCATAGCGTTCGCCTCATTCCGTAAATTCCGCTATATACGGAAGATTGCGGTAGAACTCGCCGTAGTCGAGACCGTAGCCGATAACGAAGTAGTCGGGGATAGTGAACAGCGAGTAGTCCGCTGTGAGCTCTACCACGCGGCGGTCGGGCTTGTCGAGAAGCGTTATTACATTGAGTGAAAGAGGATTTCTTACGCCGAGTATCTTCTTTATCTCATTGAGAGTACGTCCCGTGTCGATGATATCCTCGATAATGACAACGTGATACCGGCTTATATCGTGCTTGAGGTCCATAGTTATCTCAACATGGCCCGAGGACTCAGTGCCCTCGAAGTAGCTTTTTGCCGCCATAAAGGCTATCTCGCAAGGAACTGTAACCTCACGGCAGAGGTCCGCCATAAACACGAAGGCTCCCTTTAGTATGCTTACGAGCAGTATGGGAGAGCCGTCATAGAGAGAGTCAATATAGGCACCTGCCTTTTTTAGTTCGGCGCGTATCTCTTCTTCCGGAATGATGACACGTTTGATCCTGCTTTTCCATTCTTCTGTGCTGCTGAATTTCATAATACTCCTCCGATGCTGTAATTTTACTTGAAATAGAAATAACGATACTTTAATTATACCATTCTGCCCGATAATGTCAATAGTTCAGCAGTGAGCCGGGCTTGGAGCTGTATATTCGCTGCTCAGCGAATATAGGACGTTTGGTTAAAGCAAGCGAAAAAGCTTAAAAATCGGCAAAAAATGGGAATATAGCCAAAGAGGGGAAAAAACTGTTGTACACAATGCTAAAATACGCTGCTGCATTCAAATAATTATTTACAACTATTACTAACTATGCTATAATTATGGTGTATAGGTGTATATTATGAGGCTTCTCTGCGCCGTGAGGAGCAAGGTATACGCCGTAAGTGCGAATTTCCGCTTTAGGCAGCGGAAAAACCAATGAAAAGGAGTAAAAACAATGGTTAGTAAAACAAGAAAGCTTGCCCTGCAGCTTTTTGCCTTTGCAGCCGCTGTGTTTGTACTGCTGGCGTATATGTCGGTATTCCCGAATATGACGACATATGCCGCAGGAACAGATCTTTACGTAGGCTATTCCGGCAGGAACAACAATTTCTCGACAGTTCAGGCGGCTGTTGACAGGGCTGCAAGTCTCAATCCGTCATCAGAAGCGACACGTGTAACGATACATATTGCTCCCGGTACCTACCGTCAGCAGGTCATCGTTCAGACCCCCTACATCACATTCGTGAACGACGAGCCCGAAAAAGGCGACGCTGTGCTTACCTGGTATTACGGTATAGGCTATAAGTACTTCAGCGCCAATTCAAAGGGCTACTACGACGCTAATCTTGCGGCTTCAAAGAGCGGCAAGAATGTAGCCAACTACCGATGGGGCGCTACAGTGCAGCTCTGGCCGAAGGCTACCAACTTCAAGGCCAAGAACATCGTCTTCGAGAATTCCTTTAACCGCTATATCACTCAGGAGGAGCTCAATGACGGCGTAGAGCTTACAGGCGATACCTCGGTTACCAAGATAACTCAGGTGAGAAATAACTGGACAGACGCCAAGTCAAAGGCTGCTACAGAGCGTGCGGCTGCTCTCTCCGTAGATACGGGCTATGCGGAGTTCCTGAACTGCAAGTTCCTGTCAAGTCAGGATACCCTTTACACAGGCGGCTCGCCCCAGTACTACAAGAACTGTCTCATTGAGGGACAGACTGATTATATCTTCGGCGGCAGCAACGCTGTATTCGACGGATGCGAGCTCCGCTGGAAGGGCTACAGCAACGGCTCCGTAGGCGGTTATATCACAGCCGCAAGAGAACAGGGAAGCCCATACACAGGATACCTTTTCAAGGACTGCAAGGTAACGGCAAGTCCCGACCTTACAGTAAGTGCAGGCTACCTCGGCAGACCGTGGGGCCAGACCGCAAAGGTGCTCTTTGTGAATACTACTCTCCAGAACGGCAATATGATAACTGCCGCAGGCTGGACATCAATGAGCGGAGTTGAGCCTGAGAGCGTTGACGGCTTCAAGGAAAACGGCACCAAGCTGTCAAACGGTCAGCGTGTTGACCTTTCACAGCGCAGGGGACATACGGTCTCTGACAGCGACGCTGCGAATATCAACATAAAGAACTACATGAACAACTGGACCCCATCATATATCAACGGCGACAGCGGCAGCGGAAACAGCAGCGGTCAGTCTTCCACAAGCGTTGAGGGTGCTGTCAAGACCTGCGGTGGCTGGTTCGAGACAGCCTTTGCCGAGTGGGACAGTTCAAAGATAGGCGATAACGTAAAGGTCAGCTATGCCCTTGCAGGCACGTCTGATTTCCAAGCTGTGGATTCGCAGCTCATACGCGGTTCGAGAGTGGATATCCCCGGACTTAAGGGCAATACAAGCTATACAATCAATATTCAGGGCTCAAACGGCTCAGCAGGCTGCACAGTAAAGACAATGGCTTACGACAGGAGCGGTTACGCTCACTGGAACACAACAGAGGCTGTAGGCGCCTACAACAATGACGGTACTCTTAAATCGGGGATTACGGTAATCTATGTTACCAACTCAAACAAGGACACCATAACATGGGGCGGCAAGACAGGTCTGTTCAATATCTTCAATGCGGGACCAAGCGATGTCTGCTTCAGGCTTATCGGCACCATTGATGTTCCCTCGGGAGCAAAGCCAAACAACGGTCAGCAGAATGACGGCTCAAATATGCTCTACATGAACGGCGGCAAGAACGTTACCATTGAGGGTATCGGCTATGACTGCAACCTCAACAAGTGGGGCTTCGATATGAAGCACAGCACAAGCTGCGAGGTAAGGAATCTCTGGCTCGGCCAGTACCCAGACGACGGTATCTCAATGTCGGGAGGCAGCTCCTCAAAGTCATACCATATATGGGTACACAATAATACTATCGAAAAGGGCTACAACGCCTATGCAGGCAACGGTATCGTTGATGACGACAAGGCTGACGGCGACGGCTCCCTCGATATCAAGTGGGCTGAGTACGTAACGGTTTCATATAATGTATTCAAGGACGCTCACAAGACCTCTCTTGTAGGCGGCGGTACAAGCCACGAGCAGGACTGGATAACTTATCACCATAACTGGTTCAATAATACCGAGTCACGTAACCCCCGTGCAAGAGTTGCACACATTCACAGCTACAATAACTACTTCTACAACAACAAGCAGTACGGAATAGCTGCATCACACAATTCAAAGATATTCTCAGAGGCTAATTACTTCGAGAATACAAAGCTTCCTCTGGACGCTGTGAATATGGGCAGCGATCCGTATTCGGGAACTATCAAGTCCTACGGCGACAAGTTTGTAAGCTGCGATATGGGCAGCGGACTTGCTTATCAGATAGTCAATTCACGCAATGACAAGGCTTACGTAAACAATCTCAAGGGCGGCGGCGACAGCTATGACAACTTCGATACCGATTCTTCCAGGATATACGGAAGCTACAGCGTGACTTCCGCAGACGCTGCAAAGGCTGACGTAACAGCTTATGCAGGCAGAATGCAGAACAAGGCCTATAATGCAGGAACAGCCACAGGCGGCACCGATGTTCCGCCCATAATAAACGAGTACATGAGAAGCAATCTCATTGCCCGCCTTGACATCAAGGACGCAAGCTACGGCGCTCAGTGGTCTATCGCAGAGAGCTATGCAGTGGGCGATAAGGCTTTCGGTGACCGCGAGCACGTTATAGCTTCTGTTCCGTCTGAGATCATGGGCGGTGAGCATATAATCACAGCCTGCAACTCAAAAAATACCGATTCAGACCTTGCTGTACTTTCAGCAGCAAAGAATATTACGGTATATGTAGCTCTCGATCAGAGAGTAACAACTCCTCCTTCATGGCTGGGCAGCTTCAAACATCTCAGCGAAGTCGTGGAGATAAATGACAGCGAAGCTGTGAGACCCTTTGAGGTATATGCAAAGGAGCTTTCGGCAGGACAGTCCCTCACGCTTGGTACGAACGGCATGAGCGGTGCCTGCATGAACTATACCGTATTCGTTAAGGAAAAGGCAGAGGTCGTTACAACGGCTACTGCAACGACCACTGCTGCTACGACAACAACAACAACTACTACAGTTACCGGCAAGCCAGTGCAGACCAAAGCAGGCGATGCCAATAACGACGGTACGGTGGATCTTTCCGATGCAGTTATCATCATGCAGAGCCTTGCAAATCCCAATAAGTACGGCATCAACGGTACAGATGAGAGGCATATCACAGAGCAGGGAATGGCAAACGCCGATGTTGAGGGCGGCGGAAACGGTCTGACTTCAAATGACGCACTTGCGATCCAGAAGTATATGCTCAGGCTCATTGATACACTTCCCGTATGATAAACGAAGAGGAGGTTATATGTGACTGTCGGGGAAATCCTTTCCTGAGGAAAGGTTTGTCTCAACAGGTACAAGTAAAACCTCTTTGCGGACATAAAAAAGCCATAGTACTTTGTACTATGGCTTTTTGCTGTATTATCAGTTTTCCTGCTCTCTGGCAGGGAAAGTAAACGTCATGGCGTACCATACTATAACAAAGGCTATAAGGTAAGCCCAGCTCGAAAGCATATCTCCTCTCAGCATGAAAAAGAACATCATCAGGCTGATAGAATAGAGTATCTCGAACTTCGTTTTGATATTTGCGTGCTTATCCCAGTAATATCTGTCCATGATAGTGGAGATGAAGCCAAACAGGATACCAAAAGCTATAACTCCGAGGGTACCGAAGTTGATATACGCCTCTCCGGGGATGGGACAGGAAACGTTTGTGAAGTCCCAGCCCAGCTTTTCACCCATGTAAGCTCCACTGCCGATAGGCTTATTTGGCCACATGGTACGCGGTACGAAGAACAGGAGCACTCCGAGGAGCTGACGTCCCATGGACATTCCCTCCGATTTGACGCTGTCAAAGGTAAGGGTAAAAGTGGTATATGCATCGTAGTCCTCCGCAAGCCAGCCTGTCTGTATTCCGTCGATAGTATTCGACAGGGCTTTCATGGTATCTACATCGGCAAAGTCTGTATGCCGGAAATTGTTCAGGAACGGGAAAAGTATTGTATAAGCCACGCAGAAAAGCAGTATGAATGTCCTGTTTTTCTTGAAGCTGTCAAACATAAGTATGAAGATAGAGCCGTAGATGGTAGCAACTGCATATCTTGATATCATTCCGGGAGGATAGGTACACAGGAGCAGTCCGAAATTGAACAGGAAGTATACTATCTTCTTGCGGTCCTGCTTGTAGCCGAGCAGAGCAACGAGAACAGCCACGCACTGCAGAGCCATGAGCAGCTGCTTCATAAGCAGGGTGAATGCCGAGCTTTCGCCGTAGTCGATAGCTTCACGCACCACCGAGCGTGAGAAAAGTCCTGCAAAGCCTACGTTCATGAGCTTGTTCAGGAATACTCCGAGACTGATAACGGAAATCACTATCATTCTCGGGTGAGTGATCTGGAATTCCTTTATCGTATCGCCGCTGCTGAAATCTATATTTCTCTCGGAAGCTATCTGCGATCCAAGCATATAGCATATCGTGAATAAAAACAGTATGACGTTGGCTTTCAGCACCGTTTCGTTGTCTCTGTAGATTACCCACGGGAAGCGTCCGTAGATGTACTGGATTATTCCCGCGAAATAGAAGAAGAAAAGACAGAAGGTATAGAATATGACCTTCATGGAATAGGGACGCTCCAGCAGCTCTTTTATGAGCAGCGCGAACCACATTGCGCCGTTTATGAAGAATGTGATATATATGACCGCATTTTCGGCCGTGAAAGTTCCTATAGAGATGGTTATGGCGTGGAGCACCAGAAACAGTATGCCCAGCAGCCACAAGCCTACAATACTTCCAAAGGATAACTCCTTATTCACAAATTTCACCACCTGCATGATATAAAGTATGAACAGTCGGGCTGGGATTACGAACAGAAACTTGATATATGACTGTTACCAATGATGTGAATGATAAAAACATTCGGTGTATGTCATTTTCCTTTGAAAGGTATAAAAGAGCTGAAATATTTAACTGAAAACGATAGCTGAGGCTAAGAAACGAAGCATTGGCGCCTTTGCCGAATGCTGACGATACACTAAATTTAATTATACTCTAATTACAGCGCAATTTCAAGAGCAATCGTCAAAGAATCAGGCAAATCGGCAATTTTGACAAAAAGAAAGAGGGGATATTTCGGCTTGTGCAACATTTTAATGAGGAATAAACAATGCATTATTTTACTGAATACAGGTTTGCATCAGAGGGGGCTAAGCTCCGCAAGCTGAGAACTTGCGTCCTGCAAAAACAAAAAGGGCTGTACCGAAGTACAGCCCGTACATATCTGATTATTCAGCGTCCTCAGCAGGAGCTTCCTCAGCTTCTTCAGCTTCTTCCTCTGAGTTCTCAAGAAGAGCACGCATAGAAATGCTGATTCTCTTTGACTCTTCATCGATATCGATGATCTTAACATCAACAACATCGCCAACATTGAGAACATCCTTGACATTCTCGACCTTCTGGTCTGCGATCTGTGAGATGTGGATAAGACCGTCA
>JAEEGL014316228.1_pt1 | contig 12639 bp, 18 predicted proteins | sample 9134231 | NCBI WGS metagenome assembly JAEEGL01 (sample SAMN16246548, study PRJNA631951) | gut metagenome | biome: gut microbiome; feature: rumen; material: fiber-attached | host: Bos | place: Iran: Karaj | collected 2018-10
AAATGTTCAAGAAACCCCGTAAATAAGCGAAGAAAAAGACGTTTCACAGCACTCTGTGAAACGTCTCAAAAATCAAGTGCGGAGGATGGGACTTGAACCTAAAATTCCCATAAAACCATCAAAATGACTGTAATGCAGTAAATACCTACGTTTGAGCCGTCAAGCCTTATTTTATCAGGGTTTGGCGGCTTTTCTATGCTGTAAAATACTATCGTAGAAAATAGATAATTTTAGTATAAAATAGTAGTTTGTGCACCTATTGTGCACCTAAGTGCACCTGAGATTGTAACTGATCTGATGCAGATATCTCCATCATTAGCCAAAGCAATATTGCTTTCGTATCAGCCTCATTTAAGCCATTACAACCGAATATGGATATTTTATCGTTATCAGCATTACAAGGGCAAAATAAGGCACGTATGGATGTTATAAAGGGCATTGATGCAACAACTCTGATGATATGCTGATATCAGTCTGTTCCCGGTGCTCCTGATCTGATCAACCAATGCTTGTTATATTCTTTTTTGCCGTGTGGACGTCCACAGGCAGTGCTTGCGATATTCTCAAATAATAACCCTTACAGACTTTTAAAGCGGTCATGTTTTGCCCTGCTTTGAAATGTCCGAAAAAGTTCGGTTATCTTTTGCTCTCCGCACCGTTGCGGATTGCATATTGATTGACAGCTTTTGACATTTTACTTGTCAACTCACCCAACTTTACTTCTGCATCAAGAACAGCTTCTACTATCTCTTTCAAAACTGCTCCGGGTGTAAAACTTTTAACACCTCAATAATGCTGTGTACCTTTAAGTACATAGCAAACAAGTGTAGGTATGCTTACGGTTGTAACAAGCGTACCTAAAAGTACGGTGGTTAGGGTTGTCAGATTTCTGATAAAGCTGTTTTTGTCGATTTCAAATCGATAAACCTATTTAAGTTTGTTTACGATGGTATCAGGGTAAAACCATTTTGGCGATACTCCGGCGGCTTTAGCAAGCTCTTTTTGTGTGTCAACCGCCTTTACAGATTTCTGTAAACCCGTTGTTATGACTTTTCACAGATTTCTGTGAAATGTCTGTTCGTGTGTCTTGGTTTCGACCGATGCCTTTTCTTGTATCTTTTCCACTTTGTGAATAGTGTCATGTGATACTCCTGCGGCTTTGGCGATTTCCTTCTGAGTGTCAATTTTATGGTTTACAGATTTCTGTGAACCTTTACCACCAAGTTTTTCATTCCCTTTAGCTTCTTTTGCAATAACAGGCTTTAATTTCAGAGCCAATTCCGCCCGAACATACATCGGGATATTTCGCCTGCCAAGCTGATTTTTGATAATCCACGTAATCACTTCCGCTCTGTTCTGAAATTTCTTTCTAACATTTTTGGAAAAAAGTCTGTTGCATTTTTAACCAAGGGAAAATTCCCTTCAGTATGCTCAAAATTGAGCCGATTGATTAACCCAAAGCAAAATTGCTTTCGATATTCACTCAGCCGTAAATTCGGTTCAGTGTTGCATCTGCAATAAACTTGTTAATATTCCCGAATCGGGATTTACTCAAAATTGAGTATAACCCCGGTAAAACTTCCTTGGTCGATGAGCTCACAGCAAAATTGCTTTCACCTACCACAGCAAAACTGCTTTTGTTAACCGAACCAAAATTGGATTGACTGATTATTGTTGCATCAAAATCAAAGAACACTGTATTCATGCGGATTGTACTGCCTTATCGGGATCCGTTTAGTTATGATTAAGACTTGATAAAATGTATCTTATATGATACCATTTGATTGGATAGAACATTATTCCTTATAGATAAAACCTTTTCGACCGCTTGTGTACTATCTCCGGTATGCAGGCGGTCACTCCCTTTAAGATTACAGTCTATCAGATATACCCCTATCACATCACAGAATGCCTTTATATGCGCTTACAGTTTGCGGATTGATATAATTTCTGTATGCTCTTTAAATGGCTAAAAAATGCCTTATTTTGATACATAACTGTCTTGAATATCGTTTGATTAAATGTATCAAATATGATAATATAATCTTGAGAATTAGTTAAAGCTGTTCAGGTTGTTCGTATGTCATAAACGGCATACAAAAAAATCTGCCATTTTCGATTAAGGTGCCGCTTGTATCTCCGCAGGCGGCATTCTTATTTGATACATCAAGATAAAAGAGAATATCCTTTTCAGAATATCCCCTTTACAATCAATTTATACAGCACGTAGCAAGCCATTTTTACCGCTGTTCTGTATCAGCCTAAAATATTACCTTAAACCTCTGTAATAGTCTAAATAGGCTCGTAGCGCACTATAATTGCATTATCCTCTTGCTGTCCTTCGCTGTTCAAGCTCTTTGATGTAGGCAAGCATCTCACGATCATATTTATCAATGCATATCCGCTCAACATTACTCGAACCGGAATACAAGAATGATTGAAGCCCGGTGCCAAGATAAGCACGTGATGAGACAATATCATCATGGTATACCTTGATAGTTTTTGATTGCCGTAACTTCCTCATAGCCTTCGCTTGTATCTGTCTTACTGCATCGGCTGTGATATTCATATCGGAACCGACTGCACTGAGTGTCATGCTATCCTTGAACCGCTTAACAATGACTGTTTCCTCATCTGCTGACAGCCTGCTGACTTCATCCCATAACACCAATGACAGCCTTGCATTGTCCTCGATCTCGATCACTTCATCCATATAGTTATGATCATCCGCAACCGTATCACCAATAGTCAGGGTATCGGCATCCTCGTTTTGTATTGGTGCATCAAGGCTCTTTATCTTAAGCCGCATATTATCAAGTTTGAGCTTTTCGAGTTGTGCCTGGTCAATATCAAGAAGGGCACACAACTCCCGATCAGATGGCTCTCTGTCGAACTGTAAAGAATATTGATTGATTATCTTCGACAGCTTGAATACATTGGTTCTTGTGTGTACCGGGTATCTGACAGCCGTACCGCTGTTATAGATGTACCTGAGCATGGTCTGTTTGAGCCATATCACGCAGTACGTTGCAAAGGCTGTTTCCTGATCTGTATCATATACATCTGCGGCATTCTTCAAAGCAAAATATCCTTCTTGCATCAAATCTGAAAAGATATCAATATCAGACAGCCTGCAATATCGGTTTGCTGACTTCTTAACAAGGTTGATGTTGTTCTGATAAAGTATACCAAGTATGTCGCTCTTTACGGCCTTATCACTTTCAGCCTGATATCGGGCAACAAGTACTTCGTTTTGTTCGGATTCTTCTCTTTTCATTGGTTCCCCTTTCCTTGATAATATGATATACTGTAAACGTGCTCTGTATCATTACTGATACACTCTGTTTGTTCAAGGAAAAGGGTTAGCTTGTTAGGCTGAATCCTTTTTCTGTTTTATAAGTCTGCTATATGTTTCTGTCTCAGGAACCAAGCGCAACTATCACATATATGTTTGTCCGGATTCCGCAATTCTGAACCGCATATAGAACATGACTGTTTTACATGATACCCCTTGAATGGGTGTTTCGGTCTTTTTCGATCATGACCGATTGAATTATTATTTTTCATTTTTGCTATACTCCTATACATGACAGCCATGCCGCCACTTATAACCGCAACAATGGGTATATTGGTCATTCATGACGGCAAGCTGCTTATTATTTTTTACCATCCGGTTAACTGCTTGAATGCCTGTGCTTCTCTCTGAAATTGCTGTTCCTTCATGATCTGTTCTTCGAGTGCCTGCATATCATTCTTACCGCTTTCAATGGTTCTGTCTATCTGTCTTGTTGCGGATGATAACAAACTCTTAAATGCATCATCATATTTCTCATCATGTAACCCTGTATTCCTTGCAATGCCATATTCAGCACTATACTTTTTCTCGGCTTCTTCCCTTGCCTTTGCAACATCTGCCTCGACCTTTTCATTGATATACCGCTCCGCATTCTGTCGCATCGAACCGGATGCACCTTCAGCAACTCTGTTGAGCAAGTCCTGAACCTTCTGATTTTCTTTCCTGCTCTCAACTAAGAGCGAATCATTAAAGCTTTTTAATTCAGTCACTACACCGTTCATTCTTGTCATTTCTATCATGTTTATTCTCCTTTGTAATATGGTTGTAACATTTTTGTAACAATTTTGCGAGATATATTTCCACTCGGTGTGGAATGTCGCTTCCCATAGGGGGAAGGGGGGATTGCCCCATGATCTCAGCACATTGATTATTCTTTTTTATTTTTCATTTCATTCATTCAGATTGCTATCAAGTCAGTGCTGACTGAGTGGCTTGATGCTCTTTGCTTGCTTTGTTGATTGATTGAATGCAAAAATATTTTTGATGCAAAACAAAATCAAAGAATAAATAATTTTATCTGAATGAAAAAAAGTATTGTTTGTGCAGATTGCTTGGTAAGTCTAAGTAAAGCTTATTCTTTTCGCCAATCTCGTGACTGTATAAAGATTGGTCTTTGTTCTTCTCTTTTTCGTGTGTATAACTTTGAGCCTTTCATCCTGTTGCATTTCCTGTGTGCCAGCTGTAAGTTATCCATATTGCTCGGATGTCCGCCTGCGCTTATCGGGATAATATGATCAATGCTTGCACTCATTGGATGTGGTGACTTGAGTGTCTTGTCAACATATTCTCCACAGATAGCACAATGGGATTGAGTGGCAAGTATATATTTCTTGTTGCACTCATAAGCTGACCGAAAAACATTTTTGTCAGGTCGGCGCGCGTATATCTTACGGTTCTTTTCTGCGTTTGATTGAGGCATGATATCACCCCTTTTCTATTGTTTAATCTGATGGTACCCACGCAAACAATCTGCACGTAACAATCTTATTTAGCTCCCCACATCTTTGCAGGCTCCGCCTCGATCTGTTTGGCATCCTTATAGAACTGCAAGTTTGTAAGATAGTCGACTAAGTAACCATGACCAAGGTTCTTATACTTATCCTCTGCGGAATGCCTTATCGGTTCCGGCTTTCCATAATACTTCGGGTCATGATACAAACGTATCTGTAATTGATTAAGCAACTCGTTGGCATCCGTAACCGCAGAACGTACATTGTAAACACTGGCAACAATCTCATCTATCAGGGCAACAAGATGTGCCTCTGACGTTTCAACAAGATTGTCAAGCTCTGCAAAGATATCAGCCTTATACTGCTCGTATTCTTCTTTGGTGATGTGGCTCTTGCCGTCTAACTCCGACAGCTGTCTTGTAAACAATTCAATGCTGTCTTTGGCTGTCCGGATGCTATCCTGTGCGGAATGATACAGCTTATCGTTCTGAGATGTATATGCTTCGTTTGCCTGCTCCGTTGATGCCTCAAGCTGTTTCTCTGATGCGCTTATCTTATCAGTAAGTGATTTGCGCTGTTCGTTTACTTTGGTCATGAGCTTGTCAGCGACCGCTTTGATTTCTTTGATATTCATCTGTCTTTTCTCCTTTTCTGTGAATTATTGAAGGTATGTCCGGAATGGACATCCTTGTATTACTGTTTCCGGTCTGCCTTAGATAAGGCATAATCGGGGGAACCTCTGCACCTCAATTAAATCACCTCACTCCCTGCCGTATGGTATCAGGTATAAGCTGTATTGATTATTCGTTGATTATCTCGATGCCATTATTAATCATGACATTAAGCATGATCTCGATGCCTTCAAGCCTCTTGCTGATATCTGTAAGAAGCTTGAACATGAGAAGGTTATCCGGTGTGATTTCATCCTCGTTGAATATATCTGCAAGTAATGTGCCTGCCTCAGCAAAGTCTTTTATGATCTTGTTACGGTGTTCCGTTGATATCATTTCTCTGTTCTCCCTTCTATATAATCAATGTAGGTCTGCAAGAATGGTGTTATCTTGCTTAAGGTGTACTCGACAGCCTGCTCAAGATTTCCGCCTGCTTCTATCGTTGGTGGGATTTCAAAAACATCCATCCACTTACGCAAATCTCTTAAGCCTATCTCTTTTATTTCTTCCTCGTACTCGGTACATCCGGTACGGTTCCAATAGTAAAGCTCCCTACCAAGCAACATAGCCGCCTCGATTAGTGCGACATTGGTGTAACCAAGAGTGTGGAAATATTCGACCTCTCGATTGAACATCCTGTCTGTTTCGGGTGATATCTTGATGGAACTCATAGCAACAAGCTCTTTGATATCAGACTTCGGTCTGTCGGCTCGGCTTATTGCCTCTACCTTATCCGCAAGTACTATGTGCCACTTGATGATGTTGCATATTGTCTTTGGCTCGGGATAGTATGTCTCAGGTTCCTCAAGCCATAAATAATTTGTATTGTTCATTTTCCCTTTTCTCCCTTCCCCGGTACCGAAACCGGAATGAAATATATTTTGTGCTATCAGGCGGAACCCTTTTCGGGGATTGCATCAACTCTGATATTTATTGCTTCATATCCTGAGTAATTCATTCAAGATATGTGGTAGGGGTATAAATACATACCCATTAGACCTATTAAACCCATTAAATACTTACAATAGTAAAATTACGGGGTAACCTACCAATATATATTTTTTTTAATAGGTTTTAATGGGTTGGTAATGGGTATGCTATTCCTCGAAACCCTTGTATTTAATACCCTTTAATGGGTTTAATGGGTTAGTTTATACCCCTATGACCTATTATTGATAAATTACCTCATCATCTGCCTGCTCCCACATTGACAACTTATACAGATTTGAGCCTGTTCCACGTTTACGGATATATATCTTTACACCATCCTCAGTGAATAGATAATTCTGATACTTATGAATAAACAATCCGATATCCGCAGGCTCCACAAGAAGATATACATCCTGTTCCCTTGCCTTATCCATTATTTCTCTTGACGAAAGCTCCGCATCAATGCCAGTGTTGGCAATCTTAACAAGTGCCTCTCTAATGGGATTTGACCGATATTCTGCAAGCCTTGCTTCCTGTTCCTGTCTCGCTTGATCTGCCTGCATTGTATCCGGGTCAACTTCTCCATCCGTCTCCCAAAGATAACCATCCTTAAGATGTACCTTGAAATATTTCTCCCGAACCCTTCTGCCTGTGATGGCAAGCAACGCATCTTTATCCGTTCGCTTTTCCTTTGCGATAGTTACCAAAGCATCAGCGGCTCCACTCACTCCCGAACTTCCTGTTGTATTCATGAAAATATCGTTCGGGTGAACCATCTTTGTTGTATGGGTTATCACTACCAAAGATATAAGATGATCATCAGCCCACTTCTTAAGTGCTCCGCCTGTCCGATAATCACACTTGTATGCGGATTCTCCTTTTTTGGCTTGATACTCGACCTTTGCCAAGATATCCACAACAACCAACTTAAGGTCAGGCAACTCTCTGTATAATTGGTTTAGATAATCAGTAAAACCATCATCTAAGGTTGGAACTCCTTCCATGATGTAGTAGAACCCTTCCGGAGCTTCTCTGTTATTTAATGCGATATTTAACCGCTCTTGTGCAAATTGGTCGCAATCTTCCAAGGCAAGATATACCGCTGAGCCTTTTGTTGTTGGCTGTCCTAAGAACTCGGCTCCATCTGCAACCGCCAAACACATTTCAAGCGAAAACCATGACTTACCATATTTGAATGGTGCCGATACAACCGTATATCCCTGCGGAATCATATTCGCAACCGGGTAAATAATCGGTGGTAGGTCAGCCGCTTGCAGAACTCGACCTTGTATCAATTTGATATCGAACTGTTTCGGCTGTTCTTTGTTTTCGGTCTGCTTGTCTCCCTGATCAGGCGGACGATAACTCAATAACAAATCTTTCCATCCATGACTTACATCATGACTATGCCGACCGCTCAATCCTATTATCCCGGTGTCATAATGAACCATGATCAGTGTATCTTCGGGTTTCCAAGCGGTTGTATATTCATCTTGCCAAGGAATAGTATTTTCATCTGTAAGCCAATAAGCCATTGTGCGTGTTCCATCTTCTTTGGTATATTTCCCTTTTTTACATGGGATATTGAACTCTGTCAGGAACCGCTCAACATACTTGCACATGTTCTTGAACTTCTCACTGCCTGCCTGCTCCATTTCTTCATCGGATGCAAAATCAAGGTAAGCAGCTGTATCATTTTCGGAACTGTTTTCGGTCTCGTTTTCATTCTCAGCCTCGTCCAATACCTCAAGTAAATCTTCCTGTTTGTACTTCCGATCAGGCTCGAACTCAACCAAGGTACACAAGACCGGATTATCTTTATCTTTACAATGATTGAAGCCCGGAACTCTCATCACCCTTGATGCATCGGATATCTTCTGATCACTGTTGAACTTTGCAATCAGTCTCTTTTGTATCTTTTTCCATGTTTGAAAGTCTCCATCCGATAACAACCAATAACAATGTAGGCTCTTTTTGGTCTTAACGATGATACTCGGCTTAAGTGCAAAGCTGTTGATAATCTCCATCTGTTCATCAAGGCTGTGCTCATCCATTTCCATGAACTGTGCTCTTGGAAAGCTCTTTTCCTTAACCTCTTTTTCTGAATGTCCGCCATTTACTGCGAAAAATATTCCGTAGTTATTCGCATTCAGCACAAACAATTCTTTCATACACAAGGCATCAAAATCCTTAAGCTTACACACCTTGTTGAACTTCGTACCAAGCGGATTGAATGATTTAGTAGGCTTACAACCAAGTTTTTCAAGATGTTTTTTCTTATATTCTTCCTTGTCGGCTTCATCGTCATAAAATACCCTGATATAGATGCTGTCCTCTAAGTCGTAGCCATAAGCATGAAAAAAATCAGTGTAAGATATGCGCTTGCCATTTAATATGATCTTGCCTACTTCGCTCATCCGTACCGCCTCGCTTCCTCAGGAACCCTTAAGGTTTCATATATCCTGTGTAGCTGTCCAACTCTGAATTGTTCCGGTTCCTTCCAACACTTGTAAAATGTCGCAACACTTACTCCAGATGCTTCAATCGTTCTTGACCTTGGGATGTGATGCTGTGTCTCTCCGATAACAATAGCGGTTCGGATATCATCTTGTAATTGTTCAAGTTTCTTATCCTTGCAAAAACCTCTCGACATTGTTAGTTAGTCACTCCCTTCTTATTAGTCAGCCTTTGTACTGCCTGCCGATATGCCTGCATCAAACTTCTCGATATCGATGCGGACTGATCTGCCGAACCTCACAAGGGCATTGTACTGTTCTGCATATTTCATCAATGTGAGCCTGCTGACCTTATACCGTTCGATAGCCTGCGGAACCGTAGCCATTTTGCTTAAATCATTAGAAAAACTGTTCTTATTCATTTCTTGTCCTTTCCAAGCCTTAAGACTTTTCTAATCTCATCTTGTTGCAATATTGCTCAACACGTGTTAATATAACTATAAGGCACCCACATGGGTACCTTCAATATTTGAAAGGTATAAGGATTTCAAAATATGACAAAAAGAATCTATCAACCGCAAATCAGCGCGGAAAGAATCAAACTAAGAAGAAAAGAACTGAATATGACTCAAAAGGAACTCGCTGAAAAGGCACATATCAGTGTATCAGGTCTCAAGAAATATGAAGGTGCTGAAAGAGTACCGCAGGAAGATATCAAAAAATCTCTTGCCGATGCTCTAGGGGTTTATGAAGATTGGATTGTAGGTGATACCGACTGTAAGAATATAGAAGATATAGCAAAACACTTTGCCGATAGTCTCGGCGGCATTTTTGACAATGAAATGAAAACATATGAATCATTCATGAGCTTTGTCGAAAGTCTTGGATATTCTTTTGACATTGGTAACGATTATACCATTATTACCGGAAATGGATGCAGTAAAAAACTTACTCCTGCCGCAACAAATAGATTTTTCGCGTATGTCATCAATATAGTAAAGAATTGTATTGATGATGTGATGGAATCTGAACCGCAGGAATTTGATACCGAAAATAAGCCGTATATACAAATTATCAATGGTAAACAGAAAAAGGATAACGAGAAGAATTATAAAGATTATGATATACGCAAACTATATAAGGAATATCGAGACAAGAAAGAAGGTGATGCTGAATGACAGATTTTTTCACTTGGTATAATTCAGAAGCTTCTCAGGATGATAAGGCTCTTACTGATAAGATTTTCTCTTATGTACCGCTTTTTGATGATATGTTATTCCGTCCTGGGTCGATAACTTATGATTTTACATCATGCTCTATCAATGGTAGTGATATGATCTTACATTACGATCTCCCGGAAGAAATAGAATGCTTCGATATAGAATATTACAGATTTAAGGTAATGGATATAGGTTCCGGAACACTCGGACGTTATGATCAGGATAGTAAAACAATATATATCAACCCCGATCAGCTTGATAATGATAGCACGATCTTGCATGAAATGATTCATCTGTATGAGCTTTATATTAATGAACTACCAATATTCTACCATGACATATTGTGCATAGCCTTGTATAAGGATTTGAGCTCCAAGATAACTAACTTAGATAAGTTGATAACAGAGCATGCAAACATATTGAATCAATATGATCTTGGTAACGTGGGCGGCATTCATGATGTTTTATTCTATCTGAAAAGCCTGTCCTTAGACATAACTATAAATTATCCTTTGAATACTATCATAGGATATGGATATCAGAAGGGTGGTGATGCCAATGATTGATTAGTAGGTGCCTGCTGATGATCAGGACAGACGGAACCCGATAATTGTTTTATGAAAAGGAAGGTGTATGTATGGATATGTTTCTGAGTGAGAAGGAACGTGCCCTTATTATCGAATACCGTAAGCATGATGAAGGCACAAAACGTTGTGTTCGTATTCTTTTAGATATGGAAAGAACTGTAAACAAAGTGATATCGCTCGAAAAAATCAGAAAAGGAAGGGAAAAGATATGAATGAAGTAAAAGAATTATCTTTGATCAATGATGAACTTATGAACTTGATGACAGAACTCAAGGGATTAAGGGAAATGGTCAACACTGTTGCAATAAGTGTAAATTATTACTCGGTCATTGAGAGTGCAGAAGAAAAGCTTAACAGGCTTGCAGCTCCGTATCCCGCAATCGTATCTGCTCTTGATAACGTTATCACTAAGCTTAACGTATACACCAATGATCTTGACTATCTTGACACGCATCTGAACTATGCAGATGGTGACGAAGAATAAGGAAGGGGATTGCATATGAAAAGAAATAGAGTATTGAATGCCATTGCGGAATATGACCGCAGATTCATGAATACTAAGGAAGGACAATTTGATCTCGGTGATGTTTTCGACTGTATCAATGCCGCAGAAACAACCGACTATGCAGATAGTACAATCCAAGCACTCAAGGCAGGCTTTATCATTGGATATCGCAAGGGTAAGAAGGAAGGACGGTGCTGATATGGCAAAAGCTGTTAAGCAAGCCAATGGCAAGTGGAAATGTACCGCTTTCCTTGGACGTGACAAGCAGGGTAAACAGATTAGAAAAGTGTTCTATGGTGCTACCAAGAAGGAAGCTGAAGAAAAGGCAAGCAGATGCGGACTTATCGAAAAGAAAAATCTCAGTTGCATCGAAGATAAGGATATCAGCGTAATAGACTGTGTTGACCGCTACATCCTTAAGAAGGAAAAGGAAGTCGAAAAGGGTTCGCTCTCTCCTGCGACTGTTGTCGGATATAAGTCTTACCGCAACAACCTCTTTGACGATATAGCCGATATTCCTGCACTTAAAGTCACTGATATTATTCTCAATGAATGGATTGACGGAATCGAGGAAGAACATACTCCAAAGACTTGTAAGAACGCATGGAGTCTCTGCCGTTCTTCTCTGATTGATGTATTACCTCGTCATATAGTACTGGATTGGAGGATTGAATTGCCACATATACCGAAGGCAAAAATCAATGTACCTCTTGAAAAGGATATACTTGCCATTTTGCAGTACTTCCGCATCAAGGACTTTGAGATGTATACAGCTTGTCTGCTTGCCTCTTGTGGCTCACTACGCAGAAGCGAAATTTGTGCTCTGACCGCTGATGATATCGACCGTAACACCAATACAGTGCATATCAACAAAGCTCTTGTAAAGAACGATAAAAAAGAATGGGTGCTTAAGACAACCAAGACCGAAGATTCAACAAGGGATGTTTGTCTCCCTGCCTTCGTTATCAACGCACTCCCGGAATGCGGAACCATAGTCAGCATAACTCCGTCAAGGGTGTCTGACAGATTTGCAAAGGCTGTCACTAAGTTTGATTTTTGTTGTCGGTTCCACGATCTGAGACATTACAGTGCATCAATCATGCATGAACTTGGTGCCTCTGATGTTATCATTCAGCATAGAGGCGGTTGGTCTAACAGTGAGACACTCAACAAGCATTACAAGGGTGTTATGGATGAATATGAGGAAAAATTTACTGAAACGCTTAACAATCATTTTGAAAAGAAATTCGCAATATAGAACGCACTGTGCACCTCATGTGCACCTTAACATAGAAAAAACCCCGAATATATCGAGGTTTTAATAGTGCGGAGGATGGGACTTGAATTGAGTTCCAGCCCGCAAATACAGTAAGAAAGGGGGCTGGTGGTATCAGCTATATCAACTAGCACCTTTAGTAGCACCTTTATTTATATACAGCATTTATATATTGCATTGCCTTATTG
>JAEEGL014981962.1_pt1 | contig 12639 bp, 8 predicted proteins | sample 9134231 | NCBI WGS metagenome assembly JAEEGL01 (sample SAMN16246548, study PRJNA631951) | gut metagenome | biome: gut microbiome; feature: rumen; material: fiber-attached | host: Bos | place: Iran: Karaj | collected 2018-10
TCAAATTTAAGATTTGGTCCATGGTGTTTACAAAAATTTCTACGCCTACACCATTTTTCATTTTGCCAAATTTGTCAAGATAATCTAACATTATACTCTCCTTCTTTTATATATAAAATCGTTTTACTTTAAAAGTATGACAGTTAGTTTCTTTAAACATGCGAATTTAATTAATGCTTCTTTTAAAAAATATCATTCATCAAATTTCACACATAAAAAAGGCAATGAAAAATCATTGCCTTTATAATTATTTATTGAAACCTGAACCATCAGCGCTGTTATCTGTATTATTAACACTTGTATTAAATTTTGTGTTAGATTTTTTAGGTTTAGCAACAGTAATTTTTCTACGTGTGTCAATTTTTGAAGCTCTAATAAGCTGTTCAAATGTATTAACATCAGGAGCGTCAATTGAAGCGCAAAGCTCTAATACATTTTTAGGTCTATAAATAACTTTTTCAATGCGTTTACTTGTAAGACCTTCTTTTGTTACTTTTGCTTTATCGCCAAGACCGATAGTTTCGATATTATTTTTAATTTCGTTATTAAATTTTTTTCTATAATCATATAAGAGATTATCGTCTGCGTCACCTGTGTAACGATAATTCTTATGCTTTGGATAATCATATTTAGGCCCATAGAATGGGTGAAGACCACGAATCATAAGAATACAATCTTGGTTGTTCATTTTCATGATTTCGTCAGGTGTCATAAGTTCACGGGCTGTTTTCTGTTGACCTTTACTACCGCTTCCGCCTTTCCAAGCAAAAGACCTGCTGTGCGTATATACATAAACAGTTGTTTTACCAAGCTCTTTACTAATATATTCAAGTGTTGAATATTCTTGTCCACCAAGGAATAGGAACGAATCACAGTTACCAATAAGTCCTTCCCAGTCATCTTTATACATAGCCTTAATTTGTGCAAGGTTCTGTAAAATGATTGAACAAGAAATTTCATATTTACGCATTGTTGCAAGCTTTTTGGTGAATTCAGGAATCTGTCCAATGTTAGCAAACTCGTCAAGCATGAAACGAACGTGATAATTAAGACGTTTGCCTTTACATTCTGTTTCAGCGTGGAAATAAAGCGTTTCAAAAAGCTGTGAATACATCATTGATACAAGGAAGTTGAAAGTACTATCAGCAGCAGGGATAACGATAAACAGTGCCTGCTTTTCATCACCTATTGTACCAAGGTCAATATCGTCACTACCTGTAAGGTTTTCAATTTCTTTCATGTTGAATACTGTAAGACGAACTGAACAGGAAATGAGGATTGATTTAAGTGTTTTACCAGCACCCATTTTGAAAGTCATATATTGTTTTAAAGCGATACTGTTAGAATCACGTTTTGCAACTTCATCAAAAATTCTGTCAAGTGGTGATTTTACATTAGGGTTATTTTCATCTACTTCAGCAGCACGAAGAAGTTTCATAATTGATGTAAAGTTTTGTTCTTCTTTTGGTCTGTATTTAATTAAATAAAACATAAGTGCCTGTAAAAGGGCTGTTTCTGATTTTTCCCAGAATGGGTCACCGCCAGATTTACCGTCAGGGTTAGTATTCTTGATAAGACAGTTAATAAGAATAAGAACACCAAGGTCATCACGGATATAGTTAAATGGATTGTAACAGTTACTATGTTTCATTTCAACAAGGTTGAAACATTTGATTTTATAACCTTGTCTTTCAAGGAATCCTGCTTGGGTTTCTAAAAGTTCACCAGCAGGGTCTGTAATAACATATGAACAGTTAGCCTGTAAAAGATTAGGCTTAACAAAGAATCTAGATTTACCAGCACCAGAACCACCGACTACCATAACGTTATTATTACGTCTTGTTTGTCTTGTGTCAAGGCTTAAAAATACGTCATTTGTAAGAATCATATTCTTTTCGCCGTCGCTGTTTGGTGAATCTTGTGGGTCTGTATATACACGGTTATAACCTTTGATATTTTTATTCCATTTAGCACTACCACTTTCGCGTCCAGTTGCATCATGGTCAATTCCATCGTCATTAACCTTAATTAGATATAACGCAACACCAAAAATTATGGTGAAAAATATCCAATATTCAAACCCAATGAATGTAGGTTTTGCAGCGAATTTATCGCCTAAAAAAGATTGAATTGCTGGAATTACAGCTGTTAAATCTAAAAACGCTTGAGATTGTGCGCCCCAGTGACAAGCGAAAATGCTGAAGATGATGTACATTATAACAGCCATCATCGTATAAATTTTTCTATTACTAGTAGTTCTCACTTTTTAATGTTCCCCCTTAAATTTTCCATTATACAAAATTAATATGAAAGTTGAATATTTCAAAATACAAAAAAAGAAAGGTAGTTTTTAAACTACCTTTATAAAATTTATTCTCTTTCAGCTTCTTCTTTATCTTTTTCTTCCATGTCTTGTGCAATATCGTTGTCGCTGATGATGACATCAAGTGATTTATCAAGTGAAATAGTATTGATACCCTTTTCATTTTCTTGTGATTTTTCTTGTGTCATTTCAAGACTTTCGTTGAATTTCTGTACGATTTGAAGTGAAATTTCAAGGTCAGAAAGCGATGTAGGTCTTTCTGTTTCTTCGTCAATTTCAACTTCTTCATCATTGAAGCTTATGTCAAAAGAATTAGTAAGTGATTCTTTTGCTTTTTTCTTTTCTTCTTCGGTTTCAAAATAAGAAAGCATAGTTTTTACTATCTTTTCTTTTTCTTGTTGAAGTTCTTCTATACTCTTGCCATTTATAAGAGACTCAAGGTCAAATTTCTTTCCACCGATTTCAATGCTGTTTTTATTTGCAGTCCTAAGAATTTTTTCTGTCTTCTTACTATCGTTTTGGAAAGCATTGGCAATTTTTAGAAGTGACTGGTTAGTAAGATAATCACGAAGTGTATTTGCAAGTGCTGTACGGTTCTTGTTATTTGTAAGATTGAGAACAAGATTAATCTTTTCTACATATTCACTAGCCATAGAAATAACTTTTACGATATCTTTATCAGCTGGGTCAATAAGTGTTGCAGGCTGCTTATTATATTCAGCTTGAAGAATTGGTATAAGTTCTTCTTGTGAAAGTTTTTTAGATTTATCAACTACTACGCCTTGTCCATGTGCAATCTTGCCAGTATTCTTTACTGACATGATATTTTTTCTAAATTCATATGTGTCTCCATCGAACTTAACCTGTTTAGATTCTTTTACGAACTTATTGCCTTCCTTGTTAGGAAAATAAGTATAAATTGTAGCATCACCATTCTTTGGAATTTCAATATATGATTTATCGTTGGCGTTAGAACCATTGAATATATAAATATATTCATCACTTTTTTGTGTATCAAATGAATTTTGAAGTGTAGCCTTTGTCTTTTTATTAGACATAGATTCTAATACAGACATTTTTCCAAGAATAGTGGCATTTGTTTCAAGAAGTACTTCTTGCATAATTGCAGTCGCAAAAGCCTTATCTCCATATGGAACTACTATATATGATTTTCCGCCAAATTCTTTTCTTGCATAAATTTTATTAGCAAAAGCCATTTTATTTTGGAATTCTGCCATATTAAAATTAGCAGGAATTTCAAGCGCAGTGTTGAACGAGTCTGAATTTCTTTCATAATCCTTTAACATCTTTTCGCCAAAACGTTGTTCTTTTGTATTGCTTACGTTTTCAAGTCTAACAGCCTTTTTAAGAATAGAATCATAATCGTGCATTTGAATTTGTTCTAAGTATTCTTTATTTGTTAGTAAAATTGTCATAGGCTCTGTAATCATTTCGCCATTAGAACCGTAAATAATTTTACCTTCGTTATCTGTCACTGGCTTGAAAATTTCAAATGTTGTGTGAGGAATTCCTTGCACCATAAGCTTTTTACTGAATGAATCAGCCTTTGACTGATCAAGAACTTCTATAGTCTCATAATTATAGAAAATTCTATTTATATCATTCTGTTCTTCTTCTGAAAGATATTTAGCAGCTTTATCAAGTGTGAAATTTCCGCCGTCTATTTCTGATTTTGAAGCATTCTGCTTAATTTTTTCGCAAAGTTTTTCGAGTGTTACTGCATCTTTTTCAATCATTTTGATAAGGTCAGATTTATTTTTGTCATCTTTCCAAACTTTTACTATATTGTCAAGAATTGAATAAAGCATTTCAACTTTGCTATATAGATTTTCAGCACTAAAAATGCTTTCAAAGGTTTTTACACCATTAGCCATTTTTGTTTTCTCCTTCTTATTATTTAAAGTTTATATTGCTATATTTATAATATGACTTTTATAAAACTGCGTTATCCTCTAACGCCTAAACGATCAGCCATTAAAAGTAAAAAGTTATGTTGGTCACCGTAGCAATTTGCAGACATAAATACAAGTCCAGCAATATATTTTTTAAGTTTAATTTTCTTTAAAGTTTCATCAGTTAATGCATTTTGTTCATCAAGAAGTATTTGGTCAACAAAGTTTACTACGATATCTTCGTAGTCTTCATCATTAAGCATTTGTTCTACTTTTGTTTTAAAAGCTAAAAAACCATTAAATACAGCTTGTTTTTCTTCTTTTTGATTTTCTTCTTCTTCTATAATTTTCTTAATTTCATCATCATCTGTATTTCCAGATACAAGTTGTTCATCTGTAAAAGAAACAGAAAGCGATGATTTTTCACTAGAAAGTTCTGTATTTTTATTTTCATCTATAATTTGGTTATCAAACATATATTAAATCTCCTTTAGTTTTGTTTTGTCCTGAAAAGTTCTTCATATTTATTATTAAGCTGATTCCTGTCAGTATAATTTGTTATAATATAATTAATATCAGCTGTTACATTATATTCGGCTTGAAGACGCATAATTTTATTAATAATACGCATGTTATCAGCTGGAATATCGCTTCTTAAATATTTCTCAAAAGGAATTGTGTTTTTGTCGTTTTTAAGATTATACTTAATTCCTGCAAAAATTTCTTCTTTTTGTTCAAAAGTAAAATTGTTTTGTAAAAATGTATTAAGTGAAACTTTTTTATCTTTAAACTTTAAGTTGTAAATTGAAGTAACGTAAAGCATTTCTGACATTTTTTTATTTTCCTGTGCATAAATTAATGTAGCATTAATCTGTGCGTTAGGATGCTTTTTATTCCACAAATCAGCAAGTTCACCGTAAGACATATCTTTTACATTCTTTTCTATAACAACAGGTGTCTTTTTCTTCTTTACTGGTTTAGGCTGTACTTTAACTTCTTCTACTTTTCCATTTTTAGCATTTTCTTTATGCTGTTTTAAAATTTCCTTTGCTTTTTTAAGATTAAATTCATTAATCAAAATACTTAAGTCAATTTTATTATCAGGATTTGCAACATTAAATTTATGCGCATCGAAAAGAACAGAAATTTTATTATTGTTGTTTCCTTCTAAAAGACCAAGGTCAAACATATTGTCTGGATTTTCTTTATTAAAAATAAGAATAAGTCTTCTAAGTGCCATTGTCTGGGCACTATTTGCTTTATTGTCATAAAAAGAAACATCTATATTTGCTTCAAGTCCTGCTGCAATATTAAAAATTTGCATAGGATTATAATCATTATATTTTTGAGTATCTGCAAATCTATGAAGTCTTTCAAGCTCAATTTTCTTTAAAACTTCCGTTTTCTTTTCTTTACTTATATTTTTATTATCTATATTTTTTACAATAGTTTTTCTAAAATCTGGTTCATTGTGGATTTTAATATTTAAATCATTATTAGTTGCATTTGAAATTGCTTTTGATTGTGTCGAAATCTTCATAAATTTACCTTAAAATTTCTTGTAAAATATTTTTACAAGAAAAATATACTTTCCTTTCTTTATATATTTGAAATTTCTATAATTTTACATACTTCATTTTTTAATATGCTATTTATAGATATAAAATTTAAAAAAAAATTAAAATAATACCTGCGGTATTACCGCAGGGATTATTTATCTATCAATTTCTTCTTTTACTTTGTTATATTCTTCAAGTGTGTCGTGCATTTCGTTAAAGTTACCAACTGTTTTTCCTGTCAGTTCATTTACGAATTTATAAATTTCTTCTATTGCAGTTGTTTTTAATGCCCCGTAAGCTGAATATTTTCTAAAGCCGTTATCAACAAAGCTATTAAATGAAATACTGCTAATAGAAGAATCCCAAGAATGGCGTGTGCAAGTAATTGTGCAAAAATCTGTTTTAAAACAAATTTCTCCATCTTCAATATCAAAAGTTTCAATGTTTGCAATTTCATTTTCAATAAATATCTTTTTGTTTTCGTCTGTAAGAAGATTCAAGAAAAGTGTATTATATGAACAGTATGGCAAAACACTGTCGTTATCTTTGTTTCTATCAATAGAAAGTTCGCGTAAAAATGTATCAGCAAGGTTTGCATTTGTAATTGTTTTTGAAAGTTCGTAAAGCATAAAATCGTTATCAATATATTTTTGAATAAGATTTCTTCCATCGTCATTTTTGTGAAAGACATCAATTGGTGCACCAAGGTCTATATACTGGGTGATTTTATTTTCCATTTCTTTTGAAATATCGATTAATCTGAAATTTCTTAAAATGCATTTTTCTGACAAATATTTTTCGAGTATTGAAAGACGGTATTTATTAAAAGCACTTTCATTTACTCTATTTAATTTTTCGCCATCAAGAATATCGTAAAATTTTGATGAGAAAACAAAATCATCAGATATTCTTAAAGCTATTTCTGAAATATTAACACCTTTTGATTTTAAAAATTTAATATAGTCATAGTCTTCCAAGTCTTCCTTCTTTACATAAGAAAGAATGACGTTTGTTTCTCTTTCATTTATTGTTTCGTAAATTTTATTTATAAAATCTTCATTTTTTAATAAATTCTTATCAACATATTGATATAAGTTATAAAGACTAAAACCATCTTTATATAAATCAAGGCAAAAATCTTTATCTGACATAAGTTCTTTATCAGCATATTCCAGATTTCTTTCATAAATATCTGCTATTTTTCTTACAAAGCCTTTATCTTTATAATATTCTTTCGGAAAATTACTTACTATATTATTTTCTACAAATTTATTAAGGATTTCTGATTTATCTATTGTAAGTTTATAATCTTCTTTCTTAATAAGAGTGCTTCTTCCCCATTTAACCATATCAATTGCATAAACAGGAATATTATTAAAAGTATCTTTTGCAAGAACATCACGTTTAATTTGCGAAAGTCTATAATCGTTTTCTGATTTTGCAAAAACGCTTTCAGCATGTTTGCCATTTGGATGCGTATAATAAATGGTAAAAGTTTTATGTTTTGGATTATCTAAAATATTAATTATTTCGCGTTTAAATCTTTTATTATCATCTTCTTTATTTGCTTTTTCAATTTCTTCAATAGCACTTTTTTCAAAGAAGTAAGTTTTATAAGCATCTGTATATTTTTCAACAGTTTTTTCAACAGCTTCGTCAAAAAGTTTAGTTTTATTGAAATAAAAGTTTTCTAAAAAGAAAATATCTTTTTCTTCAAAAGAAAAATAGAAATTAAAATGCGGAGTAGTTTTATTAACAATATTTCTAACTGCATTTTCTTCAAAATCTTCAAATTTATATTCTTTTAAAAATTCTGCTTCTTTTGATTTTAAGACTTCTTTAATTTTATCTTCTATCTCAAGTTCAAATTCACGGAAAGAATCGTTAATTTCATGCGCTGCTTTCGATATATCTTTTATATCAAAAATAGCATCTTGAAAATCTTCACATAAATAGATATTATTTATTTTTAAAAGATTTCCATCTTTATCAACAATAAGAGCAGGTGAAATTTCAGCACGTTTTAAAACATTACCTACTTCATACAGATAAATTACGTTAATATCGTCAGAAGCTTCAATTTTTTGTGCAAATCTCTTCACACTTCCTTTATCTTCAAATCTATATATTAAGTTATCGGATTTCAAAAAATTATTAAACTTTTCTAAAAACATTTTTATTTCCCCTTTTTTATTTTTTTTATATAAACAATATGATTTATCATAAAAATAAATAAACTAACAATATCGCTTTTTTAAAATTTTTATTTTAAAAATTATTTATTTTTTATATATTGACTTTTATGTATACTGATTGTATAATATTAAAAGGATTACTGTTGTCTTTTTAGAAAAATGGAGTAAAGAAATGCAAATAAAACAAATGTCTGATATACCAATAGATAGTAAAATTAAAGTTATAGTTGATATTGCAGGTAAAAAAGCGATTTTTGATGGAATAGTAACAGACCAGGTTCCAAATGATATAAAAGGAAGCGGAATTAGTATTAAAGCACTTTATTATAATGAAAAGAAAATAAATTTTAGGGATTATAACGTAAATATTGAGTATACAATTCCTAAAGGAAGGACTTATAGATTCCCAATTAGTTATATTAATATTGATTATAAAAATGATAAAATGTCATTTTTTACCAGACAAATTCCAATTCCTATAAATTATAGAAGGGCTAGTAGATATAACTGTGGATATGATGCAAATATCAAAATAGATTCACTTGGACTTGAATTTATAGGATATTGCAAAGACGCTTCTTATGTTGGAGTTGCTTTTGTATGTAAAGACGAAAAGAAAAGATTTAGATATGGACAACATATAAGTGCCGTTATTTCCTTTAAAGATATGGTTTTTGAAAGCATAAATGGCAAAATAGTTAGAATTGAAGATAATTATTTAGGCGGAACTAGTATTATAGCGGTTGATTTGGATGAAACCAATGAAGAAATCAAAAAACTTATTGAAATACTTAAGAATAGATACACAAGTAAAACGTTAGTTAGTGCATAAGTATTACTATTTTATAATTAAAAAGCATAAATAATCCCGCAACATTGTTGCGGGATTATACTTATATCAAACAAAGCGTATCTTTTTTAAAATTATCAAATCTTTCTTTTAAATTTGGATTGTTTGTTTGAAAATTTGCAAATTCTTTTTTGCCGTTTAAAGAAAGATAATTTATAAATAAATTCTTTGGGTCTTGTGAAATTATTGGGTCAATTCCTGTAAACTTTATAATAGCTTCAACATCAAAACGTTTATTAATCTTATCAGCTGCACGTACAAGTCTTATAGAATTTGAAGATGTTCCTTCTTTTGAAAGAATAATATCTTTTAGACTTTTAATACGTGATTTTAAGATATTTAAAATTCTTTCTTTCATTTCAATACTAAGTGCGCTATAACTAATTAAAGCATCTACTGTTTCAATAGCTTCATCAAGTGCCTCAAAATCTACAAAAGAAAAATCATCAACAAGTTCAATTTGCCTTGAATGTCTTTTTAAGAATGGAAGTGAATAATCCGTATCATCACTTATATCTTGACTATTATAATAATTAAAAGCAGCTCCACAGTCGTAAATAGGTGCAAGTTTTTTGAAAGCAAGTGTTTCAGAATCACGAATTATTGCAATATCATCAAATGTTCTATCTGGGTTTAAAAGAATATAATCTAAAACTAACATTTTATTAATTTGTTCTTTAAACCCAAGCGAAACCAAGTATTCGTATGTATTAAAATCACTTAAATCACCAAGTTTTTTAAGTGTTGAAAGCGTAACCATTTCTGTCGTATCATCTTGAATAAATAGATTACAAACAGCAAGCGGAATATTAAATACATTATTTTCGCATTCGAAATTATATGGGTGTATAAAATATTGTGCCCCATCAATATCAAGAGCTTCTTCTAAAACATTTCCAATTACTTCATTAAACACATCAAGCCCATTATTACATACATCGCAAGTTTTTACAAGACAATAATTTCCATTTGTATCTATTGTAAAATATTTAATAAATTTTCTATAAGATTTATTGTTTTTAAATATTTCTTTTAAATAATTGCTAGAATCTGTATATTTATGAAATTTATCTTCTATATTTAAAAAGTTACCATCATCTATAATTTTATTTTTAAAATAATTAATATCATCCCAAGAAATATTTAAATCTTCTGGTTTAAACCAATAACAGTCTGTAAGAGACGCACAAATATATTCGCTAATATCTTCATAAGTAGGTGCTATTTGCGAAAGAAGCGGATTGGTAAAATTTTGCGGCGAACAAGGACGCGGTCTTGATTTTTTCCAATCTAAAAAAGAAGCATTATTAGCTTTTTCATTGTCGGTTACAATAAAAGGCATTAACATACCATTAATTATTTCTATTTTTTTGACATAAAAGTTGCTACATTCGAATCTTGCAACTATTCTATCTTTATGCATTAATAGTCTAGCCATCTAAAAATTCCCCCTCAATTAAAAATGACAACCTGTTAGGTTGTCACTAAATTTAGTATGATTGATGAAATTTATAATTAAAGTTAATTATTGTCTAAAAAGTCTTTTTTAACCATGACTTCTTTATCATTTATCTTGATGGGAATCATTTCTTTATATTCGCGCCCCCTTTGAAGTTTTGATTCCTCTAAAATGCGCGCTTCATGATAAGTTATAATTCCTTTTAAATATTCAAGCGTAGCATCTTCAAAGTTTGTTACATCTTCCCATTTTTCAAAAGGAAGTGTACAGCGTGCGCTTCGCTTTTTCCCATACAAACTATAACCCACTACAACAATATCGGTATATTCTTTATCGCCGTCATTATGAAGGTCTGAATATAAAATATCTATTCCATTAATATTTCCAAAAATTCTCATAAAATTCTCCTTTTTTAAATAATAATTTAATAAATTTACAAAAATTTATTATAATATTAGTATGACACATTTACAAGAAAAATTTTAATTTCTTTAAAAATATTTATTTTAAAATTAAAAAAAGGCGTTTAAACGCCTTTTTTATTATTTCAATATAAAATTGTTGCACCGATAGTTTGTCCATTTGTATATTTGCAGCCATATCTGACTTCTGTGTAAGAATCAGGCTTAGTAGTGGTCCAATAGTCGTATGAATATGTACGCTGACCGTGGTTTGACGATACGAATCCACCGCTAAACTCGATTCTTGTAACAGTTCCGCATCTGCTACAACGAATATATCCCTCTGTTAGACCGTTTGCTAATACACCACCTGTAGAAATTAATGAATAAGTACCGCCACAATATTCAGTCTTTGTTCCTTTTGCGTGGTAAACAGGGGTATTAAAACATCCACCTTCATCTGCAAAAGTTTCATAACCATCATATTTTTTAGTATCTACTGATTCGTTATAATCTGTTGAAAAATTTGAACTTAAATATGTTTTATCGGATTCAGTTGTCGAATGAATATGATGTATATAATTTATTGAACTTGCAACTGAAGTTGCATCGGTAGTAACGGTTATTTGGTCATAGTATCCTGGTTCTAAAGTAATAGATTTATTATTATTTGTAAGCGTGGCATTAACAGTTCCGTTATTTGCCATACTACCTTCTATTTTTTCGCCATTTACATAAGCAGTTTCACCAATTAATAATTTATCAGCAGTTGCAGAAGCATCTGACGTAGCAGTACCTTCTATAATAGTTTCTTTTGTCGTATAATTACCATTTTCGTCTGTTGTAACTTCGCTTTTAATTACTGCTTGTCCAGCTAAAATTTTATCTGCTGTAATATTGTCTGTGCTATTCATAGCTTGAATAACAGTATCACCAGCTACTTTTTGGTTTCCGATTGAGGCAATTGCATCAGCTATTTCTTTAAATGTTGCATCCTCTGCTACGTGTGTTTCATATGTCAGCAATGTGGATGCAAGTAACTTTTTACCATTACTGACAGATGTAAAAGAATCGTTTACCGATTTTTGATACTCATCAAGTCTTTTAAGAATCTCAGTATCGTTAGTATTCATTGAATTTGTGAGATTTGTTTCTATATTTGAGATTTGCTGCTGTAACGTTGATGTCTGGTTACTTATTGACTGTGTCATTGCTTCGTTATTAGCATCAAGTTTTGTATTCAAATTATTATTATTTGTTTCAATCTGACTATTCATTTCATTGAACGAAACTGTTACATTTTCTTGAAGGTTGCCGATTTGCTGTGTATAATCTGCTTGCATGCTAGTAAGTTGATTATTAAGTTCTTCTGACATTTGTGTATTCAAGTCTGTAAGGTTAGTTTGAACTGATGTAAGCTTTGTGATAGTATCAGCAAATTCTTGCGCATTCTGTGCTGATAAAGATTTAATTAAATCTTCAATTTCAGAAAGTGTATCATCAAAATGATTTGTTATGTCATTAAGATGTGTCTGAATAGAATTAAATTTTGACTGAATATCTTCTGTTTGCTTTGCATCAATTTGTGCAAGCAAATCTTTAATTTCTGTTCTTGTATTTTCAATATCAGACTGTACTGTATCAAGGTGTGTATTGATACCATCAACATCTTCTTTAAGTGTTGCATTAAGTTTATTAAAATTAGCATTAATACTATTTTCAAGACTTGTATTCTGCTGGTTTAAAGTATTGATAATGCTTTCGTACTGCGCATCATTCTTAGCTGAAAGTAATGAAATTACTGAACTAAGGTTTTTGTTAGTAACATCAATTTGCGAAGAAAGTGATTCGTACTGATTAGTATTTTCAGCTTCAAGTGCGGCTATAACGTCGCTTAAAAGTTTTGAAGTAGCTTCCAATTGCTGCTGCGTTTCTTCAA
>JAEEGL010455742.1_pt1 | contig 12638 bp, 10 predicted proteins | sample 9134231 | NCBI WGS metagenome assembly JAEEGL01 (sample SAMN16246548, study PRJNA631951) | gut metagenome | biome: gut microbiome; feature: rumen; material: fiber-attached | host: Bos | place: Iran: Karaj | collected 2018-10
GGATAGGTATTGTAAGCCGTGACCATGTCGTAAACGGACAGGTCCGCGGAGCCCACGCAAAGGGAGACCACAGGATCCACGAAGCCGCCGATACCCATCTTGCGCATCATGGAAACCATGGAAGGGGCGCCGAGCTGCTTCATCAGATAGGCCGATACGGAATTGGAGCTGTGTGCAAGGCCCCAGGTAAGGTCTACCATGGTTCCGTCGGCGTGTTCATCCTGCGGAGACCAGGTTTCGTCCTCGGTCTGGATGGCGATGACCACCGGAGAGTTGAGCACGGGGTCGCAGGGCGTCATGCCGCTCTCCATGGCCTGGGTGTACAGGAAAGGCTTGATGGTGGAGCCCACCTGGCGTTTGCCCTGACGCACGTTGTCGTACTTGAAGTAACGGTAATCCGGACCACCCACGTAGGCCTTCACGTGACCCGTACCCGGCTCGATGGCCATGAAGGCGGCACGGAAGAAGGACTTGTAGTAGCGGATGGAGTCGTTGGGCGTCATGGTGGTGTCCCGGTAGCCGGGCGCCTCCCAGGTAAAGACACGCATCTTCACGGGGACGTCGAAGCTGGCCTCAATCTCCGCGTCGGTGTGGCCGGAAGCCTTCATCATCCGGTTGCGGTCGCTCCAGCGGCGGGCCTGCTGCATATTCTTTTCAATGACGGACTTCTCTGTGTCGGCCATGAACGGCGGATTGCGACGGTACTTGAGTTCCTTCCAGAAAGCCGGCTGGAGGTCCTTGCTCAAGTGCTCCATGATGGCTTCCTCGGCATACCGCTGCATCTTGTAGTTGATGGTGGTATAGATGCGCAGGCCGTCCTGGTCCAGGTCATAGGGAGTGCCGTCGCTCTTGGAGTTCTTGTTGAGCCAGCCGTACAGGGGGTCGTCGGCCCACAGGAGGGAGTCTACCTGATAGTCTTCATAGAAGTAGTAGGAGCTGCGCTTGGGCTTGGCAGCGCTCATGGTGCGGCGCAGCATATCCCGGAAGTAGGGGCCCACACCGGTGGTGCGGTCTCCCTGGCGGGCGTGCAGCACGATGGGCAGGGCCTGCATGGAGTCGCACTGGGCACGGGTGATATATTTCATGCCGCACATACGGTCCAGCACCAGGTTGCGGCGCCGGAGGGCGCTCTCCGGGTTGATGGCGGGGTTGTAGCGCGTGGGCTTGTTCACCATGCCCACCAGCACAGCGCTCTCTTCCGTGAGCAGGTCTATGGGTTTCTTGCCGAAGAACTGGTTGGCGGCCGATGAGATACCGTAGGAATTGGAGCCGAAGAAGATGGCGTTCAGGTACATGTCCACAATCTCCTCCTTGGTGTAGTTGCGCTCCAGCTTGATGGCGGTGATCCACTCCTTGAGCTTGATCCAGATCATCTTGAACTTGCCCACATGCTCCCCACGGGGATACAGCGTCTTGGCCAGCTGCTGGGTAATGGTGGAACCGCCGCCCTGGGAGGAATCCCGGGACAGCAGGGTTTTGAACAGCACGCGGCCCAGGGACTGCAGGTCCACGCCGGAATGCTCATAGAAGCGTTTGTCCTCCGTGGCCACGGCGGCCTGCACCAGCGAGGGTGCCAGCTCCTCATAGCTCACGAACGTACGGTTCTCTATATGGTAGGTGGTAAGGATCTCCCCTTCCTCTGCGATTACCTGGGTGGCCAGCTTGGTGTCCGGATTCTCCAGCTGCTCGATGGAGGGGATGTCGGCCAGGGCCCATACCAGGCCCAGCAGGACGAACAGCGCCACCACCGGCGTGACGAGCAGAATCCAGAACCACTTTACTATTTTTTTCTTCCGGGCGTCTGTCATGGTCAAAATCTACCTATATAAACAAGACCTTAGGTCTTGAAAAAATTCCAAATACAAAAGTAATCAGAAAATTTGGATTTATCCCCGAAAACTGCGTTACTTTGCAGCATGAACGAGAAAAATTTAGTGATTGTAGAGTCTCCCGGAAAGGTAAGGACCATCCAGCAATACTTGGGAAAGGACTACCTTGTGAAGGCATCTGTGGGTCATATCCGGGATCTGGAGGAGCACAAGCTCAGCGTGGACGTTGAAAACGGTTTCCAGCCGGAATATGTAATCCCCGCCGACAAGAAAAAGGTAGTGGCCGAGCTGAAGAAGCTGTCGGCCGGTGCCGCCACCGTGTGGCTGGCGTCCGATGAGGACCGCGAGGGAGAGGCCATTTCCTGGCACCTGCGCGAGACCCTGGAGCTGCCGCGGGAGAAGACCCGCCGCATCGTGTTCCACGAAATCACCAAGCAAGCCATCCTGGAGGCCATCGAGCACCCCCGGGACATCGATATGAACCTGGTGAACGCCCAGCAGGCCCGTCGCGTGCTGGACCGCCTGGTGGGCTTTGAGCTGTCCCCCATCCTGTGGCGCAAGATCCAGCCCAAGCTGAGCGCCGGCCGCGTGCAGAGCGTGGCCCTGCGCCTGATTGTGGACCGAGAAAAGGAGATTATGGCGTTCCGCCCGGAACCTTACTACCGCGTGGAAGCCACCTTCCGCCCGGAAGGCTCCCCGGTGAAAGTAAAAGCCCTGCTGGACACCCGTTTTGCCACGGAGGAAGAGGCACGCCGGTTCCTGGAGGATTCCATCGGCGCCCGCTACAGCATCGTTTCCCTGGAGAAGAAGGAAGGCGTGCGCGTTCCCGCCGCCCCCTTCACCACCTCTACGCTGCAGCAGGAAGCGGCCCGCAAGCTGCGCTTCCCGGTGTCCACCACCATGCGCGTGGCGCAGACCCTGTACGAAAGGGGTCTCATCACCTATATGCGTACGGACTCCACCAACCTCTCTTCCCTGGCACTGGGTACGGCCAAGCAGTTCATCCTGAACAACTTCGGCCCCGAGTACCACCATTTCCGCCAGTACCACACCCGTTCCAAGGGAGCGCAGGAGGCCCACGAAGCCATCCGGCCCACCTATATAGACAATGTAAGCATCGAAGGCACGCCGCAAGAGAAAAAACTGTACGAGCTCATCTGGAAGCGCACCATCGCCTCCCAGATGGCCGAAAGCCGCGTGATGAACACCACCCTCAAGGTGGGGATGGACAAACGCACGGAGCAGTACGGCATCCAGAGCGCAGAGCTGCTCTTCGACGGTTTCATGAAGGTGTACCTGGAGGGCCGCGACGACGAAGAGCCCGCCGAGACCGAAGAGGTGATGCTGCCGGAACTGCACAAGGGAGACGTGTTGCTGGAAGAGGGCGTGAACGCCCTGTGCAAGTTCACCGCTCCGCCCGCACGTTACTCGGAGGCCACCCTGGTGAAGAAGCTGGAAGAGCTGGGTATCGGCCGTCCTTCCACTTACGCCGCCACGGTGGAGACCCTCACCCGCGGCCGCGGCTATGTGGCCAAAGGCGACAAACCGGGTCAGGCTTTCAAGGTGACCAACCTTTCCCTCAAGGGCGGCACCGTCAAGTCTTCGCAGAAGACGGAGACCGTAGGCGCGGAAAAAGGCAAGCTGCTGCCGCAGGAAATCGGCCTCATTGTGACCGACTTCCTGGTGGGCAACTTCACGGACATCCTGGACTACGACTTCACCGCCAACGTGGAGGCCGATTTCGACGATGTGGCCGAGGGCAAGAAAGCCTGGAACGACACCATCGAGGCCTTCTACACGCCTTTCCACCGCCACGTGGAGGAGGTGATGCAGGACCGCAGCTACAGCAAGGTGACGCGGGAGATCGGCATCGCCCCGGACGGCGACAAAGTGATTGCCGCCTTCGGAAAATTCGGCCCGTATGTGCAGAAAGGAGAGGGCGAAAATCGCCAGAGCGCATCCCTGGCCAAGGGGCAGCTGATTGAAACCATCACCCTGGATGAAGCCCTGAAACTGCTGGAACTGCCCCGTACCGTGGGCCAGCTGGACGGCGTTGACGTGGTGGCCACCCGCGGAAAATTCGGTCCTTACTTAAAATACGGAAGTAAAAATGTGAAACTTCCCCGTTCGGCCGACCCGCTTACCATCTCCCTGGAGGAATGCGAAGCCCTGATTCGTGAATCCACTCAGGAAAAAGCCGCTCCGGAATACATTGCCGAGTTCGGTGACATAAAAATAGTAAACGGCCGTTACGGCCCTTACATCAAGCAAGGTGCTTCCAATTTTAAAATCCCCCGCGGAAAAGATGCCGCTACGCTTACAGAAGCTGATTGTCAGGCAATTATAGATGCTTCCGAGCCCACAAAAAAATTTAGCCGCAAACGCGGAAAATAAAAATTTTTTGTATCTTTGCCCCGGTTAGTTTTAAAATGTAAGTAGTATGTCCAGTTACCACATCGACGCCGTGGACCAGAAAATCCTGTCCTACCTTGTCAAGAACGCCCGTATGCCGTTTTTGGAAATTGCCCGCGAATGCGGCGTTTCCGGCGCAGCCATTCACCAGCGCTTCAAGCGCCTGGAGGCCAACGGTGTCATCACGGGTTCCCGCTTGCAGGTAAAGCCGCAGGCCCTGGGCCTCAACGTATGCGCCTTTGTGAGCATCACCCTGTCGGAAAGCACCAAGTATCCCGAAGTCATCGCCAACCTCAAGAAGATTCCGGAAATCGTGGAGTGTCATTTCGTTACCGGCAAGTACGCCATCCTGGCCAAACTCTACTGCCTGGACAACGACCACCTGATGGAAGTGCTCCTGAACACCATCCAGAAACTCCCCTACATCCAGTCCACAGACACCATGATCTCCCTCGATGAACCCATCGAGCGGCAAGTATGGGTAAAAGACTTTAAAAGCACTACCTACACCGGTCGCGACTAGCGTCGCTTCCCCAAAACCCCCGCGGCCTCCGGCCGGCCGCCCTGCAGGGCGGCTAGTTCTGTTGAGAAATAAGGAGTTGGGCTAATTTTAAATCGTCAGGAGTTGTAATTTTGATATTGTACCGTTCACCCTCTAGGAAGGTGAGCGGTATTCCGTATTTTTCGGCTACGGAGGCGTCGTCGGTGAAGAGGGTGTCGTAGCCTTGGGCATAGGCGGCTTTGAGCTGTGTACTATGGAAGATCTGCGGGGTCTGGGCGCCCCAGATGCGGCTGCGGTCGATGGATTCGCCGGTGGAGGAAAGGCGGCCGTCGGGGCCTTTGGCCAGGACTTTGAGGGTGTCCGTCACGGGCAGGACGGGGATGACGGCCGGGGCCGACTGGGCGGCGGCGAACAGTTCCCGGATCTTGTCCACGGAAATGAGCGGCCGTACGCCGTCCTGGACGGCGACGACGGCGTTGTCCGGCACGAATTCCAGGGCGTTCTTCACGGAATGGAAGCGGGTGAAACCGCCCTTGACCAGGCGCTGCGGGCACACAAAATTCACTTTCTGGCAGTACTGGCGCCAGGAGGCAATGTGGCTTTCCGGAAGTACGGTGATGACGTGTAGGTCCGGCACGGCTTCCAGGAATTTTTCCAGCGTGAGACGGAGGATGGGTTTGCCGCCCAGTTCAAGGAACTGCTTGGGTACGGAAGCCCCCATCCGGGTGCCCGTTCCCCCTGCCGTTACGATGAGATACTTATTTTGGTCCATGGCGCAATTTCATTACGCAAATGTAAGTTTTTTTTCGTAATTTTGAAGGCTAAATCGAAAATAGAGAAACAACATATGGCATTCCGCTTCCTGAACCAAGAATTGGCCATGGACCTGGGTACCGCCAACACCATCATTTTCCAGAATGACCAGATTGTGTTGGATGAACCTTCCATCGTAGCCATCGACAACCAGACGGGCAAGTGCATCGCCCTGGGCCAGAAGGCCAAAATGATGCACGAGAAAACCAACCCGGGCATCAAGACCATCCGCCCGCTGCGGGATGGTGTTATCGCCGACTTCAATGCGGCCGAAATGATGATCCGTGGCTTCATCAAGCAGGTGAACGCCCGTCACCGCAGCATCTTCGCCTCCAACCTGAAACTGGTGGTGGGTATCCCCTCCGGTTCCACGGAAGTGGAAATCCGCGCCGTCCGTGACTCCAGCGAGCACGCCGGCGGCCGCGATGTCTATCTCATCTACGAGCCCATGGCGGCAGCCCTGGGTATCGGCCTGGACGTAGAAGCCCCTAAGGGCAACATGGTGGTGGATATCGGTGGCGGTACCACCGAAATCGCCGTCATCTCCCTGGGCGGCATCGTACAGCAGGAATCCATCCGTATCGCCGGCGACGTCTTCACCGCCGACATCCAGAACTACCTGCGTCAGCAGCACGTGATCAAGGTGGGTGAAACTACGGCCGAAAGGATCAAGATCGCCGTGGGTGCCGTCATTCCCCAGCTGGACGTGGAGCCGGAACCCTTCCTGGTGCGCGGTCCCAACCTGATGACCGGTCACCCGGTAGAGGCCCTCATCCCCTACCAGGAGATTGCCCACTGCCTGGACAAATCCATCGCCCGCCTGGAGGCCGCCATCCAGTCCACCCTGGAGCAGACGCCCCCGGAACTGTACTCCGACATTGTGGAGAACGGCATTTTCCTAAGCGGCGGCGGTTCCCTGCTGCGCGGCCTGGACAAGCGCCTGTCGGAAAAGATGAACATCCCGTTCCACGTGGCCGAAGACCCGCTTCGCGCCGTGGCCCGCGGTACCTGCATCGCCCTCAAGAACACGGAGAACTATTCCTTCCTCATGAGATAAGCCATGCGCAAACGGACAACGTGGCTTTCTGTATTGGTCCATGTGGTCGTTTTCATCGTTTTGGAAATGGCCGCATTCAAACTGATATCCGCCAACGCTCCGCTGCAGCGCACCTGGGCCGCCAAAGGCGCCCACGTATTCATGGCCAAGGTAGGTGGAAAATCCACCGCCATAAGCCAGTACTTTACCCTCAAGTCGGAGAATGAAGCCCTGGTCCGGGAGAACGACGCCCTCATGCAGGAACTGCTGCAAGCCCGGGAACAACTGAGAGCCTTCCACACGGAATCCCTCTCCCCGGAGCAGCCCCTCGGCTTCACGGCCCTGCCCGCCGAGGTTGTGATGATGAGCAAGAACGGCCAGCACAACTACCTCATCCTGAACAAGGGATTTGAGGACGGCGTGCAGGAGAAGTCGGGCATCATCACCCATAACGGGGTGGTGGGCATCGTAGACGCCGTGAGCGCACACCACGCCTACGCCTTCTCCTTCCGGAACAACGACATCTCCATCAGCGCCCGGCTGGGCCACGAAGGCGGCTCCGGCCTGCTGGTGTGGGACGGCACTTCCTCCAACCGGGCCATCATCAAGGAGATTCCCCTGCAATACCTGTACAACCCGGGAGACACGGTTTACACCAGCGGCCATTCCCTGCTGTTCCCGCCCGACATCCCGCTGGGTTTGGCCGGGCAGTCCCACGTAGTGAACGGTGCCACCAACGAGATAGAAGTGGAATTATTCCAGGAATTCAGCGCCATCCGTTACGTGACCGTCGTGCACAACAATTCGTTTGACGAAATTCAGCAGTTTGTACAATGAGAAAGTCCGGATTCTGGTTCATCTATTTGCTGCTTGTCATTGTCCAGCTGCTGCTCAACAACTTCCTGCGGGTAAGTCCGTACCTGATGCTGAGCATCCTGCCGGTCATGGTGCTGTGCATCCCCATCCGGGTAAACACTACGGCTACCATGTTCATCGCCTTTGCCACGGGTCTGGTCATCGACCTCCTGTCCGAGGGCCTGCTGGGCCTCAACGCCCTGGCACTGGTGCCGGTGGCCCTGCTCCGCAACAGCATCATCCGCCTTATCTTCGGCACCGAGCTCTTTGCCCGCAATGAAGATTTCTCTCCTCAGCGCAACGGATTCGGGAAAGTGCTGCTGGGCGTCTTCATCGCCCACGCCCTGTACCTGGCCATCTACGTATGGGTAGACGCCGCGGGCATGCGCCCCTTCTCCTTCAACGCCATCCGTTTCGCCGTGTCCCTGGTGGCCGGCGTGCTGGTCTCCCTGCCCACGCTGGGGCTTCTGGCTCCGGATCCGCGCCGATGACCCAAGACGGACGTCATATCCGTCTGCTGATTGGCCTGGGAGCTGCCGCCCTTTTGCTCCTGGGCAAAATTTTTTCTCTCCAGATCCTGGACAACCGGTATAAGGAAGACGCAGACCGCAACTCTACCATCTACGAAACCATCTATCCCACCCGCGGCATCATCTATGACCGCAACGGGAAAATCCTGGTGGGCAACAAGGTGGCCTACGACATCCTGGTGAGCCCCCGGGAGGTGCAGGAGTTCGACACCCTTGCCCTGGCCACCGTGCTGGACGTAGACCCCGAATTCATCCGCGCCAGGCTGGAGGATTACCGCCGCCGGCGCGCTTCCATCGGCTTCCAGGCGGTGACCATGCTGCGCACCGTCCCGGCCGAGACCTATATGCGCTTCGATGAGGTGAAGTACAAATTCCCCGGTTTCCGCGGCCAGGTGAGAAGCATCCGGGACTACCCCGTGAACGCGGGCGGCAACCTGCTGGGCTATGTGTCGGAGGTGAACCAGAGCTACATTGACAAGCACCCCGGCGAATACCGCAGCGGAGACTATGCGGGAATGACGGGCATCGAGGCCGCGCGGGAAGCCGAGCTTCGCGGAGAGAAAGGGTATCACATCTACCTGCGCAACTCCCGCAACCAGATTGAACAGTCCTACAAGGACGGCGCCGAAGACAAGGAAGCCATTCCGGGCCACAATATCGTCACCACCATCGACGCGGACCTCCAGCAGTTCGGGCAGGAGCTCATGCAAAACAAGGTGGGCTCCATCGTCGCCATCGAACCCGCCACCGGGGAGATTCTGGCGCTGGTATCGGCCCCCGGTATCGACGTTAGCATGCTGGCCGATATCGGCAAGTACTGGAACGAGATCTCTTCCAACCCTTACAAGCCCATGTACAACCGCGCGGTGCAGGCCTCCTACCCGCCCGGCAGCGTGTTCAAGCTGGTGAACGGGCTCATCGGCCTGGAAGAGGGCGTCTTGCGTCCGGAGACCACCTATCCCTGCTACCAGGGTTACCACTTCGGGGCGGGGCACAAGTTGGGCTGCCACTCGCACAAGAGCCCGCTGAACATGGAAGAGAGCATCATGATGAGCTGCAACGCCTATTACTGCTACGTGTTCAAGAACATCCTGGACCAGAAGAAGTTCGACGACGTGGCCCAGGGCCTGGACCACTGGCGGGAGATGGTGATGAGCTTTGGCTTCGGCCGCAAGCTGGAAAGCGACTTCCCGGCCGAGCTCAGCGGCAGTATCCCCTCTTCCAAGACCTACAACCGGTCCTACGGGCGCGGACGGTGGAATTCCACTTCCGTGATTTCCCTTTCCATCGGCCAGGGAGAAATCCTGGCCACCCCCATGCACCTGGCCAACCTGTGCGCCACCATTGCCAACCGCGGGCACTACTTCATCCCGCACATCATCAAGGAATCCGAGGGTGTGGAAATCGAGGACCGTTTCTATGAGCCGCAGTATACGCTGGTGGACACCCTGCAGTTCCCCAAGGTGATCAAGGGCATGTGGCGGGCGGTGAACTCCGGTCCCGGCATGGGCGGAACGGCCGCCATCGCGCACGTGGATTCCCTGGACATCTGCGGCAAGACCGGCACGGCGCAGAACCCCCGTGGGGCCGATAATTCCGTGTTCATCTGCTTCGCGCCTATGGACAACCCCAAGATTGCCATCGCCGCCTACGTGGAGAACGGCGGTTTCGGCGCCACTTACGCAGCGCCCATCGCCTCCCTGATGGTAGAGAAATACCTGAAGGGACAGACTTCCCGCCCGGCGCTGGAAACCAGAATGAAAGAAGCCGACCTCATGGCCCGTGTGAAGCATGACTGAGAGAGATCCATATAAGAGGCAGTCCATAGACTGGTGGCTGGTGGGGACGTATCTCCTGCTGGTGCTCATCGGCTGGGTGAACATCTATGCCGCCACGCATACGTCCGAGGCTGCGTCCCTGCTGGACTTTTCCGGCCGTGCGGGCAAACAGTTCGTGTGGATTCTCACGGCGCTGGGGCTGGCGGGTATCATCCTGTTCCTGCTCCCGGCCAAACTGTGGGAGGGCATCTGTATACCCTTGTACGGATTTGTGGTGGCGCTGCTGGTGCTGGTAATCTTCGTCTCCTCCAACATCAAGGGTTCGCATTCCTGGTTTAGCCTGGGACCCATCAGTTTCCAGCCGGCCGAAATCTCCAAGATATCCACTTCCCTGTTGCTGTCCTACTGGCTCAGCCAGCAGGGATTCAAGATGACCCGGCTCAAGGACTTCCTGGTGGCGTGCCTCATCATCGGCCTGCCCATGCTCATCATCGTGGCCGAGAGCGAGACGGGCAGCGCCCTGGTGTACATCGGCTTCATCTTCGTGCTGTACCGGGAGGGGCTTTCCGGCTGGTGGCTGGGACTGATTGGCCTCATCATCCTGCTGTTCATCACCACGCTTACGATGGGCCCTTTCTGGGCCATCCTCATCATGATTGCCGTGCTGGTGGCGTGCAACGCCTATATGCAGCCGTCGCGCTTCTGGAAACGGGTGGCCATCTTCGGCGGCGTGGTGGTGGTGATCGCCCTGCTGCCCACCCTGCTTTCCTGGCTGGGAGACCTGGTGACCGCACAGATGGATGCGCTCAACGACCGCATCTGGGTACCGCAGGCCGATGAGACCAAGGACTACTTCTGGGGCTTCATCCTAAAGATCAAGCCCATCTACGTGATGCTGGGCGGGGCGGCCGTGGCTTTACCGCTGCTGATGTGGTGGGCCTATCGGCAAAAAGACACCTTCCTGGGCATTTCCCTCATCGCCTTCGTGGTGGGCGTGATGATGGTGTTCTCCACGGACTACATCTTCAACAACGTGCTCAAAGACCACCAGCGCAGCCGTATCGAGGTTTTGCTGGGCATGAAGGAAGACCTGGCCGGCGCGGGCTACAATGTGAACCAGAGTAAGATTGCCATCGGCTCCGGCGGACTGTTCGGCAAGGGCTTCCTGCAGGGGACCCAGACCACCTTCGGCTTTGTGCCGGAACAGAGCACGGACTTCATCTTCTGCACCATCGGCGAAGAGTGGGGCTTTGCAGGCTGCCTGCTGGTTATCGCGCTGTACGTGTTCCTGATTGTACGGCTGGTCACCGACGCCGAACGATGTCGCGGCCACTTTGCCCGGGTGTACGGCTACTGCGTGGCCTCCTGCATCTTCATGCACCTGTTTATTAATGTGGGCATGACCGTGGGCCTGATGCCCGTTATTGGCATTCCCCTGCCGCTCCTTTCCTATGGCGGCTCCTCCCTGTGGGCGTTCACTATGCTAATCTTTATCTTCCTGGCACTGTATAGGGACGAGAAGAAGTATTTCTAGGGTGGTTCTCGCCGGGTTTTTGCTGGGCTTTTGCTTGGCCTGCGCGGGGCGTTTCTTTGTAAGTTGCTGATTATCAACATGTTGATTATTTTTCTTTATCCCGCGCGGGATAAAGAAAATATCCTTCATGGTTGATTATCAATAGTTTACGCCAGGAGCATCAAAATTCAATTATTTTGCGTACCTTTGCAGTCCCACATTACGCCTTGGTGGTGGAATGGTAGACACGAGGGACTTAGACCAGTTCTTTGAAATAATTATTTGTAAGAGACCAAAGTTAATCTTATCTTTGCCTCTGCCATGAAGAAACTTTATACAAAAGAAGATGTCGTCATCGCGGTAGCAAAGAACAAATCTATTGCCGGTGTCCTCCGGCAGTTGGGTTTGCGGCCGATAGGCGGTAACTATAAAACGGTTCACCGACTTATCAAAGAGTATAATTTGGACACATCCCATTTTACTGGACAGGGTTGGAATGTTGGACTTGGCTTTAAACCCAAACAATCCATCAAAGACGAAGAAATCTTTATAGACAATTCGGATTATCGCTGTTCCTGGAGATTAAGAGAACGTTACAAAAAAACTACAAAGATTAACTACTGTGAAGAATGTGGCTTAACTGAGTGGCGAGGTACTCCCATTCCGCTGGAGATTCATCACATCAATGGCAAGAATACAGATAACCGGTTGGAGAATCTCCAATTGCTCTGTCCGAACTGCCATGCCCTTACAAGTAATTATCGAGGAAGAGCACAATTGAGTGCACTCTCTGAAAAGAGAGATGTAGAATGTCGTAAATTCAAGGAAACCATAACGGGAAAGGCCGATGGCAATCTTGAGCCAAGCCTCTGAAAGGAGGAAGGTGCAGAGACTAGACACGACACACCTAAAGAGCATCGCTCCATGGTGAAGGAATAGTCCAGACCACAAACAGAAATGGTGGCGAAAGCCATAGTGGTACGAAAATCCCTTGGCCCGAAACGGCCGTGCGGGTTCGATTCCCGCCCGAGGCACGCCGAAATCCAACTACTTGATTATCAAGTAGTTGGATTTTTGTTTTTGCCGATTTTGGGCCTTTCTAGTCGAAATGTTTCAGTACTGTTACAGTAATTTACTGAAACATAGTTAGTGCCTTTTTTATTATCTTTGCTACTAGTAATCTATTTGCTTATGTTGCAGATCAAAAGAATAATCATCCTTCTGTGCGCTTCCGCATTTATGATTACGGCGTGCACATGCTCTTGGACTAATCGAAAGGCACAACATGAATCTGTGGTGGAAAACAATATAAAACCGCCTGCCACATCTAGTCAGTTATATGATGAGGTGATTCGTCACATTACATATGA
>JAEEGL010664536.1_pt1 | contig 12638 bp, 2 predicted proteins | sample 9134231 | NCBI WGS metagenome assembly JAEEGL01 (sample SAMN16246548, study PRJNA631951) | gut metagenome | biome: gut microbiome; feature: rumen; material: fiber-attached | host: Bos | place: Iran: Karaj | collected 2018-10
TACTTTGCAAAGCTTCCGATACCTGATTTTGAACAAAATAAAGAGACCTATGAAGCTCCGGAAAATGAAACGGAGAAGACTCTTGCCGAAAATTATGAGGAACTGCTTGGCATAAAGCCGGTGGGGCGAAATGATGATTTTATGAGGGTTGGAGGAAACTCACTCCTTGCCATGCAGCTTCTTTATCAGATTGAAAAGAGATTTTCGTGCAGCCTTGGCACTCGCGATATCATGGAAAATCCTGTTGTTTCTGACCTTGCTGTACTTATAGATAAAAGGCTTTCTGAGGGAGCAGGCAAAGATGCTGTGACCTTCGCCGACAAGGCTCTGCCGGAGAGAGATTTCTATCCTGCAAGCAGCGCGCAGAAAAGAATCTATACGGCGCAGCAGCTTCTTAAGGAGGACGACCCGACCTATCTTCTTAGCATGTCGATAAAGTGCGAAGGAGTGCTCGACAGAAGCAGAGTAGAAGCAGCACTGGAAAAGCTTTTTGCGCGCCACGAGAGCCTTAGAACGCGCTTTTTTATGCAGGGGTCGGAAATTGTGCAAAAGATAGAGCCGGCTGATGAAGACCTGATAAAAGAAGCTGTGAAGAGGGCATATAGCAAAGAAAAGCCAGCACGTTTACGACTTGATGAAGCACCGCTGTTTTGGTGGAACCTTGTAGATAAGGAACTGACCTTCTACTGGCACCATATCATAAATGATGGAACAGGAATGTCACTGTTTGGCAGGGAATTTGCAGCGATCTATAGTGGAGATGAGCCAACAAAGCTGACTGTACATCAGAAGGAATATGCAGCATGGGAGCAGGAATGGAGGGCTTCCGATGCATATAAGAATTGTATAGAAGACTGGAGCAGCCTTTTAGAAGAATGCGCAGAAGCAAAGGGACTTCGCCTTCCATATGATGATAGAAGAAAGGCAGATTTTAGAGCTAAGGCGGGACATGTCCTGCTTACGCTTGAAGGCGCCGAATCTGCTGAACTTGAGAAGGCATGCAGAGAGAAGGGTGTTACTCCATATACCTTTTTTGCTACTGTTTTTTCTATTCTGCTCCACAAATACTCCGGTATGAAGAAGTTTCTTATTGGAACGGCAGTTGACGGAAGACAGCAGAGCAGCACTTCGCATCTTCAGGGAATGTTTGCAAATACTCTGCCTATTCCTGTAAGCGTTACCGGCAGCATTAGCTTTTCTGAGGTGCTTACTATTGTCAGAGACAGGATACTTTTCATGCTGGACAACAGGCAGGCTTCACTTGAGGATATAGGAGAGGCATACGAGAAGCTTGGCGGCATCAGGCGCACCGCGCATGGGCATCAGCTCTTTGATGTCTTCTTTGTGATGCGCGATTTTGACAGTAAGCTCCCTGATATGGACGGATTTGCTTCCAGACTGTACTGGCCTTACGATGAAATGCCGATGTACGACCTTACGCTTGAGGTGGGCAAAGAAAATGGCTCCTATTACCTTGTTTTCGAGTATGACAGAAGTCTTTTTGCGAAAGAAAGTATAGAGTGGATGGGAAGGCATTTTACTACGCTTTTGCAGTCATGTTTGCAAAAACATGCTGGTCTCATCAGCACACTTTCAATGATAGATGAAGAAGAAAAAAGCTTTATCCTTGATTACAAAAGCAGTTCTTTAGAGAGTTTTAAAGCTGATACGGTTATAGACAGGCTGAGGCAGCAGGCTGAGGCTCATCCAGATAAAACTGCTATCGTGTTTGAGAACTCTTCCATGACCTACAAAGAGTTGTGGGAGGCTTCGGGGAAAATCGCCGAGAAGATTATGAAGAGTTCTTGCTTGGATGAAACGGAGCGCTGGGTTGGGCTTATTGCCGGACGCGGCTTTTCAATGATTGCGGCGATTTTTGGAATACTACGCTCAGGTGCGGGGTATGTTCCCATTTCTCCGGAATATCCTAAAGAACGTATCAGTTTTATGCTCGAAAATTCAGGAGCTGAGCTTGTCATAGCTTGCGATGTGGACACATGTTTCAATGAGAAGATAAAAGAGGGCACCGGAAACATTCCAGTGATTGAAATTTCGGTAAAAGAGCATTTTGGAGGAGCAAGTGATGAATTCTCCGAAGAGCATGAACTTCCGAAAGTTGAGCCGTCTCGTAATGCATATATGATCTTTACTTCAGGTTCTACAGGAGAGCCTAAGGGCGTTGTGGTTGAACATGCACAGCTTTCTGCCCTTCTTGATGCATATAAAGATATTTATGAACTTGGAAGTAATGACACGGTACTTCAGTTTGCTAACTTTGTTTTTGACCAGTCAGTGTGGGATATCTTCCACATTCTGACGGTTGGAGGATGTTTATGCGTTATTCCGGCCAAACTGGTCAGAGACCCGGAAAAGCTGGCGGAGTACTGCGAGGACAAGGGCGTTACCGCAGCATCCCTGACACCGGGCTTTTTACGTCTTATGGATCCTAAAAAACTATCGAAGCTGCGCCTTCTTGATGTGGGCGGCGAAGCCCCTGATAAATCGCTTCTAAGTGCATGGAGCGAGGGGAGGACTGTATTTAATACCTACGGACCTACAGAGACAACGGTAAATGCCACGAGCTATAAATTTGCCGATAAGGGCAGGATACTTTTTGGAACCAGAGAGGGAAAAGAAAAGGTTCCGATTGGCAGGGCGGTGCCGGGAACAAGGACATATATTCTAAACGGCAATGAAATCTGCGCGGTTGGTGTACCGGGAGAGCTGTGCATAGCCGGTCGACAGGTGAGCAGAGGCTATAAGAACAGGGAAGAACTAACCGCGGAGAAATTTGTAAAAAATCCATTTGGCGATGGCAGGATGTACAGAAGCGGTGATCTGGCGAGACTTCTTCCTGATGGTAATATTGAATTCCTTGGTCGCACCGATGACCAGGTGAAAATTCGTGGTTACAGGATTGAGCTTGGAGAGGTAGAAGCTGCACTACGCACGCTTTCTATGGTAAAAGACGCTGCTGTAATAATCCGCGAGGATGAAGAAGGAGAAAAGCATCTGTGCGGATACTATATTCCAAAGAGTGGTGACTGCACAGGTAATGAAAACACCAAGATCAGGGCGGAGCTTGAAAAGAGTCTCCCAATATACATGATTCCTTCTGTTCTCGTTCCCGTAAGTGAGTTTAAGCTTACAATAAACGGAAAGATAGACAGAAGATCGCTTCCTCGGCCAACAGTCCTGCATGTTGAAAGCGAAGAAAGCGAGAGCTATGTACTTCCAAAGTCCCAGGAGGAAAGAGACGTAGTCGAGGCTTTTGAGGAAGTTCTTAATATAAGCGGTATGAAAGCTACCGATGATTTCCTCTCATGGGGCGGCGATTCCATAAAGGCAATAATGGTAGTGTCTCTTCTTCGCAAGAAGAGATACAGTGTCGACGCGGCTACGCTGCTTCGTAGCAGAACGGCGCGTGCTCTCAGCGCGTATTTAAAAACAGAGCAGAACGTTATTTACAGGGAATTTGAAGCGGTTACTCCAACTCCTGTAATGCGAATGTTTACACAGGCTAAGATGGTGAATCCATCGCACTATGCCCAGTCTGCTGTTTTTGCTCTGGGAAAGGATGCCGATGTCCCTGCTCTGAACCTGGCACTTGAGGGACTTGTCATGTACCACGGCATGCTCAGGATGATTGCTAGCAGTGACGGAAACTTAAGAATACGTGACAAAGAGGAAATTAAAAAGACAGAGCTTCCCGTTTACACTGATCTTGATGAACCTGGAAGAATAAAGATAATGAATGAGCTCAGCGCATCTCTTGACCCTGAAAACGGGATTGTAATGCGCAACGCTTTGTTCAGGAATTCTGATTGCGACAGACTGTTTATCACTTTCCATCACTATATTATTGATGAAGTGTCCTGGGCAATCATTACTGATGACCTTAATTCGCTTTATGAAGCTGCGTCAGAGAAAACTGCATCAGGAAAGGCTGCATCAGGAAAGACTGCATCAGAAAAGGCTGCGTCTTATGCCGGAACAGAGGAGATAGATACAATTTTACCGCCAAGGACAGTCTCATTTGGAGAATGGTCTGAGGCACTTGTAAAGTATGGGGAATCAGCAGCTTTTTTAACGGAAAGGGATTACTGGAACAAAGTACATGCAGAAATTGAGGACTCTAGTGAGAACTATGCGAATCTGCTAAAGCATTTTAGAAAAGATGAGCCTGCCGGAAGAAAGGGCTCCGAAATCTTGATAAAGGATTTCGGAAAAGATATATCTAAAAAACTGATAAAGCTTTCGAAAGGCAGGTACAAAACAAGAGCCGATGTGATCCTGGCAGCCATTTTTGCAAGGACCGTTAATAGCCTTTATGGCTTAGACAAAGTCTTGCTTCAGATGGAGAGCCACGGAAGGGGAAATATTGGTCAGGATCTTAAGTGTGACAGGACTGTAGGCTGGTTTACTGCAGTTTATCCTGTGCTCATTCCGGTGAATGAGGACATAGATGAGCAGATTGTAGAAACCAAGGAGACTTTTGCCGGAGTGCCAAATTACGGCCTTGGGTACGGCCTCTTGTATGAAGACCTGGTAGATATAGGAGGATTTGTTTTCAATTACCTTGGCGATATCAGGGATAGGCGCAAGGGGCTGATTGAGTACACAAGCGAATATGCCGGCGAAGAATCGGATAAAAGAAATGTCGACCCGGGGACGATATCTGTAAATATAAGAGCTTATGACGAAGGACTTAGAATAGAGTGCGTATATGATTGCGTCTATTCAGGGGACAGGATCATGAAGCTCCTTGATGAATATGAAAAGATGTGCGGAGCATCGCTGGAAGGTGTTTCCGGTGATGAGAGTATCGTTTCACCATCAGATTTATGCGCTTCCGATATCATGAGTATGCGCGATTTCAGGAAGCTGACAAAGGTGGCAGATGCTAGGAACATTGAAACAATAGGACCTCTGACACCGCTTCAAAAGGGAATGCTTTATCGTCTTATTGCCGAGCCTGATACAGGAGCTTATATGCTGCAGGACAGACTTCTTCTTAAAGGTGAATGGAAGAAGGCTGCTTTTTGCGATGCATTGAAACTAGCAGCTGTGCGCTTTGACGTACTTAGGACCCGTTTTGCTTTAAATGGCTTTGAAAAGCCCTGGCAGATAATCCTTTGTGAAGGAGTGATCACGCCAGAATATCGTGAGATAAGCGGCCAGAGCATTGAGAAAATAGCGGAAGCTGATTTACAGAGAGGCTTTGCACCTGAAGAGGATGTGTTGTTAAGAGTGACCTTCAATAAGGATTCTGAAGGTCATGACGAGAAACAGATCCTTGTTTCATCACATCACTGTATTCTTGATGGATGGAGCTTCAGAATTCTTACAGATACTCTGATGGAGTATTATTTCAGACTCTGCGACGGAGTAGCATATGAAAAGCTGTATGAAGAAGCCCGGAAAGGGGCCACGGAAGGACTTAAGTTTTCCGAGTATCTGCGTCTTACAGAAAATAGGGATAATGAGACAGCTCTTGAAAAGTGGGACGGATATCTTAGTGGAGTAAATGAGGGCGCAGGCATTGGAGAGACCGCCAGGTCCGGTAATAGTGAAAATGATGGAAAGGCTGCCTACGCAAAACTTTCAATAACCGGAGAAAAAGAAAAAAAGATAAGGCAATATGCAGAGTCCTTAGGAGTTACCTTAAGCAGCTTTTTCGGCACTTTACTTGGAATCCTTCTTGGGTTTGAAAATGATATAAGTGATATTGTATTCGGAGAAACGGTATCAGGAAGAAATATAAATGCTGAGAGTATAGAAGATGCTGCCGGCATGTTTATAAACACGATTCCTGTAAGGATAAAATGGGAAGCAGATACAAAGGTTTCCGAGCTCATGAAAAAGAGACATGAAGACTATCTTGAGATGCAGCCTTTTGAAAATGCATCCCTTGATAAAATCATGTCTCATAAGAAGGCGGGCAGCGGACTTATAAAAGCTCTCTATGTTTATGAGAATTACCCTGCGGAAGAAGCAGATAGCAGATATAGCGTAAGTCTGCAGCATGAGGAAGTGGACTATCCTTTCTCTTTGAGTATAGAGGAGAAGGACGGCTTTGATGTTGAAATCCAGTACGATGGGCAGACTTATGAACGCGGGTTCATTGACAGGCTTCTTGGCAGATTTGACAATCTGATCATGCAGATTGTTACCTGTGAAGATATCAGAATCTCTGAGCTTGAGAGGATACCTGAGAGCGAGATAAAGTACATGCTTTCGGATATTGCAGGAACCCCGAAAGAGTTTCCTGAAGAGACATTTATTGACATGCTCTATGAGACTGTGAAGAATTCTCCCGATAAATGTGCTGTTATCATGGATGACCGGACTCTTAGCTACGGTCAATTGTGGAGGGCGGCGTCTGTTCTTGCCAGGATTATCGGATACGGCGACGAACGCTATGTGGCTGTTTATGCTGACAGAGGCCTTGGGATGACAGTTGCACTTATAGCAGCTTTTTTGGTCGGTGCTGCATATGTACCACTGGATCCGGATTATCCTGATGAACGTCTTAGCTTTATTCTTGCGGACTGCGAACCAGTTGCTGTCCTTAGGTGCATAAATTCCGGTACAAAGGACAGAACAGATATCTTTGAGGATGCAGGGCTTCGAATAATAGATATTTGCGTTGATGAATTGCTTGGTTATAAAGAGGCGGAGCTTAGGGAAGCTTCGTCTGTGAACATTGCGCAAAACTCACTTGCTTACATGATCTATACTTCAGGAACAACGGGAATGCCGAAGGGGGTTGAGATTGAGCATGGAGCACTCTCTGAGATGGTACACTCAAACAGAGAGTTTTTTGGCAATACCGTGGATGTGATCCTCCAGGCAGCCAATTATGTATTCGATGCTTCCGTATTTGAGTTCTTCGTTCCTCTTGCATATGGCGGAACTGTGTGCATGATCTCAAAGGATAAACTCAGCTCTTCTGAAGCAATCGCAAGATATTGCGAAGAAAACAAGGTAACCTGCCTTGATTCTACTAATGCATTTCTTCAGGCACTTGATTCTGACAAGTTTGGTAAGCTTGAGGTTGTCTGCACGGGTGGAGATGCGGCCAATTCGGATGTCTTCGATAAATGGGACAAACATGCAGGTGTAATGGTTAATGACTATGGCCCGACTGAAGGCTGCGTAAATGCAATTTCACATAAGTATGTTCCGGGACATGCAGGCCCCATACCGATAGGAAGGCCGTATGCCAATAAGAAGGTCTATATCATGCAGCAGGGTAAGCTCTGCGGAATCGGGCAAAAGGGTGAGATCTGCATCGGAGGAAAGGGTCTCGCCAGAGGATATCATAACAGGGATGAGCTTAGTGCCAAGGCTTTTGTGCATAGCGATTATTCAAATGAACGCATATATCGCACAGGTGACATTGGCTATTTCGACATGAAAGGAAATGTATATTGTCTTGGAAGATATGACGACCAGGTCAAGATCCGTGGTTATCGTATAGAGACAGGTGAGATAGAAAGTCGTATCAGGGAATATGACTCTATCAAAGAGGCAGCAGTTATAAGCAGAAAGGATAGCAGAAAAGAAGCATATCTTGCAGCGTATATTACCTGCAAGGATGATGTGGATACGGATATGCTGAGGGCATATCTTAAGAAAAAACTTCCGGCATATATGGTGCCTGCCGCTATAGTAAAGCTCGACTCTCTGCCAAGAAATGCAAGTGACAAGCTTGACACTGATGCGCTTCCTGTTCCTGAATTTTCAGAGCATAAGGAAGCTCCGGTCGGCTATCTGGAAGAGATGATAGCAGCTTTGTATGAGAAAGCACTGGGCATTGATAAGGTTGGAAGGGATGATTCTTTCTTTGAGCTTGGAGGAAGTTCCCTTGATATGATGCGACTTATCTCGGAGCTTAGTGAATACAGTGTAAGTATCTCTGATGTTGCCTCGTCTCCAACACCGAGGCTTTTTGGAGAACTTTTGCTTGGAAGATACAGAGGTCATGAGAAAAAAACAGATGGAGCTATCTGCCTTAAGTCAGGAATGGAAAATAAGCCGTCGTTGTTTTGCATCCCGCCATCAGGTGGAATGTCACTTTGCTATCTTCCTCTCATAAAAGAGCTTGACTACGATGGGCAGGTATACGGACTTACAGACAATAAGTATTCTGTTCTTGCAGGTATGACTCTTGAGGAACTATCAGTTTATGAACCTCGCACAGCAGCATGGGATGAAACAATCGAATGCTATTTCAAAGCAGTGGAAGGTCTATTTAAGGATGGTGATATTCTTATCGGATATTCTCAGGGAGGACCTGCTGCGTTTATGCTTGCCGGGAAGCTTGAAAACAAGGGGTACAGGGTAGGAAGACTCATCATGCTGGAAGCTCCGGAGCCGGGTGAGACTTTCGCCGAGGAGAGCATGGAGGAAAGGATGGCTACGGCAGCAGCAATTTTTGCCGGAAGAACTTATGCGGAGACTGCCGGTTCTTTTAACGAAAAGGGTACTGATGAAAGCCTCTCTGAGACTGAGTTCTTTAGAAAATATCTTAAAGATAATCTCGGGGAAAATGCGGACAAAGAGCTTTTGCATTCTATTTTTGAAACTTACCTGGTATATTCTGCCAATGTGCTAAGTTCGGTCGTATTAAATAATAGGATAAAAACCGGAATAGACAGTATATCTCTTTTAGAAAATGACTCTTACGAAGAAAATGCAGCCTCCTTAAGGCAGGACAATCCCTGGAGTTTGTACTCACTGGAAGAAGGCGAGGCATTTGCCATAAAGGGTTCAGCTATGGAACATCTTGCGTTTTTATCAAAATATAAGAATATAATCTCTGAGATAGTGTTAAAATCTATTAAGAAGAGTATTTGAAGGATGACTCTCTATCCCCGGGGCTAGGAGGATGTAATGATGGCTAACAGTTCAAACAAAAAAAGAAGCCTTATAACCACCTTTTTGGTAATGTTTACGATCTATGCGCTCATTACCATCATAGTAAGTGCGGTTTTTACGTATGTTAACCAAACAGAGGCATACCATACCGAATGTGAGAACAATCTTAAGGAGCTTAACACATATGTGAGTATGCAGCTTAGAAAGGATGCGAGCAACTTTGCCAAGTTCAAGGAGTACTATAAGGAACACTATGCAGAAATGCTCATTCCGGCTGACTATGACGGCGATTATAACGAACTCTGGAGAGACTTTGAACTCTTGTTTGCACAAAGGTATCCCGGAAAAGTATTTAAAGAAGATATGTCATTTGATGAACTGGATGATGATTTAAAACTCCTGTATGCAGATTATACCTATGCATACTGGCTTACCATGTTAGAGGATGCAAGGGATGCCTTTGGCCTTGCTTATGCGTATTTTGTATATCCGGTTGATGACCTCAATATATGCTATATGATTGATGCCGTCAGGGACACAAAGACAGTTGATGGTAAGGAGTATCTTCTTGTTGGTGACGTGGTTGAAACGGACGTGACAGAACATCAGGTTTTGTGGGAAACCTGGAAAACAGGTGTTGAACCTGACCGCTTTGATGTTTTTGATAATGAGTATGGACACAACTATGCATTTTATACACCTTTCATTATTGACGGTGAGAAGGTTGGACTTATTTGTTCAGAGATAAGTGTTGTCAGTGTGAATAAGGCAATAGTTACGGCGGTTATAAGGCAGGTTCTGGGATCGATAATCGTGATGCTGCTTGGTATCATCATTATGGTCATACTTATACGTAAGAACTTCCTTATGCGTATTGTAAGGCTCGAAGGGAGTGTTGAGAAATACTCAAGTGACAAGGATGAAAGTGTTGCAGAGCAGATAAGAAGCAGCGACAGCGGCAACGATGAGATTAAGCGCCTGTCCGATCAGTTCGCCGACATGATACTTGAACTTAAGGATTACATGTTAAACCTTCAGCATGTAACTGCCGAAAAAGAGAGAATTGGCGCTGAGCTCAATGTAGCAACCCAGATTCAGGCAGACATGCTTCCTAGGATTTTCCCGCCTTATGCTGAGAGAGATGAATTTGTCCTCGCTGCAAGCATGGATCCGGCAAAAGAAGTTGGTGGTGATTTCTACGATTTCTTCTTTGTAGATGATGAACACCTTGCACTTGTTGTTGCGGATGTATCCGGAAAAGGTGTACCGGCTTCTCTTTTCATGGTAATAGCCAAGACCCTAATAAAGAACAGAGCCATCATGGGCGGAAGCCCTGCAGAGGTGCTCTCAGATGTCAATAATCAGCTGTGTGAAGGCAATGAGGCAGAACTGTTTGTTACAGTCTGGCTTGCAATTATCGATATCAATACAGGAAAGGGAATTGCTGCAAACGCAGGACACGAGCATCCTGTGCTCAGAAAAGCAGGCGGAGACTTCGAGCTTATCGAGTATAAGCATTCACCTGCTGTTGCAACGATGGAAGGAATTCGTTTCAGAGAGCATGAATTTGAGCTTCATCCGGGCGACACACTGATCGAATACACAGACGGCGTCTCTGAGGCAACCAATATAGGCAACGAACTGTTTGGAAACGAACGCCTCCTTGCCGCACTCAACAAAAATCCTGATGCAGCGCCCGAAGAACTTCTTGGCACCCTCCGCGAAGACATCGACACCTTCGTTGGAGAAGCACCCCAGTTCGACGACATCACAATGCTCTGCATCAAATTCTTCGGCAAACAATAAATGGGAAAGAGGACTGATGGGACAGGGGACGGTTCTTTCGTCCCCCTGTCCCATCAGTCCCTATTATTAATCAGAGTAATCGTAGTCGATGGTAATCTGGACGTCGTAGTCGGGGTAGAGCTCTTTGATGCGGGAGGCAATCTCGTCGCGCATGGCTTTTTTGCCCGGGGTGTCGAAGTCTACGACGATATCAAAATTGAAGACCTTGTCGACGTTGTCTTTGTAGAAACCGTGCATCTGCAACACGCCGGGATAATCCTGGAGAAGCTTTTTGATTTCGGCTTTGGTACTTTGCACGTTGCAGTCGGAAATGTTAGAGGAGTATACGGATATACCCGCGAGGGCTACGCCGGTATCTATGAAGACTTTCTCAGTGATCTTTCGCTCTAAGTTGTCAAGATACGCTGCAGTGAGAGATTCCGGGACTTCAATGTGAGCTGAGCCAACCAGGGAATCTTTGCCATAATCATGAATTACGAGGTCATAAACTCCGTTAACTTCCGGGAAGGCGTTGATGGAGTTTTTTACTGCCCTTGAAAGCTCGGCAGGAACTCTTTCGCCGAGAAGTTCGCTTACTGTATCACGAAGTGTCTCGTAGCCGGTTTTCAGGATCATTACCGAAATGAGGAGACCTACAAAGGCTTCAAGATTGACGCTTGTTATGATGAATATGATCGCAACGATGAGGGTGGAGGCTGATATTATCGAGTCGTTCAGGGCATCTTTTCCGGATGCGACGAGTGAATCAGAGTCGAATTTCTCACCGGACTTTTTGGTAAAAAGGCCGAGAGCTATTTTAACAAGAATTGCGACACCGACAATAATGAGCGATGGAGTACTGTATTCAGGAGAAGATGGGAGTATGATCTTTTCAACTGCCTCAATCAATGAGGTGACGCCGGCGTAGGCGATGATGATGCCAATAGCGAGTGTGGAAAGATATTCAACTCTTCCGTAACCGTAGGGATGTTTTTTGTCCGGCTCTTTGGCAGAGAGCTTGGCACCGATTATGGTGATGAGAGATGACATGGCGTCACTTATATTGTTGACTGCGTCAAGCGTGATAGAAATAGAATTTGAAAGAATACCTATAACAGCCTTGAAGGCTGACAATAACACATTTGCAACGATTCCAACCATACTGGTTCTGATGATCTGTTTTGTTCTGTCCATTACTGCCTCCTAAAGATAATTGATGCTAAGAATAAGTTTATCATCTTATAGGTTTTTGTGGCAATTTATCTTTGGAACAAATGTGGTTTTTAACGTTATTAAATGTTTGGTATAATATAATAACAGAAATTCTTCTTATGCAATCATTTATAAATAGTCGCTATCGTTGATCTCTATACTAAACTGATAGGAGAAAATGCTTATGTTAGAAACATTGACTTCCAACTTGAACATGTTTATACGATATATCTTATCGTCTATAGGCTACATATTTCTCTTTAAAAAGTGTGGAGTAAACCCGGTCTATTCGTTTATACCGCTTGTCAGGGAGTATAATCTTTCCAAGTGTGCAGACAGGGAGAGTGATGGCAGGACACTGACGCAGCTGGTTGCAATAGAGCTCATTTTGCAGATGGGGCTTACTTTTCTTAAAGAGGATCCGCAGCTTTTGCTGATTGTTACCGCAATATATGCTGCTGTTGCAATTGCGACTATTGTTATCTCAATCAGAATCTATCTGGGACTCACAGATGTCTTCGAACAGAAAAAGAGATGGGTCATCCTGTTTGTTGTTTTTGAAGGATTCACCACATTGTACTGGGGCTTATCTAAAAAATTTGTTCCGAAGAAGACGGTCACCAATTATAAACATGTGAGTGGTGCCAAGGTCTCCGGAATACAGGCAGAGACTTTGGATAATGGTCTTACCGTTAATATTAAAAACAGGACAGTCTGGGATTTTGTTAAGAGAAAGGTTCTTCTTAAGGACATTCATA
>JAEEGL010725160.1_pt1 | contig 12638 bp, 10 predicted proteins | sample 9134231 | NCBI WGS metagenome assembly JAEEGL01 (sample SAMN16246548, study PRJNA631951) | gut metagenome | biome: gut microbiome; feature: rumen; material: fiber-attached | host: Bos | place: Iran: Karaj | collected 2018-10
AACATGTCAGCGTCGTCCTGAGCCAGTGCAGGCAGAAAGCCGCAGGCAAGGGTGGCGGCCAGCACCCATCTCTTCATTCTTTTCATCGCAATTCTTTTTTTTCATGTTGTCAGGAAAAAACGTTGTCGGTGCAAAGATACACAATTCTTTTGACGCATCAGCCATTTCCGCCCTTTTTCCGTAGCTTTATGTAATGACAATTCTTTGTCATACGAAAAAACAAGGCGCCCTCTTTGTCATTTCGTCAAAAAGATGTACCTTTACGGCGCAAACTCAACAAAGAAGGAAAGATATGAGGAAAAGGCTAATAGCGGGAGTGCTGGCGATGGCGTTGGTTTCCTTGGGATGGGCGCAGGACGCGCTGCCGTTTGCCAAGGGCGCCGACATCAGCTGGATAACGCAGATTGAGGATAATGGGAAGTATGAGCTGGTGGATGATGAAGGGAAAGGCATCGACGGGTTCGAGATGCTGCGGCAGTGCGGCATGAACATGGTGCGGCTGCGGGTGTGGGTGAACCCCAGACCCGACCGGCGGAGCGGGCGCATCTGGTGCGACACAAAGGACCTGGTGGCGAAGGCTGTCAGGGCGAAAGCAGCGGGAATGCGTGTGATGGTGGACTTCCACTACAGCAACTGGTGGGCCGACCCCAGCAAGCAGCATGTTCCCGAGGAGTGGAAGAACTGTGACATCGACGCGCTTTGTGATTCAGTGGAGGCCCACACGGCGGAGGTGCTGCAGAGTCTGCTGTCGGCCGGCGTGGAACCCACGTGGATTCAGGTGGGCAACGAGACACCGACGGGCTTCATGAAACCACTGGGCGACGCAGTGGAGCATCCCGAGAACTTCGCCCGTCTGTTCCGGCGAGGTCACGAGACCTGCAAGCGCATCTGTCCGAAGGCGCTTACCATGGTCCACATAGACAACGGCTTCATGCTCGACCGCACGGAGTTCATCCTGGATATCCTGCAGCGCTACGGTGTCGACTATGACCTGCTGGGATGGTCACTTTACCCGGCCATGAACTGGCTGGCCACGCCGCCCGTTATCGACCTGAACTGGCGTCAGAAGGCAGACCAGTGCATCGCCAACGTGGACTCGGTGTTCCAGAAGTACGGCAAGGAGTCGATGATTGTGGAGATTGGCATCCCGCAAGACCACGAGCAGCTGTGCCGCGAGGTCATAGAATACATGATAGAAAAAGCGCCCGAGCACCTGCTCGGGCTGGTATATTGGGAACCCATCACGACACCCGACTTCGGGTACACCATGGGAGCGCTGAAGCATTATGGTGGCAATAAGTATGCTGCCAATGCGGGCATGAAGGCGTTCAGGACTCCTTCACGATGAGCGCCACGGCGTAGGCCGACATGCCTTCCTCGCGTCCGGTGAAGCCGAGGCGCTCGGTGGTGGTGGCCTTGATGGAGATGTTGTCTGGGTCGGTCTGCATCACCTCGGCCATGCATTGTCTCATAGCCGGCACATGTGGGTTGATTTTGGGTCGCTCGGCACACACGGTGGCGTCGATGTTTCCCACCTTCCAACCCTTCTGGGCCAGCAGTTCCACGGTCTTTCTGAGTATGATCTTGCTGTCCATGCCATCGGTCTCGGCACTGGTGTCGGGAAAGTGGTAACCAATGTCGCGCATGTTGGCGGCACCAAGCAGTGCGTCGCAGATGGCGTGTATCAACACGTCGGCGTCGCTGTGTCCCAGCAAGCCCATGCTATGTTCAATACGGATGCCGCCAAGCCATAGCTCGCGACCCTCCACGAGGCGGTGGACATCGTAACCCATGCCGACGCGGAACGCGTCAAAAACTGCTGCCATAACGTTTTTCTTTATACGGATGTGACGTTCAAACTTAGTATTCTTGTTTTTGAACAACAACGAATTGAACGAATGAAACCAAGTTGTCTGCTAATCCCTTGCGATTCGTCTGATTCGTTCAATTCGTTGTTATCAGGATGTTAGGGGTGGGTCCCGGGTCCTTACTTAAACAAATCCTTGATGCCGTCCATGTCGAAGGCCAGGGTGAAGCGCAGTGTCTGGTCGAGGGGATTACTCTTTGCCGTGGCAATGACGTAGCCCACGTCGAGCGAGAAGACGTTCATGCGGAAGCCGGCACCCAGGGTGAAATACTTGCGGTTACCCTTGTTCTCACTCTCGTGGTGATAGCCGCCGCGGATGGAGAACTGGTCGTGGTACACATACTCGGCACCCACGCTCCAGCTCACCTCCTGCAGCTCTTCCTTGAAGCCGTTGGGGGCATCGCCAAAGCTCTTGAATATGCCGCTGATGGAAGACACGTCGTAATAGTCCTTCTGCACGCGTTCCTGATAGTCCTCGGTTGTCTCTCCCTCGTCCTGCTTCGGGTAGGTTGGCACGAGCAGCTTGTTGGCGTCGGCCGAGATGGAGAAGCGGTTGTACTCGTCCACGGGAATCATCAGCGAGGCGCCCAGACGCATGTTGGTGGGGATGAACTCGCTGTTGTCGTCGCCGCCGAAGGTAATCTTGCTGCCGATGTTCGACACGTTCAGGCCCAGACCCAGCTGGCATTCGCGCGAGCCCATGTTGAAATAGTTGTTGTAGTACATGGAGATGTCGGCGGCAAAGGCGGAGCCGGGCGACGTGTCGTCGGTGTAGTCGTAGGTCAGGTCGGAGTAGATCCAGCGCAGTCCGACGCCGAGCGAGAAGTTCTCGCTGAGCATCTGCGAGTAGGCCACGTCTATGGACATCTCGTAGGGATTGATGGTCATGGCGTCGGCGGCATCCGAGGTGTATACCTCACCGAGTGAGAAATAGCGCAGCGAGCCCGACACGGCACTGTAGTCGCCAATGCGATAGTAGCCGGCCAGATAGGCCAGGTCCATGTCTGACACCAGCTGGCGCAGCCACGGTGTGTAGTTGAGTGCCACGCCGGCGCGGCTGATGCAGAAGGGGTATTTGGCCGGATTCCAGTACTGCGAGTTCACGTCGGGGTCGGTGGCGGCACCAACGTCGCCCATGCCGGCCGCACGTGCGTCGGGGGCGATGGTCTGCGAGGTGACGCTCGCGTTGACGGGGTTGAACATGTCTTTCTTATCCTGTGCCGATGCCGAGAGCGACAGCAGGGCCGTCAGGCAGGCAACAAGCAGCCGCCATGCTGCGGGGCTGCTGTGGGGGATGTGGTTTCTTTTCATATCTGTGGTTTTCTTTTGTTTCTGATCCGATGCTTATCTGATGACGACCAGCCGGCGGGCCTTCGAGGTGTTGCTGCCGCCGTCGCTGCCCACGCGTGCCCTGTAGAGGTAGACGCCGGTCTGCAATGGTGCCCCGGCGTTGGTGCACAGGTTCCAGTCGTAGGTGTAGGTAGAGGTGGCGGCCATGCCGCTGCTGGCGTGTGTCCACAGCAGGCGGCCCGACATGTCGTAGACCTCCAGTTCCACGTCGATGTTGCTTCCGCTGCGGTCGTGGCTAACTATGAAGGTGGTGGCGGTGCGTGCCGGGTTCTGGCTGACGCTGATGTCAGACACCGTAGGCTCCAGTCCGCGCACCACATTGAACTGCAATTCCGCCGTCGAGGGGTTGTTCATGGCGTCCCAGGCGCGGAACTTCAGCGTGTGGCGCCCTTCCGCCAGTTCGGGAATGTGGTAGAACGTGGAGCCGCTGACGTAGCTGCCGAAGTCGAAGGTGAAGTTGTCGTTGAGCACATAGGTGCGCGATGCGTCGTTGTCGATAATGAGTTCCAGGTCGTGGCCGATGCCTGCTCCCGAGGTGTTCAGTCCGTCCTTGTCGTTGAGCTGTGCCACGAAGTAGGGCGTAGTGTTCACCTTTCCGCCGTTCACGAAGTCAGGCGTGTTCAGGTAGCAGTATATGCTGGGGCCGATGGAGTCGTTTCTCACGGTCTCCGTTCCGCCCACCAGGAAGGTGCTGTTGTAGCCGTTGGCCAGCAGTTTCTTGTCGCTGCAGGCAAAGGCGTTGATCATGCCGGTCTCGTTGGAATAGCGGATGTCGAGGGGAACGGTGAACGAGATGCTGAACTTTCCGTTCCTGACGGCTCCCGAGCCCGAGAAGATGACGTTGGGCCGGTCGTAGTAGGAGAAGGGCGTAGACCCCTCAAGTGTGTTGTTGAGTCTGCAGACGATGTGCTCCTCACAGTCGCGCACCATCAGCGAAACCGTGCCCTCGTAGTCGCTGAGCACCATGCCGCCGTTCTCCACGTGGCCTGCAATGGTGGCGATGGAGCCGGCCTTCAGCGTGACGATGGTGTTATACAGGTCGGCAACGCCGTTGAGGCTGTCGATGACAATCTTCTCTGTGGGAATGTGCAGCACCAGCGCCGGGTCGCCCATCAGCTGGTAGGCCAGCTTGTTGTAGCTGATGTCGCGCGACGAGTAGCCCGACACGAGCTTGTTCTTTGCGATGCGCTGGGCCTCGCCGATGGAGACGATGCGGCCGTCAACGGGCGTGAACAGCGCCTGCATGAACTGCATGTTCATGTTCTTGTTGAGGTTGGTGTAGACGGTACGTGCCGTTCCGTAGGTTGCCACGGCACCGCCTTTCTCGTTGAGCACCGCCGCTTCGCCGATGTTCTCTATCTGTCCGTCGTAGGGCATGATGTCGCATCCCACGGTGATCCACAGAGGCAGGTTCGTGTTGTTGAAGTTCTTGAAGTCGTTGAGTGTGAGCACTCTCTCGTGCGAGAGCATCTCGGCACGTCCGTGGCCCACGTAGTCGAAGAGGAGCGCTCCGGTCTGCATCTGCTGCTTGATGAGCGCTTCCACCACGGGATAGGAGTTGCCCGTGCCCGACACCTGCATGGGATAGGCATCCCAGTATATGCGCTTCACGTGGAGTCCGCGGTTGAGGTTCTGCACGGTGTTGGCCACGGCGTTGGCGTCGTTCATGTGCACGTTGCCGTTGCCGTCGTCGCCCATGAAGACCACGGTGTTCTGCCAGCTGCCGGCATTCTCGTTCTTGATGTAGTTGATGGTCTTGTCTACCATCACCTTGGCCTGCTCGGCCGTTCTCACGGGAAAGCGTCCCACGGCTACGTCGGGCATGTCGCGCGAGGCCGGGTTTCCTCCTTCGCCGTCGTCAAGATAGCAGAAGAAGTTGTCGTCCACGTAGCAGTCGGCTTCGCTATATGAGTTCTCGCTCTCCATACAGAGCAGGAAATCGTCGGGATTGTAGGCTTTCCACTGCTTCGACACCATGCGGTTGTCCCATGCGCAGTCGCCGAAGAGCAGCAGGTAGCGAGGCATCTCGTCCTCGTTCTGTGCGCGGTCGTAGAGCATCTTCATGTAGCGTCGGTAGGCGTTGGCGTCGGGCGTGCCGCTCGAGAACTCGTTGAACAGCTCGTCGGCAGGCACCAGGCGCACCCTCAGGCTGTCGTGTTCCTCGTGGAAGGCCTTCAGCCGCTCTGCCTGTGCGCGCAGCTTCTGCGAGGTGGGAATGATGATGACCATCTGGTAGGCGCTGTCGGCGTGGAGGTCCTGGTTGGTGATGCGGTGCACGAATTCCGGCGACGCAAACGACGCCGTCTTCAGGTTGGGCTGTGCCGACGGCGTGTCGTAGGTGAGGGCCAGATAGTCCGGGCGCATGGTGTAGCCGTCAGCCTGCACCGTCAGCTTGATGGTGTTCTCCGCGGCAATGTTGCTCACGCTGAACACCTTGGTGGCGTCGCAGGCCTCGTCGACCGTGTGTCCGCCGTAGTTCTTCGTCTTGTCGTTGGCGGTCAGCGTGATGGAACCCAAGCTCGTGCCGTTCATTTCCACGTTCACCACCGTCGTGCATTGCCTGTTCACGATGCCCTCGGCCGAGAGCGCCACCGTCAGGTATCCATTTTCGGTGTGCCCGGGCGTCTTCAGCGTGAAGGTCTTGCTCTTGCCTTCTTCCACGGGTGTGTCCTCATAGAGGCGGCGGCCACCGTGATACCAGCTGTATTCCTCCTTCTCGTGGAGCACGTGGTAGTGCTCGTCGAGGGGGTAGCATTGCTTCATGAAGGTGGCACTGTCCACGGTGAGCGGTTCTGTTCCGTCGGTGGTCAGGAAGTAGTATCCGTAGCTGGAATAGGAGTTGCGCTTGCGCTCTTTTGCCCCGTTCCACGTCACAGGTCCCACGGCGTGGAACAGCCGTTTGCCGTCTACCACGCACTGAGCCACCTCTTTCAGGTCGTCGGTGGCGATGAGCTCTTCGGCCACGAGCACCTCATTCTGCAGGGCTCCGCCGTAACCATACACCTTCACCTTCGACGGGTCGCTGAATCCGGCCTGCTTGATCAGGGCATCGGTTATCTGGTAGATGCCCGACTCCGCCACCCGTATCTTCGCCCAGTCGCCCTTGGCCAGCACCGAGTGGCTGGCGTAGCGCGATGCCCGTCCTGCCCTCAAGGTGGCGTTGGCGCGGCGCATACTGGCCGACACCGGGGCCGACTTCACGCTGATCATGAAGCTGACCAGCTTCTGCCACTTGCCGTCGCGCCTGACAATGGGCACGAAGGTCGTGACGAAGACACCCTGCTTGCGGTCTACCGACACGAAGCTCTCCACCTCGGGCAGCGCCCCAGGCTCGTCGCCCCCTATCTGCACGTAGCGCTCGGCCTCGGCATTCGTCATGTCGATGAATTCCGGATAGAGAATCTCCGACGTGTACACCGAGTCGGCATAGTTGGCTGGCAGCGCCATCGACCATGTGAAATGGGGCAGCACGGAGTCTATCTCCAGCTCATCGGCAGTGAGGTGGACAAACTCCTTCTTCTGCGCCATCGCGGGCATGCACAGCAGCAGTAGCAGCAGGGTGATGATATGTTTTCGGGTCATCATCATGGTTTCCTCGTTATTTTTCTTTTGTCTCTTTCTTCATTTCACGTTGAACTCGAGCACCTTGCGGTCTTCGAGCCATCCCTCCAGATGGTCGTCAATGTGGACGGGACCAACGCCTGTGGGCGTGCCTGTATATATAATGTCGCCCGTCTTCAGGGTGAACCACCGGCTGATGTAGCTCACTATCTGGTCCACGGTGTAGAGCATGTCGCTGGTGCATCCGCGCTGCACGGTGACCGGTCCCCGCCCTTGGAGGCGGTCGTCTGACGAGGTGATGTCAAGGCGAAAATGGATGGCCTGCACGTTCTGGAACATCTCCACGGGCACCCACTGGCCGATGGCGGCGGCACCGTCGAAGCCCTTGCACAGCTCCCACGGTCTGCCCTCCTGCTTGAAGCGGCGCTGCAAGTCGCGCGCCGTGAAGTCGATACCCACCGTCACCGCGTCGTAGTAGCGATGGGCAAAGCGCTCGGGAATGCTCTTGCCAAGGCGGCAGATGCGCACGACAAGCTCCGTTTCGTAGTCGATGCGGCCCAGTTCCTCGGGCAGGAAAAAGGGGCGCCCGTCTTTCAGCAGCGATGAGTCGGCCTTGGTAAACACAACCGGCTCCTCGGGCTTGAAACTCTTGCCCTCCAGCTCCTCATTGTGCTGAAGGTAGTTCATTCCTATAGCGAATATTTTCATCTTAAATCCAATGTGGGCTGATAATATAACGCACAATCCGCGTTTTTATTGTGTGAAGGCGGAAAAAACACCGCCGACACGGCCGCAGACTCTGATTAAGACCCCAAGAAGGACGGTGAGCGTCAGCGTCAGATTGAAGATTTGCATAGCAAGGTCTATGACAAGATGGCTGCCACGGCAGGAAGAAAGCGAGTTGGAGAAGCTGACCAAAGAAGTAGATGCCGTCAGCAGCGTCATACGCCATTCCGCAACCACAAGATTGAGTTTGAACCACCACGGATAACGGAGAAGCCCCCATTGTTCGGTGTCGACAAATGGCTTGAAAGGCAGAATGCCCAGATTGGCAAACGATTCACGTCTATTGTCAGGAAGATAGAATCCCTTTATATGAAAGACGCAGAACGTCAAGTAAAGGCAGCGCAGAAGAATGTGCTGGCAGACTATCAAGAGTTGAATCAATTGCGTGGTGACTACGAATCCCTAACGGACAGCAGTCATCAGCAAGATTTCGCCTATCGCCAGTTACTTGATCAGTTGAGTGTACCGTCCTTACGAGTCCAGTTTCTGGCTATTGCTGATGCTCTTATTGGTGGCAGACCAATCCCGTCTTCTGGCGGAGGTGGAGGTACGACATCCGATTTGAGATGGGACGGGCGCAACCCTGATGAAGAGGAAGATGCCTATCGAAGAAGATGTCTGTTGCAAGCATCAAAGATGGTAGGTAGAAATTGCATAAAAAGGAAGAGATGAAATAGTCTCTTCCGATATGCCCCATTATGGGAACCGACAGGTCGGCGAAGCCAATGAGGTACCGTTTGAGGTGCCTGAAGGATGGGTGTGGACGAATCTCGGTGAAATAACAAATTATGGCAATTGTGAAAATGTAGATGTTAATGATATCCCCAGCAATGGATGGGTATTGGAACTGGAAGATTTAGAAAAGGATTCTGCCAAAATCATCCAACAGCTTACAAAAAATGAGCGTGACATAAAAGGAGTGCGACATTCTTTCCATAAAGGCGATGTGCTTTATTCAAAGCTCAGAACTTATCTGAATAAAGTTATGGTAGCGAATAAAGATGGTTTCTGCACAACAGAAATAATACCCATAACATGCATGTCATATGTCCTGCCCGAGTATCTAAATCATGTGCTTCGTTCTAAATACTTCGTTGACTATACAACTCAATGTGGGTACGGTGTTAAAATGCCACGACTAAGCACAACTGATGCATGTAATGGTCAAATACCATTACCTCCATATAATGAGCAAAAGCATATAGTGGCTTCTATTGAAGGCTGGTTTCAATTAATTGATATTCTCGAATCTGATAAAGCTGACCTAGATGAAGCTATACAAAAGGCAAAGTCCAAGATTCTTGACCTTGCTATCCATGGTAAGCTCGTACCACAAGACCCAAATGATGAGCCTGCTATAGAACTATTGAAGCGCATCAATCCGTCATTCGCTCCTTGTGATAACGCGCATGATACCAACCAACTACCTGATAGTTGGTGTTGGACGACATTGGGAGATGTCTGCGAATTAGTTACAGGAAGTACACCAAGTAAATTACATCCAGAATATTATGGTGGTGATTTCCCCTTTTATAAACCCACGGATTTAGATGCTGGAAGACATGTAAATATCCCGTCTGAGTTTTTAACAGATGAAGGGAAAAATGTTTCCAGAATTATCCCTGTAGGCTCAACTGCAATTTGTTGCATCGGAAGTATTGGAAAATGTGGATATATTGAGAAAGAAGGAACTACAAATCAACAAATAAATACAGCTGTGCCTTCCAAATCATTAAGTCCATTATACCTTTACTATTTTTGTAATTCAAGCTATTTCATTGATGAGTTATCAGCAGACTCTTCCGCAATCACTATTTCTATTGTCAATAAATCGAAATTAAGCAAGATGCTAATATCATTACCACCTTACAACGAGCAACTCCGTATCGTAGCCAAAATCGAAGAACTCTTTGCTGTTCTTGATGAAATACAAAAATCAATAAAATGAAGGAAACTCTGCACTTATCTGTTGTAGAAATAACCAAATCTCAGAAAAATGCCGTATCTTTGCACATATAAATAAGAAAGAATGAGTTTTTCTCTATCAGATAGTACGTTGAAGGAACACTTGGAGGCTATCTTCGAAAGCGTTTCTCGTTTTACGACATCAGCTGATGTCGTAATAAAAGCCAGTGGCTTGCGTATCGAAGCCATACGTGCTATTGCCCGTGAGCAGGGGATAGAGATTGAAAACGTTGAGAGCAGATGTATAGATGAAAATCTGCTATCTCTATTGGCTGACGCTCACGTCCGCCGATTGAAGTCATACTTCAACAACTCCAAACGTCACATTGCAGAGCTCAGTGGTGCAGAACTCTCGACGTTTGTCGATTTTTGTAAAACATTCAAAAAGCACCTATCCAATGACCACGCTGCATTATCTTGGGATGACATCGATACGAATGCTATCCGAGAGCAGTTTATCCAGAAAGTAAAAAAACTCACACCTACCTCTAGTGTATTTGATGAAATATTCGGAGGCATTTCATTTGAGGAGATTCCATTGGAACTCCCAAACTACAAACAGTTTGACCTTGATACATTCTTGCAAGAAAGGCAGAGGGAAGCAATCATTGACCGAGTCATTTGTAGCAGATGGATATACATCCAATCAGTTGTATACTCCTCTCCAGACAAAGATCAGCGTGATGAAGTCCGACGTGTAACGGTGTCTGCAAGGTATCATATTTTCTCCGATGACAATGACGCACTTCTTTACGACACGAGAGATATGAAACATTATTTTCGTGCCCCCAAAGAAGTTGCGTAAAGCGATTTCCATGGGGACATAACTAAATTAATTTTAGATATGTCTTCAAAATACATATTATTTTCATCTATAAAAGAATACAACAAGCAAGTCGAAGATTATATATCATCTTTCAGTGGAAAACATGCCAAACGCATGAAGAACATTGAAAATGCCATGAATATTTTTTTGACTGATATTTACGGCTACTTACCTACAGCGGGTGAGATGAAATGGCCAGTGCTGGAACCTAATTTTAAGACAACAACAACCTCACTACTTCCATTCAACGAAGCGTGGAGCTACAAAGCGACAGAATGCATTGTTCATTTCTATATAGACGATGAACTATTTCTGCGAGTCTTTCGAAATCCCGAGAAGTACATCCCATTTCTATGCCAATGTGAAGGAGTTATTGGTCCAGACATGTCACAATACACAGTCATGCCTGCTGAAATGAGATACCGCCATGCCTATTGCAATGCATACATGAGCATGCTCATTCAAAAAGAAGGTGGTAATCTCTATCCCAATATTACTTGGTCTAAAAGTGACAGTTATTGGTATAGTTATCCCGAGAACTTCCAGAATTCCGTTATTGCGATAAACAGCAACGGAGTTCACAAGAGCGGATTGGCACTTTATCGATGGAGACAAGGGTATAATATGGCGTTGATACGATTATCCCCCCAACAGATTATTCGGTATGGGCAGGTTGTCGATGGCGAAAACACCTTGATTAGTACCTATCACATTAACGAACGCTTAAATATGTTGAGAAATGGGTGCAAACGGAAGTAAAGCCAAAGGAACGACTGAGACTGAGGAAGGACGTCGTTGGAAAACGGTGGAAACTCTGAGCAATGGGGTTAAGATTATTGAATTTAAAGACCCCAAGACCCCAGGGAAGATGCCAGAAGAAAGCCATTCACCTAATTCGATCTATGCGATGATGAATAAGAATGGAGAAGGCATCAAGTCCATAGCTGTTTATGATGAGAATTGTCTGAAAGTGGTGGAGATACACACAACAGATCATGATGGATTGGGCATACATTATCACGACTGGAAAGGAGGAAAACCAATATCAAATCATCCAATTTCAGACAATCCCAAGTGGGAGAAGTTGTTAAGTGAAACCTTAGATAGTTTATAATATGGCATACGAATATGTAAAGGACGACCTTATGGGCTATCCGTTTAATAGTAAGTACCCACCTAACTACGACAAAAACGGAGGGCTTTATCATGGTTATCGCAATAGCACGGAGGAAACGTTTCTCTATGACTTTGCAGTTCAGAGATATGATTTGCGTTTCTCCTATAAAGGCAAAGCATATCATTTTCTCTCTTGCGAGGACCATGCGGCTTTGTGCGATAAGACATTCTCCAAAGAAATAACACGATTCAAAGACGGAAATGATGTTCTGGAAAACTTCTTGATTGAAGGTAACAGACTCTTTGACTTGATAAGTGTTATAGAGGATGCAGAGCCCATGTAATACGTACAATGCTCAATAGACCTATGCTTTCGGCTTTTCACTAATGTGAATTGCCCAATGCATAGGTCTTTTTGTGTTTACCAGTTCACCACCTTATCTACGATGGCACGCTGCTCGGTAGCGGTGCGGCGGAGATAGATACGTGTGGTTTCAATGCTTTCGTGCCCCATGAGGTCGGCAAGCAGGGCGATGTCATTGAACTTGTCTAAGAAGTTCTTGGCAAAGCGATGGCGGAAAGAGTGTGGATAGACCACTTCACGATTCAGACCGTATTTGTCGGCAAAATGCTTCAACTGAATAGCGATGCCTCGTGTGGTGATACGCTCCCCATAACGGTTGAGGAAGATGTAACCACTTGAAACACCCTTGTCTGCCAGCCATTGTTTAGCTTCTCTCTGTAGGTTCTTAGGAATATAGAGGCGCCGAAGCTTGCCACCTTTGCTATAGATGTCAAAATGCCCTACAACCACATGCTCTGCTTTGATTTGTAACAGTTCACTAACACGGGCACCAGTAGCAGCCATAAACCACACCACGAAATACCATTCCTCATAGCCATCGCCCTTTAGCTTAGTCTTTAGGAACTTGTAGTCCTCGTTGCTAATGACATTCTCCAGGAAGTTTTTCTGCTGTACCTTCACGAACTTCATCTTCAGCTTGTCCTTCTTGATAAACTCCAGATACTTGTTGATACCTTGCAGCCGCAGATTGACCGTCTGCGGCTTGAAGTTCTCCATCAGATACCCTTTGTAAGCCAAAAGGTTCTTCCTGTTAATCTCTTTGTACTTCGCATAGAAGTACTTCACCGTCCACACATACGAAG
>JAEEGL010869541.1_pt1 | contig 12638 bp, 8 predicted proteins | sample 9134231 | NCBI WGS metagenome assembly JAEEGL01 (sample SAMN16246548, study PRJNA631951) | gut metagenome | biome: gut microbiome; feature: rumen; material: fiber-attached | host: Bos | place: Iran: Karaj | collected 2018-10
GCTTTTACTTTTGAAGAATAATTGGAATACCGCGTTGCTGTGTGAGCGTATGCCGGCCGGGATATGCGTATGCAGAGAAATGAGCGGATTCATGAAAGGAGAGCAGCATAAGATGCTGATAGTTAAAAAATTCGGAGGTACCTCCGTAGGAGACAAGGAAAGAATCAACAGAGTGGCCGACAGGTGCATCGCCGACTACAAAGAGGGTCATGACGTGGTCGTAGTTCTTTCGGCCATGGGCAAGTCAACGGATGAGCTCATCGCCAAGGCGAAAGACATCAACCCCAACCCTCCCAAGAGAGAGCTCGACATGCTGGTGAGCGTAGGAGAGCAGATTTCGGTTTCGCTTATGGCCATGGCCATGGCAGCAAAAGGAGTTGCCGCAGTTTCCCTGAACGCGTTTCAGGTGGCAATGCACACTACACAGGCATATACAAATGCCCGTCTCACAAGTATCGATACGGAGAGAGTAAGGGCAGAGCTCGAAGCCAGGAAGATTGTCATCATTACCGGTTTCCAGGGCATTGACAAGGCTGACAACGTTACAACACTCGGGCGCGGGGGGTCCGACACTACGGCGGTTGCTCTTGCGGCAGCCCTTAAGGCGGATAAGTGTGAGATTTTCACAGATGTTGACGGCGTTTATACCGCAGACCCGAGAATCGTTAAGAATGCACATAAGATCAATGAGATTTCTTACGACGAGATGCTCGAGCTTGCCAGCCTCGGTGCAGGCGTTCTGCATAACCGTTCGGTTGAGATGGCAAAGAAATACGGCGTTGAGCTCGTTGTAAGGTCAAGCTTGAATTATAATGAAGGTACAGTAGTCAAGGAGGATACAAAAATGGAAAAAATGCTTGTAAGCGGTGTTGCTTGCGATAAAAACGTTGCGAGAATTGCGGTTATCGGTCTTCAGGATCAGCCCGGTGTGGCATTTAAGCTCTTTAACCACCTCGCAAATCATAATATAAACGTTGATGTTATCTTGCAGTCCATCGGACGTGACGGCACAAAGGATATCAGCTTCACTGTTGCCGCAGACGCAGTGGACGACGCACTTGCGGTTATGGAGAACCACAGACAGACAAGCCTTATCTGCGAGAAGATCGATGTAGAGCGCAATATCGCCAAGGTTTCGGTTGTCGGCGCCGGCATGACTTCAAACGCAGGTGTTGCAGCTAAGATGTTCGAGGCTCTTTACGATGCAGGCATCAACATCAAGATGATCTCTACTTCCGAAATTAAGATTTCGGTACTTATCGACGCTGCATATGCGGACGGCGCCATGAACGCAATACATGCTAAATTTATTGGTTAGGAGCCGAAAGAGCTTGGTTTTTTCAAGCTCTTCCGAGATTTGTTCAGAAACGCTTCAATGGGTCAACAGGTGACAACTTGTTGTCACTAGAAAGCATACTATGCTTCAAAGTATGCTTTCGGGTAAGAGAAGCGTTTCTAAATCGAGGCGGCGTAGCCGTCGGCGTAACTGCGAGGTTCTTTCGAGCAGTTTATAATTGTAACAGTGTAGAAAGGAAGTCAGTATGATTTCGAAAAAAATGGCAAATCTTGTCAAGAACAGCTCGGCCATCCGTGCGATGTTCGAGGAAGGTCGCAAGATGGCGCAAGAATTCGGAAAGGAAAATGTTTATGATTACAGCCTCGGAAATCCCAGCGTTCCCGCTCCCGAAGGTGTGAACCGCGCATACAAAGAGGTTTCCGAGAATCCGGACTGCAATTATGTGCACGGATATATGCTCAACCAGGGATTCGACGAAGCGCGCGAGGCGATCGCAAAGGATCTTAATGCGCGTTTCCCCGTGGCTTTTGATAAGAACGACATCGTTATGACGGTCGGTGCGGCTGGCGGCATGAACGTTATCATGAAGACTCTTCTCGATCCCGGTGATGAAGTCATCGTTTTCGCGCCTTATTTCGGAGAGTACAGGAATTACGTTTCGAACTTTGACGGCGTGCTCGTGGAGGTGGCTCCCGACACATCGACATTCCAGCCCGATCTTAAGGCTCTTGAGGAGAAGATCACTGCACGCACAAAGATCGTCATAATCAATACGCCCAATAACCCCACAGGCGTTGTTTATTCCGCTGAGACTCTCACAAAGCTCGGACTTACGCTTGAAGAGGCGCAGAGAAAATTCGGTACAAGCATCTATCTTCTTTCGGACGAGCCTTACAGAGAGCTTGTTTATGACGGAGCAGAGGTGCCTTTTGTGACAGCCTTCTACCGCAACACGATCGTCGGATATTCGTACAGCAAGTCTCTTTCGATGCCCGGCGACAGAATAGGATACCTTGTCATCCCGAAGGAAGCGGACGATCATGACGAGATCTTTGCCGCAGCGGGCGTTGCCACAAGGATCCTCGGATTCGTTAACGCTCCTTCGGTTGCGCAGCTTGCTGTAGCAAAGTGCTTGAACGAGAGAGTGGATGTTGCGATCTATGACCGAAACAGAAAGCTTCTTTATGAGAAGCTTAAGGAATACGGCTACGAGTGCATCATGCCGCAGGGCGCATTTTACCTGTTTGTCAAGGCTCTTGAGCCCGACGACAAGGCGTTCGCCGCAAAGGCAAAGGCACACCGCCTTCTCATCGTTCCCGGCTCAACCTTCGGCTGCGCGGGCTACGTAAGAATCGCATATTGTGTCGATTATGATATGATCGTAAGATCTCTCCCTGCCTTCAAGTCATTGGCGGAAGAATATCATAAATAGTATTGTAAATTGTAGAAGTTAAGCGGCGATCTCCGCGCCCGAACTGTTCTCCGAAAGACATATCGAACGTCGGTACTTAGCAACCGTATTTTGGTTGCTTATGTACCGCTACGTGAGATCTGGAGCGGGAGCGCCTTTCGGAGAATAGTTCGCGGCAGGAGAGAAGCCGCTGTAAAAAGTATATTAGGAAAAACAATATGAGAGAAGACAACTTTCGCAAGCTTGCCCCCTACGTGCCCGGCATACAGCCGCGCTTCGCTGACATGATCAAGCTCAATACGAACGAGAGTCCTTACCCGCCTTCACCGAAGGTTATCGAAGCTTCCGAGAGGTTCAACGCAGCAGACCTGAGGCTTTATCCCAGTGTTGATGTGGGACCGCTCCGTGATGCTCTTGCGGAGTACCACGGCTTTGACCGTGCCTGCGTCTTTGTCGGAGTCGGTTCGGACGACGTGCTCGCCACGATCTTCCAGGCGTGTTTTAACAGCGGACGCCCGCTTTTGTTCCCCGAGATCACATACTCGTTTTATGAGGTATGGGCGAGGCTCTATAACATAAACGTTAAAAAAATACCGCTCCGCCCCGATTTTACCATCGATGCCGATGATTATACAGGCATGGAGAACGGCGGAATCGTAATCGCGAATCCCAATGCACCGACATCGATCGCCATGGACAAGGGAGAGATTGAGAGGATTATCAAAAATAACCCGGACAGCGTGGTTGTCATCGATGAAGCGTATGTCGATTTCGGCGGCGAATCTGTGTTGGGTTACGTAGATAAATATGACAACCTTATTGTTGTCCGTACTTATTCGAAATCCAGATCGCTTGCGGGAGCGAGGATCGGTTACTGTATCGCGAACCCCGACCTTATCGGCGTTATAGAAACGGTTCGTAACAGCATTAATTCATATACGAACAACAGACCCTCGATCGAGATTGGCGTTGCGTCGATCAAGGACGAGGAGTACTTCCGAGAGATGATCGCGAAGGTGGTTGCAACCCGAAAACGTCTTACGAGCGAACTTACGGAACTCGGGTTTCATGTACTTCCTTCGAGCGCGAACTTTGTGTTTGCGGAGCCTCCGAAATCCGTCACGGCTGCGGAGGTTTATGACAACCTTGTGAAAAAACACATCTATGTGCGCCACTTTAATATCCCGGGAATAGAGAATTATCTGAGAATTACGGTGGGAACGGATGTGCAGGTCGATATAATGCTTTCTGAAGTCAGAAAGATGCTCGGTAAATGAGTGATTTTGATTTTTGTGAATATAAATATGGTACGGAGCGCTTAAATCCGACAACCGAGTGATGGTAAACAATCGTTCAATTCACAAAATGTGGCATTAGAGAGTCTAATCACAAAAAATGAAAACAGAGGCTTGACATTTCCCATATACTTGGGTAAAATAACGTTTACAGATGAGTTTTTCGTGACGAGGATTATGCCTACGGGTTTTTCTGATAAAATATAAGGAGCGCTTTCTGAAACAGCTTCTTTGATAAGCCGGTACGCGGCTGTGTATTCGGCGGAAAAGGAAGTAAACACCGCTTCTTCAGAGGAGGATATGCTATGAAGATACTTATTGCCGAGGATGATTTCGCGAGCAGAAAATTCATGCTTCGTTTCCTTTCTAAATACGGCGAGTGTGACATTACTGTTGACGGTCTTGAGGCAGTGGACGCGTTCCTTATGGCACTTGAGGGTGGTGACGGGTACGACCTTGTCTGCCTTGACATTATGATGCCGGCTCTCGACGGCTATCAAACCCTGAAAGCCATTCGTGATATCGAGAAAGAAAAGGGTATCCCGGATGAAAAGAGGGCAAAGATCGTCATGACCACAGCCCTTAATGAAGGTCGTAACGTAACAAAGGCATTCGAGCTTGGTTGTGTGGCATATGCGGGCAAGCCGATCGATCAGGAGAAATTTGAGAATGTGCTCAGAAAGCTCGAACTCATCTAAGTAGGACTCGTCGGTTGGTTTTTCTTAAATATTTATTGCCTGATGGATGTTAATTATCAAAAAGAACTGGACAAAAAAATGAATGTTTGGAGGGATGACCGTGTGCATCCCTCTTTGTTGCTTCATAGCTGCTGCGCTCCTTGTAGCAGCTATTGCATTACTTATCTTGCCGATGTCTTTGATATCACGCTGTATTTTTATAATCCCAACATCACCGAAAAAAGCGAATACGACCACCGCTTGACCGAGCTTGTGCGTCTTGTCAGGGAGATGCCGCTTGCGCGTAAAATATATGTAGAACCCGGACCGTGGGAACCCGATCGCTTTTTTGAGATGGCGAAAGGGCTTGAAGATGCGCCTGAGCGGGGAGAGAGGTGTGTCAGGTGCTACGGCATGCGTCTCGAAGATACAGCGAGAGTGGCAAAGGATATGGGAGTGGATTTTTTTGCGACGACACTCACGTTGAGTCCGCTTAAGAATTCAAAAGTGATAAACGCGGCGGGAGAGATAATAGCCGAAAAAATAAAAAAGGGAACCAAGGGACTTGAAATATCGTCAAAGGACATATCCGAAAAGCTGACATCGGGAAAGTGGAACGTCGCGGATCTGAAGAATCCGGGGAACTATGAAAAGGGAGCTGCCGCATATCTCGATACGGACTTTAAGAAGAACGGCGGGTATCAGAGGTCGATAGAACTGTCGCATGAGTACGGGCTTTACCGTCAGAATTATTGCGGATGTCTGTATTCGAAAAATCGTCCGTCCGCTTGAAAAACGTCGCAAAACACGTCATTCGGATGGACTCGTTATACAGAAATCGGAGAGAGGGTGCAGCGCATGGATTGTATTCGGGTAATGAGAGAAAAAGAGGAACATGAGGTATTAAGTCCGTTCGCTTCGTTCAGCGACAGCTCAAAGGGTCGCGATCTGCCTGAAAAGGAATGTGATATCCGTACATGCTTTGAGCGTGACAGGGACCGCATCATCCATTCCAAGGCGTTTCGCAGGCTTTCCGGAAAAACGCAGGTTTTTCTGACTCCGCAGGGAGACCACTACAGGACACGCCTGACTCACACGCTTGAAGTGTCGCAGATAGCGAGAACCATCGCGAGAGCGCTGAAGCTCAACGAATCTCTCACCGAAGCGATAGCCCTCGGTCATGACCTCGGTCACACGCCTTTCGGGCATGCCGGAGAAAGAGCTCTCGACAATGCGACGAAGATCATAGGCTTTTCACATAATGAGCAGAGTCTCAGGGTGGTTGAACTTCTTGAAGAAAAAAACGGTCACGGACTTAATCTGACAAAGGAAGTCAGGGACGGCATTCTCAATCACCGCTCAGTCGGAGAACCTTCCACGCTTGAGGGCTGTGTTGTGCGCTACGCGGACAAGATTGCATATGTTAATCACGATATAGACGACGCCATTCGTGGGAACATAATAAAGGGAAGCGATATTCCGCGTGAATATGCCGGGATACTCGGAGAAACGCTGAGTGAGAGGCTCAATACGCTCATTCACGATATAGTGAAGACAAGCTTCGGAACAGACAGCGTGAGGATGTCGGAAGATGTGGGCAACGCTCTTACAGGCTTGAGAAAATTTATGTTCTCAAGCGTATATACAAGCCCTGTTGCAAAGGGTCAGGAAAAAAAGGCGGAGAGAATGGTCGAATTTCTCTTTGATTATTATAAGGAGAACAGTAACGAGCTCCCCGCGGACCTGAAGAAGCACATCGAGTTCGGTGACGGTACGGACGCAATGGACGATCATCTCTACAGCGAGATGGAGATGATCGGACGAAGGACGGAACGTGCGGTTTGCGATTATATCGCAGGTATGACGGACCGTTTTGCGGTATCGAGGTTTAATGATATTATGGTTCCGCAGGGGTGGAACGTTTATTAAAATCGTGATATAATCTACTCTAATCTGCTTGCCTGGGGAAATTTGGCCGGAGGGGGGATCGGATGCGCTACAGCGAAGAATTGATAGACCGGGTCAGAGAAGCAAATGACATCGTGGATGTTGTCTCTGCCTGCGTTCCTTTAAAGAAGCGCGGAGCCAATTATATCGGGCTTTGTCCCTTTCATTCCGAAAAAACGGGTTCCTTTAATGTGAATCCCGCAAGACAGATTTTTAAGTGCTTTGGTTGCGGTAAAGGTGGAAATGTATTCGGCTTTGTCATGGAATACGAAAATCTAACGTTCCCCGAGGCGGTGAAAATGCTGGCGGGACGCGCAGGGATAGAGCTTCCCGAAAACCCTGAGGATGATACTCCCGAAAAGAGGCTTGAGGCGGGTAGAAAAGAAAGAATACTTGCGGCGCTTAAGGATGCCGCGGGATTTTATTACAGAACACTTCGAAGCGAGGAAGGTCTGCAGGCTCAGAAATACCTTCTTGGAAGAGGACTTGACGAGGAAACGATCAACAGATTCGGTCTCGGATACGCGGGAAAAGGCGGAATGGATCTGTATAAAACGCTCAAGAGCCTTGGACATTCGGATGAAGCCCTCGAGGGAACCGGTCTCTTTAACGGAGAAAAAAGCGGAATGAGCGACCGTTTTTTCAACAGAGTGATCTTTCCGATCATGGACAGGTCGGGCAGGGTCATCGCATTTGGCGGACGATTGATGGGAACCGCTTCAAAGGCACCGAAATACCTGAATTCACCGGAAACTCCGGTATTCTTTAAAGGAAGCAATATATACGGACTTAACATCGCAAAGAGGACATCGAGCGATACGTACCTGCTGTGTGAGGGATATATGGACGTCATCGCCCTTCACAGAGCCGGTTTTGACAGTGCCGTGGCATCGCTCGGGACGGCGCTCACACCGATGCAGGCAAAAATTCTGAGACGTTTTACGGGGAGGGTGGCGCTCACATATGACAGCGATGCGGCAGGTCAGGCTGCCACGCTGAGGGCGATTCCGATCCTGAGAGGAGAGGGACTCGATGTGAGAGTTGTAAATCTTCTCCCGAAAAAGGATCCCGACGAATTTATCAAGGAATACGGAGCGGATGCCTACAGGGAAAGGCTTGAGAAGGCGGAAGCGGCGTTTTTCTTCGAAATGGAAGCGGGAAGAGCCGGTGTCAAGCCCGACGACCCGGTGCAGCTTACCGAATTTAATCTTATGCTGGCAAGATCCATCGCGAAATACCCCGAAGAGATGGTGCGTTACAGCTACATAAAAGCGAGCAGCGCGAAATACGGGATTGACGAGGCGATTCTTACGCGAGCGGTTAATGAAGAGGGTCTGAAGCTCGAAAAGGAGAGGGGAAAAGAGCTGCCGCCCGGAAATCCCGAGACCGCCTTTACCGGAGAAGCCGACCCGGGCACTTATACATCGGGACAGGCAAGACATCCCGTCAGGGAAGTAGCTCCGAAGGGAACGGTAAAGAGCGAGCACATGCTCATATCCTTACTGGCAACGCATCCCGAATTTATCGGTATTGTAAGAAACGAGCTTACGGAAAACGATCTGAAGGATGAGGCTGCGGTGGCACTGCTGAAATGCATATATACAAGATTTGACGGAGGCAGACCGGTCAATCCCGCAGTCCTTGCGGGGGACTTGTCCGATGCCGATTCTTCTTCGGCGGCAGCACGGATCCTCATGGGCGCCGACGAGGAAGACGTTATGGATGACAAAGGAAGAAAAAAAGCATTCTCCGACACACTGATCAATGTTCTGACCGAGAGTTTCAGGAGCAGAGCCAGGGAGGAACGTGTGGTGCCGAACCTCGCGCTTCACAGAAATAAACTTGAGGCGCTTCGCACGAGGATAATGAATTCGTGAAAACGACCGGATTCCAAAGGGATGCCGGCAGACCGAAGATCGCAGTCATAAACATAAAATTGCAGGTTAATACCCGACCGGGATATCTGATATTATCAAGATGCCGAAAAAAGACGATAATAAGAGAGGTTTGTTGAAACCCCAAAGGCGGCAGGACGTTGAAAGTGTCACTTATCGGAAGGAGGGTGTCCATATATTGAAAATAACAGATAAGAAAACGGAAAGGAAACCCAAAATGGAAGACACAAACAAAGTACCTTTCATGGAGAAGCTCAAGGAGCTTCTCGAATTCGCGCGTAAAAGGAAAAACGTGCTTGAATACCAGGAAGTTAATGACTTCTTCGCCGATTATGAGCTTGAACCCGAGAGAGTCGAGCATATTTATGAATATCTTGAAAACAACGGCGTGGATGTGCTTCGTGTTCCGACAGAGAATGACCCTCATGAAGAAATACTTGAGGAGATCGACGACGAAGTCCTTGAAGACGATGGGGAAGATATCGACCTGAGCGCCATCGATCTTACGATCCCCGAAGGCGTTTCGCTTGAGGATCCCGTAAGAATGTACTTAAAGGAGATCGGCAAGGTTCCGCTTCTTTCGGCAGAGGACGAGATTGAGCTTGCCAAGAGGATGGAAGCCGGAAACCGTGTCCGCGAGGATATTGAGCAGATAAAAAAGAAGAACGAGAGAGCCACATCGGCCGATCGTGAGAAGAATAACGCGAAGATCAAGAAGATCACAGCGGACAATGCTGAGATACTTACGCGTGCCGAGGAGGCAAAGAAGCGCCTTTCGGAGGCGAATCTGCGCCTCGTTGTCTCGATCGCCAAGCGTTATGTCGGCAGGGGAATGATGTTCCTTGACCTTATTCAGGAAGGTAATTTGGGACTTATAAAGGCTGTCGAAAAATTTGATTACAGAAAAGGGTACAAATTCAGTACATATGCGACATGGTGGATCCGTCAGGCCATTACCCGCGCGATTGCCGATCAGGCAAGGACGATCCGCATTCCTGTGCACATGGTTGAGACGATCAACAAGCTCATCCGCGTACAGAGACAGCTTCTTCAGGAGCTTGGTCGCGAACCTACCCCCGAAGAGGTTGCCAAGGAGATGAAGATGCCCATCGAGAGGGTTGCCGAGATTCAGAAAATCTCTCAGGAGCCTGTCTCGCTTGAAACACCTATCGGTGAGGAAGAGGATTCCCATCTCGGCGATTTTATTCAGGATGACAACGTGCCGGTTCCCGCTGATGCTGCGGCGTTTACACTTCTCAGAGAGGAACTTCTTAAGGTCCTCGGAACGCTCACCGACAGGGAGCAGAAGGTTCTGCGGCTCAGGTTCGGTCTCGATGACGGGAGAACGCGCACGCTTGAAGAAGTCGGCAAAGAATTCGCCGTTACACGTGAGCGTATCCGCCAGATTGAGGCGAAAGCTCTCAGAAAGCTCCGTCATCCCAGCAGAAGCAAGAAATTGAGGGATTTCCTTGACTGATAAAACAACAAAAACCCCGGGCAGAGTGAAACTGTCGTGCAGGCTGAAAACGGTAGCCGATATGTGCGGCAGCGGAATCCGGACGCTTGCGGATGTCGGATGCGATCACGGGTGGCTCGGCATCAGCCTCGCCCTTGAGGGGCGGGCGGACAAGGTGCTCGGCATGGATCTGAGAGAGGGTCCGCTTTCTCATGCGAGAAGTAACGCCGCACAGAGCGGACTGAGTTGTGAGCGATTTGAGACAAGGCTTTCGGACGGGCTTGATGCGCTGAAACCCGGCGAAGCGGATGTCATCGTGATTGCGGGAATCGGCGGAGTGCTTATGTGCAGGCTTATAACCCGCGGTCTTGAGGTGGCAAAAAAAGCAACAAGGCTCGTCCTATCACCGCAATCACACATTGAATCGGTGAGAGAGCTTCTGACAGCGGAAGGCTTTTTGACCATGGATGAGCGGATGTGCCGTGAAAGCGGTAAGTATTATACCGTGATGTGTGTGGTACATAGCAGTAATGTCGGAAAAAGCGGTGGGTCAGTTACGGATCCGGATGAAGGCGGGAGCCTGTTACCCGAAACCGGTAAAAATGCATATGAATTATCGGACGAAGAACTTTTCTTCGGACCGGTGCTCATAAAGAAGGGCGACCCTCTGCTTTTTGAATATGCCCGAGAAATGCGCGACAAGGCGAAAAAGCGCCTCCTTGAAATAAATATGAAAAGCGGACGCCCGGGAGGCGGTGCGAGCGCATCCGGAGAGGATGATTCTGCCGGCATTCCGACGCGCGTTCTTGATGCGCGACCCGGGATAGAGCCCGGAGCCGCCCATGAAGAAGGATACGATCCCGCGGAGTATTTTGAACGGATACTTGCGAGCGCCGGGCGGGTGTTGAATCGTTAAATTCCGGGGAAGATGTGCTCTCGCTTCGAGCGCATGTCCGACATTACGGGAATTATGATAATCACATCTAAAGTATAACGGCTGAGTTGTTAAAAACCGTTATACAAACAGAAGAAAGGGGACAGTATGGACAATAATTGCAAGGTCAAGGTCAGAGGAATGATCCTCGAATATGCTTCGGGAACGCCTTATAAAGATATTGCCGCCGATTTTGCGGCAGATATTGACGGAGACATTGTTTTGGCGCTTGTGGACGGAAGGCTTACCGAGCTTTCCAAGAAGGTCAGTGAAGACTGTGAGGTTGACTTTATCACCACTTCGTCAAAACCCGGCATGTCGACCTACAGGCGCGGCGTCGTTCTTCTTATGCTACGTGCGTTCACGAGAGTATTCGATGCCGGTCAGATCAGAAAAATCACTGTCGAGCATACCATCGGTCCCGCTCTTTTCTGCTCGATCGATGCGAAATTCAAGCTTACGGATGAATATATTAACGAAGTCAGAAAGGAAATGGACAGGCTGGTTGCGGCTGATGTACCCATTGAAAAACGTTCCGTTAAAACACGCGATGCGCGTCAGATGTTCGCCGAAGCAGGAATGACCGACAAGGAAAAGCTTCTCCGCTTCAGGCGTGTTTCGAATACGAATGTATATACACTCGACGGTTATACCGATTATTTCTACGGTTATATGCCGTCCTCGACGGGAATCCTTAAATACTATGAGCTTTCCATCTATAATGACGGCTTCATACTGAACCTTCCCGAAAAGAGCGCACCCACGGTGATTCCGCCTTTCAGGGATCAACCGAAGTTTTCGGAGATTCACAGGGCGAGCAATGAGTGGGGACGCATGCAGGGAATTCAGACGGTCGGCGACCTCAACGAGGCGATCGCTGCAGGCAGCCTTTCGGACCTTATTCTTGTGCAGGAGGCCGCACAGGAGCATAACATTGCCAAGATCGCAGAGCTGGTCAAGGCTCGCGAGGACACAAAATTCGTGATGATCGCGGGACCTTCTTCCTCGGGCAAAACAACCTTCTCTCACAGGCTTTCGATCCAGTTGCGTACGCTCGGGTTAAAGCCTCATCCCATCGCTCTTGATAATTACTTCAAGAACAGAGAGGACACACCTCTCAATGAGGACGGAAGCTACAACTTCGAATGCCTCGGTGCGATCGATGTGGAAGGCTTCAATAAAGACATGACAGATCTCTTAAACGGAAAAGAGGTCGACATGAGGGTGTTTAACTTCAAGAGCGGTCGTGCCGAATACAGGGGCAACATGCTTCATCTTGAAAAGGACGATGTGCTTGTTCTCGAAGGGATCCATGGTCTTAACGATGAGCTTTCGTACTCACTTCCCGTGGACAGTAAATTTAAGATCTATATATCAGCACTCACGCAGCTCAATATAGATGAGCATAACCGCATTCCGACCACTGACGGCCGTCTTATCCGCCGTATGGTGAGAGACGCGCGTACACGCGGAACGTGCGCAAGAGACACGATCGCGATGTGGCCGTCGGTTCGACGCGGCGAGGAAGAAAATATATTCCCGTTCCAGGAGCAGGCGGATGTCATGTTCAACTCGGCGCTCATTTATGAGCTTGCGGTTCTCAAACAGTCCGCAGAACCGTTGCTTTTCGGTATCAGCGAGGATGACCCGATGTACCTTGAAGCTAAGAGGCTTCTCAAGTTCCTCGACTACTTCATCGGAGTGAGCAGCGAGGAGATCCCGCACA
>JAEEGL011109319.1_pt1 | contig 12638 bp, 10 predicted proteins | sample 9134231 | NCBI WGS metagenome assembly JAEEGL01 (sample SAMN16246548, study PRJNA631951) | gut metagenome | biome: gut microbiome; feature: rumen; material: fiber-attached | host: Bos | place: Iran: Karaj | collected 2018-10
AGCCAGAGGATTAAGACCTATTGGTGATGAGTGACGAGTGTTTTTGATTTCGGTTGAGTAGTAGGAAGAGTTGTTCAGTTGAAGAAAATCTGGAGAATATTTTGTATTCAGCCTACATACAGCCAGAAAGTGTAGCCTACGACACGTGCTTCGTTCTTGGATGCTCTAGCACCCTCCGCCTGCGCCTGAGCTTTGCGAAGAAGGCGCACCCTTAAGGCGCGGAAGGGCTACGAGGCACGCTTCGTTGGACAATTATGCGTGCTTCGTTGAGAAATGCAGCCCGCTTATTTGACAAACAGCCTACATGCCTACATAGAAAACATTAAAACTAAGTATTTCAACAAGATACAGCAAAATAAGCCTACATAAAACCTACATAATGCCTACATTCTACCTACACATATTTTTGTGTTTGATGTATGTAGGCTCAATGTGCAGATCCACAAGCACCAAGGCGCGTTGCCAAGACACGGAGTGTTCGCTAAGTTAGCGTTTTATCCGTTGCGCACAAAGAAAATGATGGAAATATTTTGCAGTTGTTCTTTAATTGATTACTTTTGCATACGCTTTTACAAAAGCTGGCAGCGCCGGCAGATGGAGCAAGATATGTCAAAACAAAAGGAAATATGAATATTGTTATATTAGATGGTTATACAGCCAACCCGGGGGATTTGTCGTGGGACGGGCTTCGGGAACTTGGGGATCTGCAGGTCTATGACCGCACGGCGCCGGAGGAGTTGCTTGGCCGTGCCGAAGGTGCCGAAGCGCTGCTGACGAACAAGGTCATCATTGATGCAAAGGCGATGGCGGCCCTACCCTGCCTGCGATACATTGGTGTTTTAGCGACTGGATATAATGTGGTGGATATTGAAGAAGCTCATCGGCGAGGTATTGTTGTGACGAACATTCCTGCATACAGCACTATGTCTGTCGCCCAGATGGTTATGGCGCATTTGCTGAACATTACAAATCAGGTGGCACATCACGCCGAAGCGGTTAGAAGGGGAGATTGGGAGAGGAGTTTAGATTTTTGCCTCATCGCCCCCCACCAGCCCCCCTCCGTCTCCCCCGAGGGGGGAGTGACCAGAAGCCTCCCCTCGGGGAGGTTTGGTGGGGGCCTAGAACTCGATGGCCTGACCTTCGGAATCGTGGGACTTGGCAATATTGGCAAGCAAGTGGCGCGAATGGCGCAGGCAATGGGAATGAAGGTAATGGCCGTGAGCAGCAAGCCGGAGGAGGAACTTCGGCAAATGGGAATAGAAAAGGCAAAGAGTTACGAGCAGCTTTTCAGCGAGGCAGATGTGGTGAGCCTCCATTGCCCATTGACGGAAGAGACGCGCCATCTTGTCAATCGCGAGCGGCTTGCCTTGATGAAGCCTACAGCCATACTCATCAACACGGGACGCGGCCCTTTGCTCGACGAACAGGCTGTTGCCGATGCACTAAAGGCTGGAAAACTTTATGCGGTTGGTGTGGATGTGCTGACAGAAGAGCCGCCCCGAAATGGAAGCCCGCTCATCTCGGCTCCCCGCTGCTACATAACGCCCCACATCGCTTGGGCTTCCACAGCAGCACGCCGCCGGCTTATCGAAATCGCGACAGGCAATGTGGCAGCTTTCCTGCGGGGTGAACCACAAAATCAGCTCTGAAGAATCACTTCTTCTCCATTAGCCTATAGTAGGCAGGCTTCGCTTTCAAGTCTTTGTCGAAGAGGAGCGGATAGTTCTTCTGCCCGAGCCATGAGCAGCCGTCGTGCAGGTTCCAGAAGGTTACGCAATCTATCTTGTCGCGATATTTGCAGAAGGTTTTGAACAGACGCTCATACTGCTGAGCGTGAAGAGCCTGTACCGAGTCGCTGACCTCCACGCCTTCGCGACTGAATTGAAGTTGTCCGCCCATCTCCCTGTTGATGCGAACATCAAGTTCCGTAACGTGAAGATGCTCCACGAGGGGTGCATAGAGCGCCAGCGCGTCTTCGACTTCCTTGACAGTAGGCCCGTAGATATTATAATGTCCCTGCATCCCTATGCCGTCGATGGGCACGCCTTCCGAGCGCATTCGCAGCACCATTTCGTAGATGTTGCGGCTCTTGCGGGGGTCGCACTCGTTGTAGTCGTTGTAGAAAAGAATGGCTTTCGGGTCGGCTTCGCGTGCGAACTGGAAGGCTTTGGCGATGAATTCGTCGCCACAAAGCTGGTAGAGTTTGGACTTGCGATAGGGGTTCTCGCCGGCGTCGGACATTGCTTCGTTCACGACATCCCAGGCGTAGATGATGTCCTTATAGCGGTTCATCACCGTCTGGATGTGGTCTTTGAGGCGGGCATAAAAGGTTTCCTTATCGACGAAGTTGCCCTTGTCGTCGTAGAGCATCCAGTCCGCAAACTGATTATGCCAAACGAGACAATGCCCTCGCATCGGGATTTTATTCTCCCTACAGAAGTTCGCTATTCGGTCTGCCTCTTCCCATTTCCAGACGTCGGGCGATGGGTGTATCTCCTTGGGCTTCATCACGTTCTCGCACGTCACGCTGTTGAACTCCTTGCGGATAAGGTCTTGTTCGGCAGCGCCGCGCAAGTTCCTCGGACTCAGCGAGACGCCAATGAGGAAGTCGTTCTTGTAAACATCTTTAAGGCCTTGTGCCGAGACCTGCTGCGCCACAAGTGCCAGCAAAAGGAAAACAATCTTTTTCATCATTATGGTTCGTTATAATGGACAAAGGGGAGTGTCAGGAGGCGCTGGTTTCGCTGAATTGTTTGATGCGCTGTTCATCCGCGAGGCGGCATATAAGTAATGTGTCGTCGCATTCCGCCACGATGTAGCCGTCCAGGCCCTGCACCACAACGCGTTTCTCCTGCGTGGCGTGGACGATGCAATTCGTTGTTTCATAGAGGTCTATGTTCTTCCCGAAGAGCGCATTGCCGTAGATGTCGCGCTCGGAATTCTCTTGAAGTGACCCCCAGGTGCCCAGGTCGCTCCACCCGAAGCTTGCGGGGAAGACGTAGATTTCCTCGGCTTTCTCCATGATGGCATAGTCTATGGAGATGTTCTCGCACTGGGGGAAGACCTCGTTTATCATTTCTTGTTCCTTCGCGGTACCGTAGTAGGGAAGCAGGTCCTCGAATATCTTTGAGAGGGCAGGCTGATAGACTCGCAGGGCATTGGCAATCGTGCCGACGTTCCAGATGAAGATGCCGGCATTCCAGAAGAAGTTGTTCCTCTGGATGTAGCGCTTTGCGGTATCAATGTCGGGTTTTTCCTTGAAGGAATCCACGCGGAAGATTTCCCTGTTGCGGGCCGTCGAGTAAGTGAGGTCGGCCTGTATGTAGCCGTAACCTGTCTCGGGTCGTGTGGGCTTCATGCCAAGCGTAACCATCGCGTCGCTTTCCGAAACAAACTTCAGGGCTGACTTAATGACGCGCCGATACTCAACTGGGTTCATCACGATGGCGTCGCTGGGCGTCACCACGATGTTGGCCTTCGGGTCGTGCGACTTGATGCGCCAGCTCGCGTAAGCTATACAGGGAGCCGTGTTCCTGCGGCAAGGTTCCAGAAGAACGTGGTTCCAGGGGACTTCGGGCAGTTGCTCGCGGACGATTTCGAGGTACTTCTGCGAGGTGACTACCCAAGTGTTCTCGGCTGGAATAACTGTTTTGAAGCGGTCCAAAGTCAGTTGGATGAGTGTCCTTCCGCAGCCCATCACATCGACGAACTGCTTTGGTCTCTCCTGTGTACTCATTGGCCAGAAGCGGCTTCCCACGCCGCCTGCCATAATTACCAAGTGATTGTGCGATTCCATAAGCCCTCCTTATTTATATTATGGTATAGGGCGCAAAATTAAAACATTCTTTGCGTTTGGACAAAAAAAAAGCCAAAAAAGATTAAAAAAAATGGGAAAAACATTCGTTTGGCGGCGGAAAATTAGCATTTCGGAACAGCTTTTGAGCAGAAGAGGCACATCGGCAGAGGGAAATAATATTACATCATAGGGCAACGAGGAGAACCTAATGGAGAGACTACACACGTGTCGTTGGCAGATGACACACGTTAAGTTTGCCAACGCAACACGTTAAGTTGGTCAACGCAGCACGTTAAGTTTGCCAACGCAGCACGTTGAGTTGAGCAACTCGGCACGCCGATTCGGGCAAGTCGGTTAAGCGGTTTCTGTAGTGCGGCACGCATCTTTTGGAATCTTCTCATTTCTAAAGAGTTACAGAAGTACTCCAAACGCCTCTTTCCCATTAGTGAAGATAGGCTTGGCGAAGTTCCCAAACCGGCCAAGACCCTCGGGAAAAAGGCTCCAAAGGCCTGTTTCCAGACCCTCTGAAACACAGGAAAAATCTTTACAAATAGGGCCTTTGCCTCTAAAACCCCTCAGAATGTTTTTTCATTTCATTAAAATATTTCCTCGTTTCTTCTTTTCAGATTGCTATTTTTTTTGTACCTTTGCGCCCGAAAAACGTGCTTTCGACACCAAACACAATACATTAAAGTTGGCTATAGAAACGAATGGCTATTAAGTTTCAATACAATAAAACCTCGCTGCAGCAAATCGAGAAGGCTCTGAAGATGCGCCAACGCACCCTTCCCATCATTAAAAGCAAGGAGACGGCGCTGCGGTTGGAGGTGAAGAAATGCAAGGAAGAGGCCGAGGAACTGGAGCGCAAGCTGCAAAGTCAGATTGAGGGGTACGAAAAGATGTACGCCCTCTGGGGCGAGTTCGACACTTCGCTCGTGAGTCTGGGCGACGTCAAGATTGCCCGAAAGAAAGTTGCCGGCGTGTTGGTTCCCGTGCTTGAGAACATCAGCCTCGAAGTGAAACCCTTCGGTTTGTTCAGCGCCCCCAAGTGGTATTTCGACGGAATCAAGCTCCTCCAAGGGCTTGCCAAGACCGCCGTGGAGCGTGAATTCGTCTTCGCCAAGCTGCAGCTCCTGGACCATGCACGAAGGAAGACCACCCAGAAGGTTAACCTCTTCGAGAAAGTTCAAATACCCGGATTCCAGGAAGCCGTGCGCAAAATCAAGCGCTTCATGGAGGACGAGGAGAACCTCAGCAAGTCTTCGCAGAAGATATTGAAGTCCCTTCAACAAAAGAGAAAGGAGGAAGTGGCATGATTGAGAAAATGAAAAAGCTCACCTTCCTGGTGACTCAGAAGGAATACGACACGTTTATCTCCGGCCTTCGCGAGCAAGGAGTGGTTCACGTCCAACAGCTTAAGCAAGGACTTACCAGCCCTGCCCTGCAGAAAGCACTCGACGAAAGAGTCCGCTACCAGCAGGCTCTCGACTATCTCGACATTTCGCTCAAGGCGTGGAAGAAAGACCAAATTCAAAATTCAAAATTCAAAATTCAAAATTCAAACTCGCTTCTCGAGTTTGTTGAGAATTTGCGGGGCGAAGAGGTAGCCATTCGTCATAAGATAGACGAGACTGAGAAGAACATTCAGAAGCTTGAGCCTTGGGGCAACTTCGACTGGGAAACTATCAAGCGGCTCCAGCAGGAATCGGCCATGAAGGTGTGGTTCTATGCCTGCGCAGCCAAGTCGTTCCAGGCAGAATGGGCTGAGAAATACTTCGCCACACCCATCGACGAATACCGCAAACGCACTTATTTCCTGGCCTTCTCCGCAGAAGAGCCGGACATCAAGGCCGAGCGTCTTGAACTGCCAAGCGGGTCGCTCGAACAATATCAACAGGAAGCTTCGGATGCCAAGGAAGCCCTCCAGAAGAATCACGAAACGACTTGCCTGATTGCACGCCAGTATCGCCACATCCTCGAGGAAGGCCTCAAGCAGGCAGCAGGCGAGATTCAGCTTCAGCAAGTCGAGCTTTCGGACGAGAGTATAGCAGACGGAGCCGTCCGACTTATGATTGGTTGGACGCTGGCAGACAAGGCCGACGACCTCGCCAAATGGCTCGACGAGAAGCAAGTATATTACGAACTGGAGGACCCCGCCTACGAGGACGACGTTCCCGTAAAGATTACCAATGACGGCTACACCCGCCTCTTCGAGCCAATCCTGCGAATGTACTCGCTCCCCAACTACCGCGACATAGACCCAAGCGTCTTCTTCGCTCCCTTCTTTATGCTGTTCTTCGGCCTCTGTCTCGGTGACGGCGGCTACGGATTGCTTGTCCTGCTTGGCGGCATCTTTCTTGCTTTGCAGAAGGACGAAGAGACCAAGAGCTACGGACGGCTCGGCATTTGGTTGGGCTTGGCCACAACCGTTTGCGGCCTGCTGACAGGTACCGTCTTCGGTATCGACCTGACGAAACAGGACTGGGCGCTCCTTGCTCCCGTCAAACCTTACTTCCTCAACGACAATGGCGTAGGGCCTATCTTCGGCTATTCGCCCATGATGGTTATCTCCGTCGCTATCGGCCTTGTGCAAGTTCTCTTGGGTATGGTGCTCAAGGCTTGTAAGGCTTGGAAGAACTACGGCTTTGCCTATTCCATCGGCACCTTCTCGTGGGTGGTGGCTCTGCTCTCTGCAATCGCACTCTTCGGCTTGCCCGCCTGCGGAGTTACCCTGCCCATCGCCCTGGTTTATGCGCTTTACGGCCTCATAGGAGTGAGCGTAGTCGGTATATTCCTTTATAATAATCCGGCGGCTTACAAGAATCCGATACTCGGCCCGCTGTTGAATCTCGGCGGAGGCGTCTGGGCAACCTACGGAATGTCAACAGGCTTGCTGGGCGACTTATTGAGCTACATCCGCCTCTTCGCCCTGGGTCTGACGGGCGGTGTGCTCGGTGGCGTGTTCAATTCGCTTGCCTTCGACCTGACTTCAAGCCTTGATTGGTCTTACCGCTGGCTGCCTTTGGGACTCGTCCTGCTCTTAGGACACGGTATCACCTTCGCGCTTAGTATGATAAGTGCCTTCGTTCATCCTATGCGACTGACGTTTGTCGAGTTCTTCAAGAACGCAGACTTCAGCGGCGGCGGAAAGGAATACACGCCCTTCAAGACAGTTAAAAGTTGAAAAGGTGAAAAGCTGAAAAAGTAAAACATACAAGTTAAACCAAATAAATAAATTATTAATCCTTCAGAATCCATCGTTCTACATTCGTAGCGAAAGCAAGCACAGCCTAAAATAGCAAACGACATATATAAATAAGGTTGCAAAGCCCGGCCGAAGCACCGCCTCAACTATGGACTATGAACTATGGACTATGAACTAAAAAACAACAAAACACTCTATGGAAATTTTATTAGCTTATCTGGGTGTAGCACTTTGCGTAGCCCTCTCAGGAATCGGTAGTGCCTACGGCGTAACCATTTGTGGTAATGCAGCTATCGGCGCGTTCAAGAAGAACCCAACAGCCAGCGGCTCATACATGGGCCTGTCTGCCCTGCCCTCTTCACAGGGTCTGTACGGCTTCGTAGGCTTCTTCATGCTCAACAACAAAGTGACGCCCGACATCTCTATGCCTGCCGCTTGTGCCATCTTCGGCGTAGGTCTGGCTCTCGGCCTCGTGGCTCTCTTCAGCGCAGTACGTCAGGCTAAGGTCTGCGCAAACGGCATCAGCGCAATCGGAGCCGGCCATAACGCTTTCGGTACGACTATGGTGCTCGCCGTGTTCCCCGAGCTGTACGCCATCCTCGGCCTGCTTGTGCTCATCCTGACTGCAAACGCACTCTAAAGACCCCCTAACCCCCTTTAGGGGGAACAAATTGTAACAGCCTCCCCTAACCCCTCCAAAGGAGGGGAAAACAAATGGTAAATGGTAAATAATTAAATGGTAAATAACAAGATGAAACCTACATTATTCCTCCTTGCTGCAGGTATGGGAAGCCGCTACGGTGGCTTGAAGCAGCTCGACACACTCGGCCCTCAGGGACAGAGCATTATGGATTACAGCATCTACGACGCTATACAAGCCGGCTTCGGCAAGATTGTATGGGTCATCCGTCGCGACTTCGAAGAGCAGTTCCGTACACAGATTCTCGCCAAGTACGAGGGTCACGTTCCCTGCGAACTGTGCTTCCAGAGCCTCGACGCCCTGCCAGAAGGCTTCACCGTTCCCGAAGGAAGACAAAAGCCTTGGGGCACAAACCACGCCGTACTCATGGGTAAGGACGTCATCAAAGAGCCGTTTGCCGTGCTCAACTGCGACGACTTCTACGACCGCGACGCTTTCCGCGTAATGGCAAAGTTCCTGAGCGAACTGCCCGAAGGCAGCAAAGGCAAGTACGCTATGGTGGGATTCCGCGTAGATAACACCTTGAGCGAGAGCGGAACAGTTAGCCGTGGCATCTGCGAGAACGACGAAGCAACACACCTCCTCACAGGTGTTGTGGAGCGCACAAAGATTGAGCGCAGGAACGGCGTAGTGCAGTACCTCGACGAGAACGAGCAATGGGTAAGCATTCCCGACACGACTCCCGTCAGCATGAACTTCTGGGGCTTCACGCCCGACTACTTCGACTACAGCGAGGCTTACTTCAAGACTTTCCTCTCTGACCCCAAGAACCAGGCAAACCTCAAGAGCGAGTTCTTCATTCCTCTTATGGTTGACCACCTCATCAAGACAGGCGAGGCAACTTGCGAAGTGCTCGACACAACCAGCAAATGGTTCGGTGTGACCTATCCCGAAGACCGTCCTGAGGTGGTTGCAAAGCTGGCTGCCCTCCACAAGGCAGGCCAGTACCCCGACAAGATGTTCTAAACTAACACTCTTTTCAACCACGAATTTCACGAATTACACGAATACATCAGGCCAAGCCAATTCGAGTAATTCGTGCAATTCGTGGTTTTTAATAAACAGATTATCGTTAATCATGAAGCGCTTTGCCTTTTCCTTCCTCGTTTTTCTGCTTGCACTAATGGCTGCGGCACAAAGCGTTGTCGTTAGCGACGAGACACGCCGCATCCGCGAGGACTTCCAGGACCGCAAGTTCGGCATATTCCTTCATTGGGGCATTTACTCTATGTTGGGAGACGGAGAATGGGTGATGCACAACCGCCACATCGACAGGGACGAGTACGCCAAGCTTGCCGGAGGCTTCTGCCCTTCCTGGTTTAACGCACGCGAATGGGTGCAGACATTCAAGGAGGCAGGCGCCCAGTACATCACTTTTACCAGCAGACACCACGACGGCTTCTCAATGTGGGGAACGAAGGCAAGCCCTTATAACATCGTGGAAGCCACACCTTACGGACGTGACATTCTGAAGTCGCTTGCCGAAGCTTGCAGCGAACATGGGCTAAAGCTCCACCTCTACTACAGCCACATGGATTGGCATAGAACCGACTATCCGATGGGTGTTTGCCGCAATTGTCTGCATGATGAAGCAACTACCAATTGGGACAGCTACTATGCCTTCATGAATATGCAGCTCACGGAACTGCTGACGAACTACGGCCCGATTGGTGCCATTTGGTTCGACGGTATGTGGGACCACAAGGAAGAGGGTTTTGACTGGCGGCTTGATGAACAATACGCACTCATCAAGAAGCTGCAGCCCAAGTGTCTCATCGGCAACAACCATCACGGCTCGCCCATTGGCCAGGAAGACTTTCAGCTCTTTGAACAAGACCTGCCAGGGCAGAACACCGCAGGCTTCTCTGGCAATCAGAAGGTCTCGCAACTCCCCTTGGAGACTTGTATGACGATGAACAACACCTGGGGCTACAGCATTACAGACATGAACTATAAGAGCGGCGACGAGCTTATCCGCCGTCTCGTCACAGCAGCAGGCTTGAATGCCAACTTCCTCCTCAACATCGGCCCTCGCCCCGACGGACAACTGCCCGACCAGGCAGTAGAGCGGCTGAAGCACATCGGAGCCTTTATGGATGCGAACAGCTCTACCATCTACGGCACCCGAGGCGGCTGTGTTCCTCCACAGGAATGGGGTGTCACCACGCAAAAGGGCAAGACACTCTTCATACATATTCTTAATAAAGAGAAAGATGGGCAAGTCATTAACGAAGGCTTGACACGCATCAACGGCGGCCCACTCTCCATCTTCCTGCCTCTTACCGGACGCACTATCTCGAAAGTCACATTACGCAGCGACGACTCTTCCCTTCAGTTCCAGCGCGAGGGGGAAGGCTACCGTATCTTCCTACCCAAACGCCCGAACACAGTTGACTATATATTGACGGCAACACTAAAGACCCCCTAACCCCCTTTAGGGGGAATAAAATAGTAAATAGTAAATCGTCAAATTGTAAATTGGCATTATGTATATCATAGGCATCGCCGGCGGTACAGGTTCCGGCAAGACAACAGTCGTAAAGAAGATTCTTGAAACACTTCCCACAGATAGGGTTGCGCTCATCCCGCAGGATTCTTACTATAACGACACTTCGCACCTCACGCCCGAGGAGCGCAAACGCATCAACTTCGACCATCCTGATGCCTTCGACTGGAAGCTTCTTACCCAACAGATACAGGCTTTGAGGCAAGGCAAGAGCATCGAGCAGCCCACCTACAGCTACATCATCAGTAACCGTTTGCCAGAGACAGTTCATGTGGAGCCTTGTGAGGTTATCATCATAGAAGGCATTATGGCCTTATGGAAGAAGCAGTTGCGCGACCTTATGGACTTGAAAATATTCGTTGATGCCGACCCAGACGAGCGACTCATCCGCGTTATTCAACGCGACACGGTGGAGCGCGGACGCACCACACAGATGGTTCTCGACCGCTATCTTGATGTCTTGAAACCTATGCATGAAGAATTCATCGAGCCTACCAAGCGTTATGCCGACCTCATCATCCCCCAAGGCGGCAACAATCAACAGGCCATTGAAATCATGCGCACGTACATTATTCATAGAATAAAACCATAAGGACCCACCCCGTCCCTCCCTTAAAGGGAGGGAGAAACAGCCATCCAAATGTTCGCATTTAAAAGGTTCCTCCCCTTTAAGGGGAGGTTAGGAGGGGTCTTTCTTCTTCTCCTTTTCTTTCTTTTCGCTTGTACCAGCAAGCAGGAGAAGACCACAAATGTTCTCTTCACGACAGAAGCACTCCCCCAAAGGGGGAGCGGGGATGGGGCTTCACAGTATTACGACCTCCACGAGATACAGGCCAGCGGCACGATTATCGCAGGTACGCTGAGCGGCCCCGACACTTATTATGAGTATCACGGCAAGGAGATGGGTTTGCAGTTCCAGCTTGCCGAAGCCTTTGCTCAAAGTATCGGTGTCGTGCTGCAAATGGAGATTTCCCCAGACACAACAACCTTATTGAAAAAGCTTGAGCAAGGTGAGATAGACTTTATTGCCCTTGAAATGCCGACTTGGCAGACTCGCGAAGGCGAATCCCTTTTGAAAGAAGCCATTGAGGAATGGTGGGAACCAAGCCGAGTGCAGCAGATACAGAGCAAAGCCAACAACCAAACCGTTACCGTAAAACGCCACATGAGACCTGTAATGCAAGATGCTTCCCACGGTATTATCTCTGCCTACGACGACCTCTTCCGTCGTTACAGCAGTACTGCTGGCTGGGATTGGCGCTTGCTTGCTGCCCAATGCTATCAGGAGTCGGGGTTCGACCCGCAAGCCGTCTCGTCGATGGGAGCACAAGGACTTATGCAACTGATGCCTTTCACAGCAGATGCGATGGGTGTTCCTGCCGACAAACGCTTCGACCCAGAGCACAACATCTCTGCTGCGGCACGTTATATAAAGAAAGTCAGCCAGGCTTTTGCCGACATCAAAGATGCTGGGGAACGCATCCGTTTCACTTTGGCAGCCTATAATGGTGGCGTCGGACACGTTCAAGATGCTCAGATGTTGGCTCGCAAGGCAGGCCGTAACCATCAGCTTTGGCAGGATGTTGCCCCATATATCCTGCTTCTTTCTGAGCCTCAATACTATCGAGACCCTGACGTGCGTTACGGTTATATGCGCGGCAGCGAGACAGAAGCATACGTCCGCCTCATAATGGAGCGTTGGAACCAGTATCGTGGAAGTGCTCGTTCCTACAGCAGCGGCAGCACTCCCGCACCAGCCAAGCGAAGCCTTCAGGACGGCGAGTACAAGAGTCAGGTCAAGCCTGCCGAAGAATGGGTGCCTGAGCAGTAACGAGCTTCTCCCCCCTTATATGTTACGATAAAGCCCCTCTCCTTTGGGGGAGAAGGGCTTCACATGAAGAGATTCTTACTAACTTTATCGTGAATTCGATTAAAGTTCTGCAAAGTACTTGATGGTGCGAACCATCTGGCTTGTGTAGCTGTTCTCGTTGTCGTACCAGCTAACAACCTGTACGAGGAAGTTGCCATCCTCCATCTTGCTAACCATAGTCTGGTTTGCGTCGAAGAGGCTACCGAACTTCATGCCGATGATGTCGCTGCTGACGAGCTTCTCCTCGGTATAACCGAAGCTCTCGTTCTGGGCAGCCTTCATAGCAGCGTTGATGCCTTCAACGGTAACGTCACCCTTAACAACTGCGTGCAGGATGGTGGTGGAACCTGTGAAGGTGGGAACGCGCTGGGCAGCACCGATCAGCTTGCCGTTCAGCTCGGGGATAACGAGACCGATAGCCTTGGCAGCACCAGTAGAGTTAGGAACGATGTTCTGAGCACCAGCACGAGCACGCTGAACATCACCCTTGCGCTTCGGACCGTCGAGAATCATCTGGCCGCCTGTGTACGCGTGTACGGCAGTCATGCTCCGGCTCTCGAT
>JAEEGL011541374.1_pt1 | contig 12638 bp, 12 predicted proteins | sample 9134231 | NCBI WGS metagenome assembly JAEEGL01 (sample SAMN16246548, study PRJNA631951) | gut metagenome | biome: gut microbiome; feature: rumen; material: fiber-attached | host: Bos | place: Iran: Karaj | collected 2018-10
AAAAGCATAAGCAATTGCAACAAGCAAGCAGCCTATCCCAGCTACCAAAGCATTTTTGTTTATTCTATCTGCTATTATTCCTATAGGTAATTGCATAGCAAAAGCGAAAAAGTTGTAAATAACCACTGCCCAAAAATAATTTATATCTTGTCCCATTTTTCTAGCTATAAAATTTGTAACTAAAATACAACAAGCCAAATCTACTATAAAATGAATTAAACTATAAATAAAAACAATTTTCTTTTTCATAAAAAACCTTCTTTTGATAAAATTTTATCATATACATCTTTTTTAGACAATAAAAAACGATTTCTTTTTTGAAATCGTTTTAAATTATTTTACTTACTGTTTAACCTTTTCACTTTCTTCTTGCTGTCCCTTTTCTTGTTCAGCTTCTGGAGATATTTCTACTAGTTCTGGTTTTTTCAAAAGTCTTGTTAATGCTTTTAAAGAATTTGCATAATAATATCCATCACAAATTCTTTCATCACCAACAAATCCTAAACTTATACACTTCATTTTTTTAATTTCATCATCTTCATAAATATAACTTTGTTTTTTCTTTCCCATTGCTAAGAACAAACTTGTTGTACCGAAATCATATAGATGATGGTAAATATAATCAATTCCCAACGATCCTACATTTGTTAAAAATGCACTAGTATGGAATGGACTTAGATCGATAATAAACTTTGGTAATAGCCCATGTCTATCTAAAAATCTAATTAAATTAACTACTCCTTTTAATATAAAAGAAGGTATATAACTTAATAATTTTGCAAATTTATCTGTTCCGTTTGATGCATCATCCTCTTTATTTTCGGCAATAATAGCATCTAATTTTTCTTTAACATCAAATATTGTTTCTTTACCTGTAAACTTTACTTTTGTTGTCATCTCTTTTCCACTATCTGATAAGCTTTTTTTAATAACTAAAGAAACTGTTAATTCTTTTCTATCATATAATCTACCATTCATAACAAACCTATTTAGCTGTGGTCTATCATTTAAAAGTCGAACTATTGCAGCATATATGATATTCATATATGACATTTTTATTCCTTCATCTAATTTTTGATTAATGTAGTTTTCCATAGATTCAATTGGAATATCTATTTTGAAAAACACTTGTGAATCTGATCTTTTTTTCATTATATGTGGAATTACACAAAAAATAGGATCTATATCTTTTGCTTTTTTTCCATCTGGTCTTAAACCTAACATGTTTTATTCTCCTTAATGTATATATTTATATGAATATATTTTAAAGGATTTTTTTTAAATTGTCAATTTTGTATTAAAAACTGACATTAATTAACAAAAATAGACTTATACAAGATTTCTTAAATCTTGCATAAGTCATGTTATTTAGCTAATTTCTATTTCTATTTTATATTTTTCTAACCACATATTTACCTGAATTATATAAGCCATAAGTTGTGGACCTGTCATAAGTTGGCCAAACCATGGCCTTGTAAATGCTTTGCCATCCGTATTTAAAATATCTAAAATATATTCTTTATTTAGCAATAAATGAATTGGTGCTTTTTTGTTTTCAATAATGCTATAAAGCTTTTTCTTTACTGCTCTTAAATAATTTGGATTATGGGTTTTAGGATATGGACTTTTCTTCCTATTTATTATTTCTTCAGGAAGTAAATCTCTTACAGCATATCTTAATAATCCTTTTTCTCTTCCATTTAGTGCTTTAATTTCCCATGGCACATTCCACATATATTCAACAATTCTATAATCACAAAATGGAACTCTAATTTCTAAACCATTTTGCATAGCCATTCTATCTGATCTATCCAATAATGTTTGCATAAACCAGTTCATTGTTAAATAAGAAATTTTTCTTTTTTCTTTTGTATCTTTTGAATCTGTATCTAAAACTCTAACATTTGATAAGCTTTCATTGTATCTATTATCAATATATTCTTTTAAGTTTATTTTTTCAGAAATAACAGGATTTAATAATTTTTGTCTTTCTTCTATTGCAATAGACCAAGGAAAAGTATTACTATTTAAACTATCTTCTCTAAAAAACCATGGATATCCAGCAAATATTTCATCTGAACATTCTCCAGATATTGCTACGGTATTTTTCTTTTTTATTTCTTTGCAAAATAAGAACAAAGATGAATCTACATCAGCCATTCCTGGATAATCACGTGCAATCATAGCCTCTTCTAAAGCATCTACCAATTCTGGTGTATCTATTATTATTTTATTATGGTTCGTTTCAAACTCCGATTTCATAATATTTATAAAAAATTCATCTGAGTTTGGTTGAAAATCACTTTTTATAAAATTTTTATCATTATCTAAATAGTCAACCGAATATGTTTCCAATTTTTTTCCATTTTGTTTAGCAATTTTACTTACATAAGCTGTAATAATACTAGAATCTAATCCTCCAGATAACATTGCACATAATGGCATATCTGAAACCATTTGTTTTTTTATTGAATCCTCTAATAGAAATCTTATTTTTTGACAAGTAATATCTAATGAATCCGTATGTGTTTTACTTTCAAGTTTCCAATACACATCTTCATATATTCCATATTTATTAAAAATTATAAAATGCGCCGGTTTAACCTCATTTATATTCTTAAAAGGGGTTAATCCAGGTGTATGCGCTGGACCAATACCTAATATTTCAGATATTCCGAGCTTATCAATCTTAGCTTCTATATCTGGATAAGCTAATATTGCTTTAATCTCTGATGAAAAAATAATAGTATTATTTTTTACCGAGTAAAATAAAGGCTTTATTCCAAAATGATCTCTAACTAGAAAAAGTTCTTCTGTATTACTGTTCCATAAAGCAAAACTAAAGATACCATTTAGTTTTGATAATATTTTGGTCCCATAACAAATAAAAGCTTTTATTAGTACTTCTGTATCAGAATATCCTTCAAATTCAAATCCATTTTCCTTTAAATCTTTTCTTATTTCCTCTGTATTATAGATTTGACCATTATAAACTATTGTATAAACTATATTGTTATGTACAATACTCATAGGTTGTTTTCCATGTTCTTCATCTACTACCACAAGTCTTCTATGGCCTAATTCAATATGTTCATCTTTGAAATACCCCTCTTCATCTGGACCTCTCTTTTTTAATTGTTCGTTCATATTTTCAATAATATTTTTTTCATTAGTAACTTTTTGCTTTAAATTTGCAAAACCAACAAAACCACACATAATATATAAACTCCTTATTTTTTATATATTATATGTGGTTTAATCTGTTTAGGTGTAAATAATACTATTGTTTTTTTATTTCTTTTTTAAATTCTTTATAAGCTTTTTTATTCTCGTCAGTAAATCCTAGCATTGCATTAGGACATTTAATTTTCAAATTATCAATTATTTTATCTAATAATTGATGATTAATATGACCAGATGTCATTTTAGATACATAATATTGTTTTCCTTTATTAGTACAAATTACAATTGCAGCATTAGTTTCTGCAAAATTAACCCTTTGAACAAATTTATAAATCCATTTTGCTTCATCGTATTTAAAAACCTTAAATCCTTCTGTAAAATCAATTATATAATCTCTTGTTAAATAAATATCGATTATTTCAAAAGAAATTAAATCTGTTGAATCCAATTGTTCAAAAACTTCTTCATATTCATTATTTTTCTTTAATCTTTTGATTGTTTTTTTACTTATAGATATTTTGGATATATTTATAGCAAAAATAGTAATACTTGCTATAATTAAAACTCCTGCTGAACCCCAACAAATTGCATTATAAGTATCATATGGTCCACTTGTAGCATCTAAATAAATACTGCCAAACATATTTTCAAAATTGTCATCAGTTAAGCCCATATCTGGATAATATTCAGTCATTACGTCAAGTACAATTTTTTTCAATTCTTCAGGTATTTTTTTAGTCATACCTTCCAAATTTGCAGTTTTAACTAATTCAGAATTTTCATCATATGTTTCATAATAAATTCCATATAGTTTTCCAAATAAATCAGCATCATCCACTTGAACAATATACATATAATTATTAGAATCCCATGCCAAATAATAGTGATCCCTTATAGAACTATTTTCTTCTCCATAAGATGCAACACTTCCACTTAAATAAGTAATATCTAAATTAGCAAATTCATTGCTATAAACTATTTCATCATATAATCCATCTTCTACTAAATCAAGCATAGATTTTGATTCTTTAGGAATATAGTTTGGTAAAACACTTGGAATATAAAATAATAATATAATAACAGCTATTAATATAAATGAAACAAAAACTCCTATTTTATTAGTTTTCATTCTTTTCTTTAGTTTATCGCTTAAATTATTATCCATTTTTTTCTCCTTTATCATCAACTAATTATTAAGTCCATTTTTATATCGTATTTATTTACATCTATATCTTCGCATAAACATTCTTTATATGCAAGACCTATTTTTAAAAATCTATATTTTTCTAAAAATCTATCATAAAAACCTTTACCATATCCTAATCTATTATTATTTCTATCAAAAGCAATTCCCGGTACTATACAAATACTACTATTAAAATCGACTGTTTTGTTTTTTTCTTCTGGTTCTTTTATTCCAAAGCTTCCACTTTTTAATTCATTTATAGAATTTATATTATAAAACTCTATTGTATTACCTTTACATTTTGGTACTGATACTTTTTTTCCTATTTTCAAGCAATAATCTATTATTCTAATAGTATCGACTTCATCTTTTAATGAAACATACACAAGAATTTTTTCTGCGTTCTTAAATTCCTTTAGTTTCGTAAGTTTATTAAAAATATCTTTATCATATTTTTTCTTATCTTCTTGATCAATATTTTTTCTAATATTTAAATATTTTTTTCTCAGAATATCTTTTTCCATAACAACCCTTTCTAAATGTATTATAGCATAATATTGTAATATGTGCTAAATATTAATTTAAAATCTGTAGGGGTCGCCATCCACGGCGACCCGCAAAAGATAATAACATTAACGGGTCGCCTAAGGACAGCGACCCCTACAAATACCGATCAATAATGAATGGTTAATAGTGAATAATAAATGAAGAAAAATTGCGCAAAGCTGTAATTTAGGGTTCCCGCAAATCGCAGGTTTCACCGAGATTTGTGGGATAAAAGGAGCAACGGTCTAATGGTCAAAATTGCTTTTTTAAACAAAAAAGCAATCGACCATAACGACCGATTGCGACGTGGCTGGGGTACTGTGATTCGAACACAGGAATGTCGGAGTCAGAGTCCGATGCCTTACCGCTTGGCGATACCCCAATATAAAGGTACAGCTTTAGCTATACCTGATTTTCATTATTATCTTTTAATTTTTTTATTTTATTTCTTTGTATTTTTGTTTCATTAATTAAATTTTTAATTAGTATTTTTTTCAAAACTTCTTCTTTAACATCAGCAATTAATGTACCATCTTTAGCGATAGATATTTTTCCAGTTTCCTCTGAAACAACAACCGCAATAGCATCAGATTCTTTTGAAATACCAATTGCTGCTCTATGTCTTGTTCCTAGTTCTCTTGCTATATCATGGTCATCAGATAGTGGTAGCATACAAGAAGCAGCTGCAATTTTTCCTTCACTTATTACAACAGCACCATCATGAAGTGGAGTATTAGGAACAAATATATTTACTAGTAATTGAGGAGATATTTCTGCATTTGTAATAATACCAGTATTTATAATATCCTTAATTTTAATATCTCTTTCTATTACAATTAATGCTCCTGTTTTTTGTTTTGAAAGCTCTGATGCAGCAATAGATATTTTGTAAATATTTTCTTTTTTCTTATTTTCAATATCTTTATCAAGTCCAAAGAATTTTGTTATTTTTCCTGTTCCTAATTGTTCCAATCCTCTTCTTAATTCTGGTTGGAATACTACTATTAAAATAACAACTCCATAAATCATTACAGAAGACAATATGTAATTTAATAAATTAAGTTTAAGCCAACCACTAACTAATGTTGCTAAAACCAAAATAATAATACCTTTTAGTAGTTGCCATGCACGAGTATTTTTTAAAACTTTAAAAACTTTATAAAGCAAAAATACAACAATAATAAAGTCTATTATTGTTAGAATTAATCGAAGCGGATTGTTATACAGTTCTTCTAAATTATAAAGTACTTTATTTTTATATAATTGATTTACTAAATCATTTAAATTACTTATCATTTGCTCTCCTTTTTATTATATATTTTATCTAAACAAACTCATTATTAAAGATATTGCTGGTGCTCCTATCATAATTACTATTAGTACTATTATTAAAATTTTGATAAATATGTTGTTTTTCATTGTATTTTTCATTCCTTTCTTTTGATAACAATTAAATTATAGCATATTCTTTTTTTATTTCAATATCAATTTTTGTAAATTCTAAATTATATTTTTATAATTTTCTCCCACGACAAATCTGGTTTTCCAAAGTGTCCATAATTTGTTGTTTTTCTATAAATTGGTTTTCTTAAATCTAAAGTATTTATAATTCCTTTTGGTGTTAAATCAAAATTTTCTTCAACAATTTTAACTAGTTCTTCTTCAGATTTTTTCCCTGTTCCAAAAGTTTCTATTGCAATTGAAACTGGTTTAGCAACTCCAATAGCATAAGATAATTGAATTTCACATTTTTTTGCATATCCATTTGCAACTAGATTTTTTGCAATAAATCTTGCCATATAACAAGCAGATCTATCTACTTTTGTTGGATCTTTTCCAGAAAAAGCTCCTCCACCATGTCTACTATATCCACCATAAGTATCTACAATTATTTTCCTTCCTGTAAGCCCGCTGTCTCCCAAAGGTCCACCTATAACAAATCTTCCAGTTGGATTTATATAATACTTTGTTTTCTCATCTAACAACTCTTTCGGAATAATTGGAAAAATAACCTTTTCTTTAATATCTGCTCTTAATTTATCTAATGAAACATCTGCATTATGCTGAGTTGAAACAACAACAGTATCTATTCTAACTGGTTTATCATTTTCATATTCAACAGTAACTTGTACTTTTCCATCTGGTCTTATATAATCAATTTCTTTATTTTTTCTTACTTCTGCAAGTCTTTTAGCTAATTTATGTGATAAATAAATTGGCATTGGCATAAAATCCTTAGTTTCATCAGTAGCAAACCCAAACATAAGTCCCTGGTCTCCAGCACCTTCAGATTCTAATCCTTCACCTTCTTTTTCTTCTAAGGATTTATCAACTCCAAGAGCAATATCAGGAGATTGTTCTGAAATATTTAATAAAACCTTACAAGTTCTGTAATCTATATCTGTTTTGCTATTATCATATCCAACTTCTTTTAAAACATCTCTTACTATTTTTTCTATATCAATTTTTACTTTCGAAGTTATTTCTCCTGTAACTAGAATCTCATTTTTTCCTGCTACTGTTTCACATGCTACCCTAGCATATGGATCTTTTTCAAAATATGCGTCTAAAACACTATCTGAAATATAATCACATAATTTATCTGGATGACCTTCTGTTACACTTTCTGATGTAAATAATCGTTTCATTTTTTACTCCTTATATTATTTTTTATTACGGGTCAGTCAAGACTGACCCCTACAGTATATTTATTATTTCTATATTTTTTACTTAACTATTTTTTAAATATTCATCTATCCCTTTTGCTGCTTTTTTTCCAGCTCCCATAGCTAATATTACTGTTGCAGAACCTGTTGTTATATCTCCGCCAGCAAATAATTTTTCATCTGATGTTTGACCATTTTCTTCATTTATAACAACACATCCATGGTCATCTAGTTTAACTTTACTATCGTTTCCCAAAACTATTGGATTTGGTCTAGTACCAAGTGCCATTATAACAGAATCAACTTCTAATGTAAACTCTGAACCATTCTTTTCAATTGGTCTTCTTCTTCCAGATTCATCAGGTTCTCCGAAGTTCCATTTCAACACATTCTATTCCAACAACTGAATCATTCTCATCAGTTAATATTCTTTTTGGGTTGGCTAATAGTCTGAAATCTATTCCCTCTTCTTTAGCATGTTTTATTTCTTCTTTTCTTGCAGTCATTTCATTTTCAGATCTTCTATAAATAACATGTACTTTATTTCCAAGTCTTAATGCTGTTCTTGCAACATCAACAGCAACATTTCCTCCACCAATTACAGCTACATTTTTTGAACTAAAAATTGGAGTATCGCAATCTTTATTTGCCTTCATTAAATTCACTCTAGTTAAAAATTCATTAGCTGAAAAAACTCCTTTTGCCGTTTCTCCAGGAATATTCATAAATTTAGGTAATCCTGCACCAGATGCTATAAAAATTGCATCATATTCATTTTTTAATTGTTCAATTGTAATAGATTTTCCAATAACCATATTACATTCTATTTTTACACCAAGATTTTTTAATTTATCAATTTCTTTTTTTAGTACTCTGTCTTTAGGTAATCTAAATTCAGGTACTCCATAAGTTAAAACTCCTCCTGGTTTATGCAATGCTTCATAAATTGTAACATCATATCCTTTTTTAACTAAATCTTCACCACAAGTAAGACCTGCTGGTCCAGATCCAACTATAGCAACTTTTTTACCATTCTTTTTGTGTTTTCTTTCCTGTTCTATATTATTTTCAATTGCCCAATCTGCAACAAATCTTTCAAGTTTTCCAATTGCAATTGCTTCAGATTTAAATCTTTTTACACAGTTTCCTTCACATTGTCTTTCCTGTGGACAAACCCTTCCACAAATTGCTGGAAGCGCTGAAGTTTCTTTAATTATCTCATATGCTTCTTTCAATTTATTTTCTTCTATTTTAGAAATAAATCCTGGAATATTGATTGATACTGGGCATTTTAAAATACATTGTGGATTATTACATTTTAAGCATCTACTTGCTTCTAATTTTGCTTCCTCTAAAGTATATCCTAAACAAACTTCATCAAAATTTTTATTTCTTTTATCTGGTTCTTGTTCTCTAATTTTTACTCTTTCATCCATTAGTTTTTTCTCCTTTTATTTAGCAATTTCCGCAACCTCCGTGATGAGTATCTCCTTCTTCAAGTTTTAATAATGCTCTTTTTTCAGCATCTTTATACATACTTGCTCTCTTCATTGCATTATCAAAATCAACTAAATGACCATCAAATTCCGGTCCGTCTATACAAGCAAACTTAACTTCATTATTAACAATAACTCTACATGCACCACACATTCCTGTTCCATCTATCATTATTGGATTAAGACTAACTATAGTTGGAATATTATATTCTTTTGTAAGTTTACTTACAAATTTCATCATTATTAAAGGTCCTATTGTAATACATAAATCATAATGATTTCCGTTATCTATTAGTTCTTTTAAAGTATCAGTAACAAGTCCTTTTCTTCCACTAGAGCCATCATCTGTTGTAACATAAACGTCTTTTGCAACTTCTTTCATTTTATCTTCCAAAATAATAATATCTTTATTTTTAGCTCCAATAATAACATCAGCATCTATACCATGTTCTTTTAAAAATTTCACTTGTGGATAAACAGGAGCTGTTCCAACACCACCAGCAACAAATATTATTTTCTTACCTTTAAAATTTTCAATTTTATTAACAAAATCAGATGCATTTCCTAAAGGGCCAACAAAATCTTGCAATTCATCTCCCTCGTTCAAAAAAGAGATCTTTTTTGTTGTTGCTCCTACAATTTGGAAAACTATTGTAATAGTTTCTTTTTCTCTATCATAATCACTAATTGTTAAAGGTATTCTTTCACCATCTTCATCTATTTTTGCAATTATAAATTGACCTGGATAACAGTTTTTAGTAACATTTGGAGCTTTAATCTCCATTAGAATTATATTTTCAGCTAATACTTCTTTTTTTAATATTTTAAACATAATTTATCTCCTAAATTTAATGAATAAATTTTAACATATAAGCACTTAAAATTCAAGTTAAGTTTAAAAGCAAAAAAAGATTTAAGAGCTCTAAAAAAGCACTTAAATCTTTTTAAGAATTTTTATTAATAATTTTCAGCTTTTATTTCAAAATAAGCTTTTGGATGACTACATACTGGGCAAATTTCTGGAGCATTTGTTCCAACTACAATATGTCCACAATTTCTGCATTTCCAAATTTTAACTTCTCCAGCTTCAAATACTTTTCCATCTTTAACATTAGCTAATAGTTTTCTATATCTTTCCTCATGTTCTTTTTCAATTTTTCCAACTGATTCAAAAAGAAAAGCAATTTTATCAAATCCTTCTTCTCTTGCTTCTTTTGCCATTCTATCGTACATATCAGTCCATTCAAAATTCTCTCCATTAGCTGCTGCTTCTAAATTCTCAGCTGTTGTTTTAATTTCTCCACCCTCTAATAATTTAAACCACATTTTAGCATGCTCTTTCTCATTATCTGCAGTTTCTTGAAATATAGCAGCAATTTGCTCATATCCTTCTTTTTTAGCTTTGCTAGCAAAATAAGTATATTTATTTCTTGCTTGTGACTCTCCAGCAAAAGCTTCCATTAAATTTTTCTCTGTTTTTGATCCTTTTAAATCCATAATAATCATCCTTTCTATAAACTTATATATTTTTATTATATCCAAATTTTTTATATCATAATATTAATATTATTTCAAGATAATTCATATTTTTAATTTGCAAAAAAAATCAGAGCCAAATGGCTCTGATTTTCTGGTCATTTCTTTGATGAAATCTTTTTCAAGAAACCATAAGCATTTACACAAAAGCAATAGTCTCTATTAATAATTTCAACATTTTTGGGTTCTACTTCTTTTTTTACTCTTTTACTAAATTCCTTTTTTGCCTCTACAGTTCCATGATTTATTAAAACAAATTTTAAATTTTCAAATTGTTTTAAAAATGAAATCATTTCATCTGCTTTTGCATGTCCAGAAAATTCTAGAGTATTTTGAACATCTGCACGTTTGGTTAATTCATTTCCACCAATCATCACTTCTTCTCCGTCTTTGCAATCAAGCACCCTTCTTCCCATAGTTCCTTCAGCATTATAACCAGTAAAATGAATTAATGCATTCTTTTTGGTAATAAATGCCGGAAGATATGTTCTAGCAGGTCCATATGATGCCATTCCTGAAGTAGAAATAATGATTTTTGACTCACTATTCCTTAAAATATGCTTTCTTTGAAGATCCGAAACAAATCCAGAGTTTTCAGGAACAAAATCCCTCACATCTGGCCTAAGTTCCAGTTCTTTTCTCAAGAACAAATTAGTATATTGAGCAGCTAAATTACCATCTAAAAAGATAGGAATTTTTTTACTTAATAACTGTTCGTCTTGAAGTTTTTTCAAATACAGCATCATCTCTTGAAAACGTCCTTGTGAAAAAGCCGGAATAAAAATCTCTTTTTGTTTTTTAGCAGCACTAATAATATTTTCTTCAAACTTGTATTCTATGTCTTTTGTATCAATATTACCATAAGTTGCTTCCTGAATTATCGTCAAAGGTAATTTGCGAATCCATTTGGGAATTTTCTTTACACTAAAGAACACATTTTCTGGTTTATAATCTCCCGTAAATAATAAATTGATATCGTCATAACGAATCGATTTACTACTATCATGGTAAGAAATTTGAACCAAAATAAGCGATGCACCAACTAGATGTCCATTTTTCAAGAAAGTCACACTTACATTATCATTTATTTTTGTTTTTTCATAAAATGCAATTGGCTTTCTCTGATTTATAACATCATAAACATTAGCGCTAGTATAAATTAAAGGTTTATTCTCAAATTCGCATCTTTCCTTTAACACCTTGTAACTATCATTAAGTGCAGGTGAAATAATTTTTGCAGTCACATCTGACATATAAAAAGGTCCTGTGTAGCCTTTTTTTGTCAGCAAAGGTAATCTACCCGTATGATCTACATGATTATGTGTCACAAGCACAAAACTAATATTCTCCAAGTTAATATTCAGTTTTTGGTTAAGCTCATCATAGTCTCTTTCTTGATACAACCCACAGTCTACAATAAACCGAAGTTTATTACCATTAGGAAATACCACTGTAACTGAAAAGCAAGATCCTGTCACCTCTTCATGCATAGCTTCTATGTAAGCATAGAATCTAGACTTATTACCCATTAATGACACTCCTTCCTTACTAAGAACATAATAATAATTATTAGTTCTAAATATGGATAACAATTGCATTATACCACAGGTTTTTTGGTTTTTCCACACTTTTTTACAATTTGGTAACATTTTTTATAATAAAACTCTATACCATATGTTTTTAACTATAAAAATTAAAAATATTTTAAAAATTAGTTGACAAACTAAATAAATTTTAGTAGAATATTATTTGTCAATTGAAATGGTCGCTTAGCTCAGCTGGGAGAGCATCTGCCTTACAAGCAGGAGGTCATAGGTTCGAGCCCTATAGCGACCACCATTTTTGGCCTGGTAGTTCAGTTGGTTAGAATGCCGCCCTGTCACGGCGGAGGTCGACGGTTCGAGCCCGTTCCAGGTCGCCAAAATATCTAGCTCATAACTAGATATTTTTTATATAAGGCTCTATAGCTCAGTTGGTAGAGCAGAGGACTGAAAATCCTTGTGTCACTAGTTCAATTCTAGTTGG
>JAEEGL011681891.1_pt1 | contig 12638 bp, 5 predicted proteins | sample 9134231 | NCBI WGS metagenome assembly JAEEGL01 (sample SAMN16246548, study PRJNA631951) | gut metagenome | biome: gut microbiome; feature: rumen; material: fiber-attached | host: Bos | place: Iran: Karaj | collected 2018-10
CTGCCCGCTTCAGTGATTTCCATGGAAAATGCATGATCAATCGCCGTGGTCACGGAACAAAATGAACGGCGCCACGGCAAAAGAATGGCCAATCAGGCTTTTTGCTCCGCTTCGTCCTGCGAGGCGGAGGGAACGGCGTCGAACGTAAACCGCCCGAGGCGTCCGTCGCGATATTCTTTCAGGAAGGCGTTGGCGGCACGTTCGAAATCCGGCGTTCCACCTTGGCGTAGCAAGCCGCGGCGACGCGCAAGCCCTTCCAGCAATTCGTCAGGAGAATTCGGGCAGCCATCCACTCCGAGAACATCCCATTTGACGTTCTTCTGTTCGCTCAAACGGCAGCATAAGTAATCGGACAGCAAGATCTTATCGACCACTTCCTCCTTCAGGTTGCCCAGCAGGGCCAGCAGCAGTTCATGACGTTTCGACTGTATGCGCGGCCACAGGATTCCGGGCGTGTCGAGCAGTTCCACATTGCTTGGCAGCGGAATCCACTGGTTTTGACGCGTCACGCCCGGCTTCGGCCCCACCTGCGCTTTGTTCTTCTCCAGCAAGTGGTTCACCAACGTCGATCTCCCGATGTTGGGAACACCCGCGATCATGATGCGCACAGGCCGCGCCAGCGGCCGTGTCGCCCCGCGTTTCGCACGTTCCTCCATGACGACTTTCCGCCACAATTCAGGCAGGCCGCGAAGCGTTCCCGTCTTGCGCGAATCCAGCATGAACAGCCGTTCACCATGCTTCGCATACCATTCCACCCACGCCTTGGATGCCTTCGCGTCCGCCAAATCCGACTTGTTGGCGACTGTCAGAAACGGACGGTTCTGCAGAATTTCGCGCAAGTCCGGATTGCGCGACGACATCGGGGCTCGCGCGTCAATCAGTTCCACAACCAAATCCACGAGTTTCAAAGCCTCCTGCATGGCCTTTTCAGCCTTCAGCATGTGGCCTGGAAACCATCCCGTCAAGGGATATTGCTCAAAATCAATCTCTATCATAGTGATTAGTGGTTAGTGGCTAGTGGCTAGTGGTTAATGGCTAGTGGCTAGTGGCTAGTGGCTAATGGCTAGTGGCTAGTGGCTAGTCGTCAGTGATTAGCGGTTAGGCGGGAGAGCTGCGCTTCTGCGCCGATGGCGAGATGCCGTCGTTACTTCCTCTCACTTCACAAATATCCAATGTCCAAGGCCTTGCACTGGCTCGGACTTCCGCACATATATCGAACGCTGACGTTTTTTCTCAAACATCCAGAGCAGTTTACCCTGCGAGGCTCCATATGCGCCGCGCAAATTCCAGCCTTTCCGCAAAGGCGTGAACACACGGTGCCCCGCCAGCGTCCCTCGCGGCATATCAGGCAATGTGGTGACATACCCCCAGAAGCCTTCGTCGCTGTTCAATGACGTGGCTTCCACAAAGCGTTTACCATTCCAACGCCAAATGACATCCAGCCCCATCATCGCCTTGTAAGCGGCCATGTTCTCCTCTGGAATGTCGCATGGTACGGACAGCAGATTCCAGCCCGTTCTTATGCCTTTCCAGCTGAAATGGCCTTCATCGTCATATTCGCCATAATAATCCGCCAATGAAACTTCAATGTACGCGGCCTCCACCACCAACGTCATTGGATCACTGGTCAGACCGTCCAGATCCTTCGCCCAGACAGACACATTATCCAGTTGTATATTGCATGTGGAACGATAGATGATCGGGAACTGGCTCTTGTACACGCCATCCGCCACATTCAGCTTATTGCCGTCTTTGTCATAGAACTCCGCATGGCGGCTTTGGAAACAGAGCCGTAGATTGTCCTCCGTATCCTCCGCATCGGGATCGGAAACATCAAACCACGCCCATTCAATCAGCAGTCCTTCGTAAGCAGTCTGGCTGATTTTCGACAACACTGGCGGCAAATCCGTATTTGCGATGTTCAAATACAATATCGTGACGGCTTGTTCGCCTGCCTCGTCCGTCGCCGTGACCGTGTATTCCAATGTGCCACCGCCACGCTGGACAAGATCGTAACGGCCCGTCAAATCCGCCTGGAGTCCATCCTCCGTGAACCGCAACAACTTCGTCGTCTCAGGGCCATGTATGTTCACATTAACTTTGTCATTTGTCACAGCCGAATAATCCAAATCATGATCGACGAGCGAGTCGAGAAGATTCAAAAAGCCGGACACTTCATTCTCCGTTGCTTCCAGAACGATTGTCTCCGTTTTCCATTCCGGCGGATTGTTCACATTCTCAACGGTGATCTGCACAGTTGCCGCAATCCATTCACGGCCATTCCAATATTCCACCGCCACGGAATCCGTCCCGCAGAAATACAATTCGGGAATATAGTTCAACCCATACCACGACCGCGTCCCATTCGGATACAACAGTGAAACGGTACCGCCTTTTGCGGTCGTTTCGCCAATTAGCCGCAACGCATAATCTGCGTTACCACTGCTTTCCAAAACGATTTCATACGCAGGATCGTCACCTGTGTTTTCCAGAACATCCGTTTCGCATGAAGTTATCACCGTGAAGGTTCCTTCATCGGCTACTGGCAGTGTGTCATACACCAGCGAACCAGACGACACGTAGTAAACAACGCTGCCATCAGTGGAAACGCCGATGGTGCTGTACCGCAAGCCATCGCTGTCGCCAACTGCCGTTTCTGTATGATTTCCAAACAGTTCCTGCCGCACCAACGCCGTGCTTGTCCGTGTGTCATGGAACGCATATCGCCCATCGCGGCTGACGGCGAAAATGTCCCCGGCGTCCACGACAACTTCTGCAACGCCGCCATTCGTCAGCTGGCGGTACAACTTGTAGTCAGACTTACGATAGAACGCATAACGACCGCTCTGCGACAAATGGACGTATTGCACTGAATTCTCCGTCAGCGTTATAAATGCACCAGTCTCCGCAAACCACGCCTTCAGGCCTGTCTTGCCAGAAGCAAACCTGCAGGTATAAATCAAAACTTCACCGTCATGGCTCAGACGAACGGCGGAAGATGCTCCAGTCGTATCCGTCGCATCCGTCGCCAGCACGACTGCTGCCTGGCCGCGCTGTTGCCGCATAAGCCGTCCATTCATATCGATATAGGCGAGTACATCGCCATCGAAATCCAACGACAATGAACAGATATCGGAATAGTCGCTCAGACCAGGCCATACAGTTTCATCTCCCGTGTATGGAATATAGAAGGCTGTCTTGCCATCGCCGCTGATGGCGCATTGCCGATAGTCAGCGGCATCCAACGGGCTGACAGCGAACGTCACGCCCGCCGCCGTATCCCGTTCATACACATTGTTCAGTGTATTGTTGTCGTTAACGTCCAACACAGCAGTCGTCGAAAACATGACCTTTCCACCGTCGTCGCTGACAGCGACACGCTCAAACTTCGTATCCGACGCGACCACTCCCTGTGTCGCATCGACATTTTCACATTCTGCCTTGTAAAGATGCGGGGCAGTCGATGAAGGGATGCCCAGATTCGTTGCCGCACTCGTGAACGTCACATAGCGTCCATTGGCTGAAATCGCAGGCGTCTCACAGTCCGCATTCGATGCCGCGCCTTTTTTCGTGCTCATGAGCTTCAATTCGTTGCGCAAGGAATCATAGACGAAAATCTGCCAATGCTCACCATCGACGGCATCCTTTGTCAGATTCGTCGCCTTGCTGGCGAACACCGCAAAGCGCCCGTCCGCAGAACATGCAACAGAACGGCAGTCGCCGTCCGCAGGCAGGCCGTCTGTTCCTACACTGACGACCTGAACTTTCAACGAACCATCGTCATAGACGCCTTTCATCAGCATCATCACGCCGTTCAAGCAAGATGTGAAATAAACGATATTTCCGTTGTCCGCACACGCCACGTAATACGCATGTTGCGTGCCGTCGTCAACCTGCATGACGGCAACAGTCGTCTCCGTGCCGTCGCTTGCCGTATCCGTGAACGCCAACCAGGTGTTCTGGCCTTGCCGCGTAAAATGCCACATGCGCATGCCATCGAAATTCAACGCGATGCCCCGGTAAAGTTCCGCTGTAAAATCATCCGCGTCCTTTACCGTGCAAATCCATTTTTCGTCATCCCCCCTCTTGAACACATTCATCTCATGGCCGGAAACGTGCGCCACTACAACCTTTCCATTGCCGCTGGTTGCGACACGCGTAACCGCCAGTTCTTCTTCCGCTTGCAACTTGCCTTGCAATGGCATGCCTTCAACCATCAGCGCATAAACGCCTGCACTGTTATCCGAAATATAAAGGAAGGCGTTTTCATTGAAAAATGAAATTGTGCCATAAAGCCCCTTTCGTCCCAATACGAAGACACTCCAGTTGTCATTCGGTTGCAAACCGATATATGAATTGAGGGCACCTTGCCGCAAGATACCAATCTTGTCACCGTCGGCAATCAACGTCGCTGTGTAATCCGTATATCCAGCCTGGCAATTACGGCCGATGAACAACACCCGTCCATCATCCAGCGGCGCAGCCTCCCGTGAATACCACGTTCCGTCCAGCAGGACTCCGCCCGAACCATTTGTCAGCAAATCCGCTCCAATCGGACTTAAGGACGCCCCACGCAGAAACAATGGGAGCAATGCTATCAACAATAATTTTCTCATGTGACGTTCCTTTTTATGATGGCTGGGATTCAGCATTCAGCATTAGAAAAAAACAGCCGCCAGCCAAGTTTTCCTTGGAAGGCGGCTTGATTCATTTAAACACTTATGACAAGCTTAGAACTGGATCAAAAACTTCAAAACCGCGCTCCAGGAATCCAAATTCATGTTCGCGAACTTCGTATCCGCATGCTTGAATGCCTCGTCGTAACGGACATCAAATGAAAGACCATAGCTTTCATTGAACCAGTAACTGCTGCCGATTGCCGTATAGACACCAAAGATGTAGTCCAAATCGTTGTCATGGAAACCACCGCTGGAGGATTCCATATCCGCGTAGGTCAGGCTCGGGCCTGCCGCCAGATAGAAGTCAAGACCGCTAGCCAGCGTATAGCCAAGTTTCAGGCCAAGATCGATTTCCCACATCTGCATGTCGAATTTCGTGCGGCCCGTAGCCGTCAGGTAATTGGTTTCAGTGACGTAGTAACCCGGTTCACTGGAAGCACGGACGATCTGGCCCCAATTGTAAGCATCCGTCCAATAAACCTTCGTATGATACGTCTTCTCGCTGATGGAACGCCCGCTGGCTGCCGTCGCAGTGTCCATGTTGTAGAACTGGAGGTTGGAGATGACGCTTAACGTCCAGCTGTCGTTCTGGTAAATATCGGCATCCAGAGAGAGGACGGGAGCCATGCTCTCCATGTTGCCCCAGCTGCCATGACCGCCAAGATTGTAGCCGGAAGATACCGTGATATTCGCCGTGGCAGGCATGTAACCAGCTACCGTGCCGGTGGGATTGTTGGCGACGACATTGTGGACACTATCCGCATTGTACACAGCCATGGTCCTCGGATCCGTCGTCCAGATGCCAGTGAAACTATTCTGTGAGATGCCCTTCAAGCGAACGCTGTGGAAGTTACGGTAGCCAACGCCAACACCCAGATGGGCCGCACCAATAGCGACGCTGTTGGCATTGCCAGTCTGCGCTTTGTCCTGGGCAAAGCCAGTCAAGCCGATCAACAACGCAGCGACCATCAACGCTGCAAAAACGATCTTTTTCATCTTTACTCCTTGATTGTCTTGTTATTTTTACAAATTTGGTTGATGACTATTTGGGAATGCCGCCGGGCGGTTGACGCCTGGCGGTATTTATCACTTAACATCGTTAATCAGCAATGTCTGATATGCGCCATCGCCTTTGGCAGTCCAAGGACGGATCATGATATAGTTGGCGCTATCGAAGAACTGGACATCATCGCCAATCACCGTCAACTCACCTTCCCCGGTCACTTCAGCAGTACCAGTGAACAACTGGTATGCCCACTGCTTGTAGTTATCGTCGAAATAGATGACGTCAAACTTGTAAGTCTGACCTGCAACCAAATTCTCGGCATCCAACGTCAACGTATTGCCAATGCCCGTACCGCCCTTGATGACGGCGTCGCCGCCGGCCACCTTTGTGACGGTGAAGAGCATCATGTCGCTCGTTGCGCCGTTGCTTGTTACGACATACCAGCGGTAGCTGCCCGGAGCCACGGAGACCTGGCAGCCGTTAACGGAACTGTTGAGAGTTGCGACGGTGTTGCCGTCGCCATCATACAGCTTGAACGTGTAGGATTTCGCCTTGGTGTCCACAGGCCACTTGAACGTGATGTCCGTCTTGTTCGTCGCAACGGTCGTCGTCCAGTTCTGCGGCGGGAAGAACTCGCCGTCGCGCCATGCTTCGGCATCGTTCGTCATATTGATGACATATTCATCGCTCGTTGCACCGTATTCGCCCATCGGGTTGAAGCCTTGGGCAACCACCACGTATGTCTTGCCATTTTCAAGGCCGGCCAGCGTGACCGTCGCCGTCGTTTCCATCTGACCACCTTCAGCAGGAACAAATTCCTGTGCGACATTCGCGATCACCTTGTTTGTCGCTTCATCGATGACACCCAGTACGAAGCCGCTCGCCAACGGAGCGGTGACCGTCACGACGTTCGGTGTATCCGTGCCTGCGATGACGGCCTTGCCGGGAGCCTGGTAGTCGGGGACATTGATACCGTTTTCAATATCAACACACTTTTCACCAGTGCCGCCCTTCGCGGACCAATGATAGACGGTGATGTCGCCATTCGCATTGCGGTCGAAGCCTTTGAAACCACCGTTGTAATAAGCGGCAGGTGTCAGAACAAACAACCCATCCTGCTTTTCCTTGACAACGACATCCGTCTGCTTGCCGTCAACCGTCATGCGGACGACAACGCCTTCCACATCGTCTTCGCAAGGCAGGACAACCGTCGGATACCACGGCGTGCCGCTCAGGACGACCTTGAAGGAGTATTCTTCGGAATAGGCACCCGCATCGTCCTTGATGACGAACTTGATTGTGCCTTCCGCGCCGATTTCGGCGTCTGCGGCGACTGCAAACGAGAAATTGATCGTCTTGGTATCATTGTCAACGACAGCCTGGTAACCATCCAACAGCTTCTTGCCGTCTTCGGGGGCGATGTATTCGCAATTATCCAAAAAAACTTGCTGAGCGGATTCGTCTTCGGGACCAGCCGTCACGGCAAACGCCACCGTGATTTCCTTTCCGGCCTGATCGGGCTGGATATAGACGTCGGCGACCGTCGCCGTAGGAGCGTCGTTCACCGCCGCAACGGCGATTTCGACGTTAACAGCATCCGTCGTGACTTCGCCATCGGAAACCGTCACGCTGAAGGTCGGCAGAGCCTCAAGTCCTTCTGTGTTGTAGTCGGGAGCGGGCGTGAAGGTCACGTTGCCAGCTTCGGCGTCATAGGCCAGCGTGCCGACTTCGTCGCCGAAGTTCGGCGTCACCGTAAAGGCCAGCGTGTCAATGCCAACCGCGGCATCGGGATCCGCCGCCACTACAAAACCAGCCAGCGCATATTCCGTCGCAGCCTGATCTTCCGTGGCTTCAAGCTTCGCACCGTCAACAAGAGCCAGAGTCGGGGCCGTGTTGCCGATGACAGCACTGACTGCTTCTTCCATCATATCGTTTTCAACTTCTTCCGCGTCATACGGCTTCGTCAGAGCGGCGGCCTTGACGGCGACCGTATTGCCCTTCTGGAAAGCATCGAAGGCCAGGACGTTGCCGTTTTCGGCGACTTCTTCGCCATTAACCGTCCAGACATACTTATAACCAGTGATGGCATCGCCGTCGGGATCTTCGGCGGCACCGTCGATGGCGGCCGTCAAATCATCTTCCGTCTTCGGTTCAGCAGGATTCAATGCGATGGAGAAGTTCGCAGGAACCTTGCGGTCAACATCGTTCACGGTGATTGTAAAGGTCTGCGTCGTCACGGCATTCAGGGCATCCGTCACCGCAACTTTGACAGTAAATTCCTTGCTGGCGGGGCGATCCGCGCCGTCCAATGTCGCATAGCCGTTCGTCTTGATGGCGACCGTGCTCGTCGCAGCAGCCGTATCAATGCCTTCCGTCGTGGTGGCGTCAATAATCAGCCCATCGTCAACGGTCCAAACAATCGACTTGATTCCGTTTGGCTGGACTTCGGCGGAATCCGTTGCGGCAATGGCGAGCTCGAAGCCCAAGGCAACGCCGTCGGCATCGACTTCGTCAATCGCCGCCTCGGGAGCGCCCGTCGTGACGGTGATTTCCGCCGGAGGATTCTCGCGGTAGGTGACCGTCAACGTCGCTTCGGCACTGTCAACCGTGCCATCGTTCACAACAAACGTGATGACATCCGCGTCGGCATCATAGTATTCAGTCGTCGTATCCGTCACCGTATATTTAATGGCATTGCCTTCGACAACCGCCGTACCCTTCGTGCCCTGGTTCTTGATGACGATCGTCAGTTCGTCTTCGTCAACATCGGCCATCGTGATATCAACCGTGGCGACAGCTTCCGCGGCGTCGGTCTTGCGGATGAACACAGCGGCGTCAGCCGTCGTCGGAGCCGTGTTGCCGATTGCGATTTCATTGCTCGCAAATTCCTGCTGGGCGGCGATTTCGTCACCATACGGCTTAACAGTCGCCGTAGCCTTGATCTGCCACGTCTCGCCTTTCTTGACAGCCGTCTTAAGAGCCAGAGCCGTCTCGCCATCGACGGCGGCGCCGTCGCGATACCACTGGTAGGCGATTTCCGCCACGTCGCCGTCAGGATCCGTGATTGCGTTCGCAAAATCAGCCGTCAACTTGCTGCCGAAAACAGCCGGATCAGGCGTCGCAACAGCCGTGATGGCCGAATTGCCAAAATCCGTGGCTTGATCAACATCGTTGATTGTAACATCCGCATTGGCGGTGCCGACGGATCCATCGTTGCCAGCATTGTCATCAATCGTCACCACGAGTGCGGCCGTCGCAGTCTTCGCGGGATGCGCGACTGCATCATAGCTCACGGGATCAGTGGCGGTAAAGGTATAGACGTCTGCATCGCCATTCGCTCTGGTCGTGATGACGTTACCAGCTGTCCATTCGCCGTCGATGACATTGCCGTCCAGCGTGACAGTCTTCGTGAAAGCGTCCCAAGCCGTATCGACATCGGAGAAGCTTACGGCAAACGTAAGTGTCTCACTTTCATTAACTGTCAAAGGATCCGTTACGATGGCAATCGCAGGGGCGTCATTGACGGCATTGACCGTCACGTCAATCGAACCATCCACATTGGCATCCGCGATGCCCGTGAACGTAGCCGTATAATTAATGGTAAAATCACCATAGTAGTTTTCTGCGGGCGAATAGACGATCTTGCCGCCTTCGACGGCGACCGTGCCGGCCGCCTCATCGCTCACGGCTGCAGCCGTGAATTCAACAGCGTCTGTCGCAACCAGTTCGGCTTTCTCGACATCCCACACCTGAGCGGTGAAGAGGTTGGTGTCCGTCGCGGCGATCGTTACAGGGGCGGCGTCTTCGTCCAATTCGACCTTCGCGCCATTGTTCGTCGTGAAACCATACGTATCACGGAGAAGGTTGAAGCTTAACAGCAGATTGTCAGCGTTGAAGGGGATATCCTTCTTGGAAGCCTCGCAGTCACTGACCACGCTCGGAATGACAACTGAATTGCCTTCAATGGCATTGATATCAACATCGAATGTGACATCGCACAATTTGGCGCGGACACCGCTCGTCAGCTTCAGAATCCGCGTAACCGTCGCCTTGGCGCCAATACTCAAACTGATGGTCAATGTGCCGTTCGCAACAGACTTCTTGACGATGGTCTCAATCGGATCGATTTCACCGTCCGCACCCAGCTCGAACAGATCTTTGTTCCACTGCACGGCGGCGGTCGTGCCGCTTGTCACTTCATCGCCCATCTTCACGCCTTCGGGAAGCGTGATCTTCAAAATCAGTTTCGTGATGTCTTCGCCTTCGGAGGTCACATAGATCGCCGTCTGCTGTGACGCGGTCCTTTCATATCCCTTCACAACCGTACCGCTCTGCGGATCCCATTCCACCGTCAGCGCCGCAAACGCGCTCGTGGCGCACAGCGCGACAACGGCTACCAACGTACTCAACAGTTTCTTCATTGTCCAGCTCCTTTGTTTTATATGATTATGGTAATGTTATTTGCTCGCGTATTTCTTGAAGTTCTCCAAGGCCTTCTCCGCATCGACCTGCGTCTCGTCGATGCCCTGGATGATGTCTTCAACAAACATGGATTCGGGATCGTCAATACCGCCGAGGGCGATGAAGTTGTACATCATGATCGCGTCGTCTTCCGTGATGGCGCCGTTTTCATCATAATCCAAGAACGCGGCCAGCGACTTCAACGTCGCCAACGCGGCTTCCGCGTCGACCTGCGTTTCGTCGATGCCCTGAATGATGTCTTCGACGAACATGGATTCAGGATCATCGATACCGCCAAGGGCGATGAAGTTGTACATCATGATCGCATCGTCTTCCGTGATGACGCCGTTGCCGTCGATATCCATCGTGCCGCCGCTCAGAATCATCATATCCACGGATTCCATTTCAATCTCGTCGCCATCGGCGGGGGTGATGGACGGGACGACGTCGCCGGTTTCGCATTTAGCCGTCAGCGTCGCCTTTACCTTTAAATATATAGTGGCGTCATCCGCCGTGTAAACGGCGCCGGCCGCGGGGAGGTCAAGAAAAGCACCGTCGCCGTCCACGCTGTCGGTAAAATAATACTGAATGGCATAGGCATCCGAATCGGGCGCGAACTTCGGCGTCTTCACCTTCAGCGTCAAAGCCTTGCCGACCGTCGTGTTGTCCAGATCGATCTTGTACGTAAGAATCGTGCCCGCATAGCCTTCTTCATCAGGATCGACGGCAATGACCGAGCCGTTGTAGATCTTGCCGGTGGCGACATCCGCCTTCTTCACAAGAGACGTCATCAGGCTGTCCGTGACATCCACGAAAACAATCGCCTTCTCAGACGTGCGCGTTCCGTCCGTGAACCAATAGTTGAAGCGGATCTGGTCGACGTTCGTCATCTTCGTCATGGTCAGCTTCTTTGTATTGGCGTTGAACGTCCCGTAGTTGCCGTCCAGAACATTGTAAACCACCACGTCGGCCTCCTGAGAACGGGAGAACGCAAGCACATTGGAATCCGCTCTGAGGGAACAGCCTTCCGGAAGGTCAAAATCAATGTCAAGCGACGTCGTGCCGCGGCGCATCTGGATTCGCTTGACAGGCGGGGTCACAAGGGCCATCGCCGTCGAAGCGTTCTTACGGTAATCGACCAAATAGGTTGTATCGGCTTTCGCATCGAGAACCATGCCGTCCGTCCAGTCAATTGCTTCGTCTTCGGCGCCAACGGGATAAACCTTCAGGACAGCGCCCGCGGGAACGGAACCGGCGGCCAGCACGAACGAAATTTTCATGTTGTCACGCACGTACAACTGCCACAACGCGGCATCCGCATCCGCCTTGATGTATTCACCCAGCTTGCTGAAGAAATCGGCCTCATTGCTAGTCGTGTTGATCGTAATGTCGCCCGGGCCTTCCAGCCACGCGACATTCGGCACAATGGCCATAGGAGGCAATGGCACAAGATCATTCGCGCTGTCCAAACCAAATCTCAGATGATACTCTTTCAGATTCCATTCGGCGGGAGCTGTGCCAGTAAAATACAGATTCATTTTGAACTGCGCGGCATTCACCATCGCCGCAAGCCCGATCAGCAACACGGCAACAAACGTCAATTTCTGTCTGTTCATCCTGTTTTCCTCTTTGATTATTATTTGATTGATTCTCTGATTTTTTCTTCCAATGGCAATGCCGCTTGAAAGCGCACTGCCTCAAAACACCACAATAAACCTAACATTACAAAAAAGCATAATAAATATACGACAATTTTCTTCAACTTGCAACTACAAGACGAAGATTTTCCTTTCGACACGCGATTTTTGTAAAATATCCCTTCCCTGCTATCATTTTTTCTTGATTTTTTTCTCAAGACACATATTTTCCAATTCATGACAACATTTTTTTCAAGGAACCATCCATATGAAGCCAAACAACCAGACGCCGGATCCACGCAAACTGGAAAAAAACTGGCAGGAAGGAAGATTGCCCTGCCCTGAATGCGGCCATGACATCCCTCTTGGATCGCTTGGACTCATGAAGTTCAACGAATGCCCCAAATGTCATGCCAGTTTCTTCGCGCCGCAGAAAATAAAGGATTACTATCTATTCGAACCAGCCGGCGGCGGCGGCATGGGCTCCGTCTACAAGGCCGTCTCGCCAAAATATCCAGGCCGCATTCTCGCCGTGAAAATCCTCTCGCGAGACGAACGGTCGAATCCGTCCAATATTCTGGCGTTGCTCAATGAAGCCCGCATCTCCGCGCAGTTCAAGGATTCCGAATTCGTCGCCGCATGCCTCGACTCCGGCTATGACAACGACGAATATTTCACCGTCATGGAATTCATCTCCGGCGAACGGTTGGACAAGCGGATCGCCCGATTCGGCAAGCTCGGCGAACAGGAGACCATCGTTATAGCATTGCATGTCCTTTCAGCGGAACAACATATCTATAAACATGGCTATCTGTTCCGCGACCTCAAGCCCGAAAATATCATCATCAATGAAAA
>JAEEGL012341441.1_pt1 | contig 12638 bp, 8 predicted proteins | sample 9134231 | NCBI WGS metagenome assembly JAEEGL01 (sample SAMN16246548, study PRJNA631951) | gut metagenome | biome: gut microbiome; feature: rumen; material: fiber-attached | host: Bos | place: Iran: Karaj | collected 2018-10
ACGTGTCTCGCCTGGTTGCATGGTGATTCTGTCGCCATTGAAATGAGCAACCTCTTTACCTTCTGCATCAAGAACTTTGGCGAAGAACGTAAACGAACGGGGCTTGGAATCCTCATTCTTTACCTGAGATTCTGCGTGAATCACTGCTTTATGGTTGGGGATGTCAAAATCGGAGGCATAGATATAAGTGCCCGTTGTGCCGAGGTTTGAATAAAGTGGCAGGGTCTGATAGAGCCTATCCGTAACGTGAAGATACACATTCTTAGGGATACCTCCATAATTGGCATTGAAGTTACGGTCATTCCACTGATAGCGACTGTTATGTTTTCGTGAGCGATACTGCCAACTGTTGTCGCAACGTACCGCAATCACGTTTTTACCTTTTATAATATAAGGTGTCAGGTCAAAGCCACAGGCCATCACACCATTCTCACTAAATCCGAGATTATGTCCATTGAGATAGAAATCAGCTCCCTGACGAATACCTTCAAACTCGATGAAATGTTTTCGGTCTTTCGGATTGTAATCTTTTATCTCGAAAGTCTTACGATACCATACGATTGTGTCGGTAAGATCAACGATGTCTTTTTTGAATGCCTCATCGCCGTTGAAGGCATAGGGAAGTGTCACTTGTTGCCATTGGCTATCATCAAATGAAGCTTCTGCTGCCTCTTTAAAATCACCAATGGCTAATCGCCACTCACTGTTGAAGTTGTACTTCTTGCGCTCTACGGCATTCACTGCAATACTGAAGGATATCGCTGCCAGTAGGATTAATGGTCTAAGTAGTTTCATTTTCATTTGTTGTTTATTTTGTTATTCGCTATTTCAAAAGAACCTCTTGCATATATATGGCATCAAGACTCCATAGGGCAGCATCGTTGGTGTTAGAAGTGCTGTCACCATGCTTCCATAATGCGTCCCAGACGTTTGATGTACGCTGGGGGTCACGATCCTTCCAGGCTGCATAAGCCTCCAATCTGCGAACAGGGAAACCACTATGGCGGATATCCCGGGCCATCTGCTTGTAACGGCGTGCGAAGTCGAGCCATACCTTGTTGAATGCTTTGTCATCCGCCATCGGCAACAACTCGTTCATCACTTCGAACCCTCCCATGATAGTCATCAGATGATTGGTAGAGCGTATGGATGGATCTCCGTCGTAAGAGATACGTCCTGTAGCAGGATCGTAGCCTTTCGCCAGATTACCAGTAAAGATACCGTCTGGTAACGAAGTGATAGACTGAAGTCCTACCAGGATCTTATTCTTGTATTTCTCTGTTCCGAAACGTTCCCACTCTGTCATCCAGTTGCCGGCATAGGCAAGCCAGTCAGGACCTATACGTAGTCGGGCTGGAGCATTACATGGAAACTGACTGCGAGGCTCAGCCAGTCGCATAGGGTCGAGGTGATAGAGTAGGGTATCGGCATCAGTCTGCTCTCGCATAAGGTCACCTGTACGTTCGTCGCTGGTCAGGTAATAGTAGAATCTGTTGAATGCCGCCTGACTGATACGTGCCTCCTTGGCACCACACCCCCAGTGTGTGACGTTATGACGACTACCCAATGGCGCAAACGGACCTATATGGTATGTGTCAACCTCGCTGCAATGACGAGTCATTGCTTCTGCCATACGCCATATATCATGTCGTCCGGTGCGGAGGAAGTTATACCACAGCCACATCGGGGTGGCAAGTTCTGTATTGTCCCATGCGAACCCTCCTACGTCGTATCGCCATTCCTGTCGTTCATTGTCGTAGGTGTGCATGATGTCGCCGTAGTTCCAGAAACCATACCATTTGTACTTTTCGGTATGATGTTGATAGGCTTTTATATATCTCTCAAGGCGCTGTTCAACTTTATCGGATGAGTCTTTTGGTAACGACCATATACCAAATGCCCGTTTCTCGTGAAGATATTCGGGGGTAGGCAAGAGACGGGCATCATTGCTTGTAATACGGATGTCTGTCGAGAGCACTTGCTGTCCTGGATATTTATCATATGCTATAATATTAAGGACACTGGTCCTCGCAATACCATATGGAGTGCTCATACCCTCCTGGACATCCTCGTAGCTTGCATTCAGGTTATGCGCTATGGTATCGTAATGACACAGATTCATAGGTTCTGACTCAGGACTCCATAGCCACAGATTCAACTCAGCCTCGCTACTGCGGGCCTTATTAATCTCTATTGTAGAAGGATATGACTGCCAAAAATCCTTAATTTCGACACCTAAACCTCCACTTACATCCCCCACAAAGGCAAAACCAGGTGACCGGGTTCCTGTAAGAGTACCTATCCAAGGACTTTGTGAAGTAGCCCTTTTACGAATAGACCATGAATTATCTGTCAGTTGCGATAGCCTGAAACCATCCCATTTTGCCCACTGATCCAGCAACAATCTGTTCTTCTCGTCGAAGGCCTCATAATCCGGTATTCGTCTGCCTTCCATCTGTTCAGCCTGTAGGTTGCGGTCATTGCCTATCATCAGTATTCTTCGTCCATCCAATGGTTGGACAGGTTCTGTCCAGATACCATTATCTGTAGCAAAGGCTATATGACGATTATATACCATCTCTCGCATGGGCACATTCATTCGTACGCCCAGACTGCCGATCATATCCTTTTGCTCGTCACCATTATATATAAAGGTATGTACGAGGCGTATCTGTTCGCTGCCACGATAGAAATAAATTCTTACAGTGAAAGGTAGCCATGATTTATCATTACTTTGGTGAACACCTTCCATCCTGACCACTGTGCGGACTTGTCCACTCTGTTCTATTTCCACCTTGTTAAGTTGTGAAATGAATGTGTTATTATTAGCAGATGCTATCAATGATGCAGAACCTCCGATGCGTTTGTCTGTCAAACACAGGCTGTCTAAAAGTGTATTGCCTTTCTTTGGCAGATAAACAACAACTTTACCTGTATTAACAATGATTTGATTATTGGTGGATGATACCCATGGTGATGCAGATTTGGTTCTTTGCTTGATGCGTTTTACACTTATGTCTTTGATTCCTTGAGGCACCACAGCAGCAAGTCCGGCCCATTTTACAGAACCGTCCGCCCATCTTGCATTCACCCAGGCGTCGGTAGGTATATTATTGGATAAGGCGAGCAGAGAAACGTCCTTTAACTCGCCCTCAGAAAAGGGGATACCAAAGCATACAGGTCCGTTGCTTGTACCACCAACCCAGTGAAGTGGTACGTCTGCCTTATTAATGTTGTGGTGAGGCGTGTCGTAAGACTTAAAGTCTGTAATTCTTGTTCTTGAGAGTGTTGTCCTGAATCCGAACCATCCGCTCTCTAATGGTTGTGGATCAAGATAATCCACGATGCATTCTCCATCGATATAGAATCTTGTACGGCCTTCGATGGTACTCTCTATCTTAATGTGATACCATTTGTTTGGTTTCAGCAGATGAGCCTTGTCAGTGTATTCTTTTAAGATAGCTGGTCGGTTGTTGATGTTATCAACGGCAGTCTCATCACCGTCGTATCTACGGAATCGTGTAGTGGCGTTATGGTTGCCACCATAACCCAGATAATACATCTGCAACGTGTAACATCTAAGGAAAATCCCGTTTCTCCATTTTGCTCTTGTCCATATATCCTTCGCATGAGAATCTGATGCCATCCAGAAGGCGTTCATATCACTAAGACGGTCTCCTGGCTTACCTTTATCCATCACACAGGCATCGTATTCCACCGTCATGCCTTTCTTCATCTTTTCCTTGCGCCAGAGGGTTAGTCCTTTAGGAGACAGAATCTCACAGGTGTCGCCAAGAAAAGTTACTCTGTATTCGGGAGATTCGGACTCCACCTGCCAGTACTTAGCAAACTGTCGTTTGTTGAGTCCTGACTGAGCCTGTGCTCCCAGACATACTATTACAAAAAGGATTATTGCCAGTTCTTTTCTTATCATAAGTCTGATTGGTTTTTACAGTTGCAAAGGTATGCCCTTTTTAATAATTATCTTATAATTTTTATTCAAATAATGGTAAAATAGTTCTATTTGTCTTTGAAATCGAAGTTGGTATTCATGCTTTTTGGGTGATCTACTTATGAACTTAAAAGAAATATTAGTTTGGAAAGAGCTGTTTTCATACAGGCAAAAAGTTGGACTTCTTGTCTTCGCAGGCGTCATCGTTGGCTTGGGCGGATTGTTTATGTATTTACTTCGCGCACATACTTATTTTGTAGGTGACGATCCTGCTGCCTGCGTCAACTGCCACATGCCTTACATGCAGGAGGGTGGTGTGAAGTTCTCAGATCACCATCTCCTCCATGAAGCGTTGCTTCTTCTCGTTCAGCTTCTGCATACGGCAAACTCATAGAGATCTGATTTGTACGATTCTGGTCTCTTACTTGTACAAGTGACCTTATTTTATAGTTTTTTCTACGGAGAAAGTGAAAAATCTCCGTAGAAAATTGTTTTTATATGATAAAAATACTATCTTTGCAGACAGAATATTAAAAAAAACAGACCTTGGTAGAGAATCCGAACTTCGAATACAAGTACGACCTCGCGTACCAGAAGTCGTTTGCTGCAAGACTCAGTTTTAGGATCATGGGTATAGCAGCAACCGTATTCTTAGTGGCTGTAGCCTTGTTTTTTTACTTTACAGGCGACAGTATGACACTGCCGTTGACTCACCAGATAGTGAAATACGGCGCTATAGTGTTTATCATAGGTCTGTCATCGCTGTTCATATTCTGTACAAGAGCGATATATCAGATGGTGAAGCCGTTGAAAGAGTTTACCGATTCTGCTGTAAGTATAGCAGAGGGAAATCTCGATACACCATTACCTGTGATACATTCTGAGGATGAACTTTTGCAGTTGCGGAACTCGTTTGAATATATGCTCCATTCACTGAAAAGGCATATCAATGAGTTGCAGACAACTACCGCCAGTAAGGAGCGGCTACAGAGTGAGCTGAAAATAGCCCACGACATCCAGATGGGTATGATTCCCACATCCTTCCCCCAGCGACAGGACCTCGACCTCTTTGCCTCGATGACCCCTGCAAAGGAAGTAGGTGGCGACCTCTACGACTTTATCATCGAGGGCGATGAGCTCTTCTTTATCATAGGCGATGTGGCTGGCAAGGGCGTACCGGCATCACTCTATATGGCTGTTACGCGAACGCTGTTCCGTAACCTCGCGGGCAACTACCAGAGTGCAGCCAACATTGTGCGTGAGATGAACCACGCTATTGCCTCTACTAACGATTCTTACGTCTTTGTGACTGTTTTTGTGGGTGTGCTTGACATGAAGACCCACTACCTCACCTATTGTAATGCAGCACACAATGCCCCTGTGATGATTACAACAGAGGGAGAATGCAGTCTTTTAGAAGTGGAGACAAACCTTCCCATAGGCGTTGAGGATCGCTATAACTACGATGAGCAGCAAGTAGACTTCCCTCCAGGTAGTGCGCTGCTTCTCTATACTGACGGACTGACGGAAGCTACGTACTTCTCTAACGACGGCAGCCGAAAACTCTTTGGCGAGCAGCGTGTGCTCCACGACGTTGAGAAAAACAGTAAGGCTTCAGCCATCGAGGTTATCGACTTTCTGAAGCAGCATGTCAGCGTGTTTGCTGATGGTACAGAACAGAGTGATGACCTTACGATGCTGTTTCTACGACATGGTACGGCTCAGGAGCCAGGTGTTGACCCTTCGCGTCGACTCATCATGAAGAACGAGATGACGGAAGTAGCTCGTATGCGTGCCTTCTTCTTCTCCGTCTGTCGTGAGCATGGTATCGACGATGAAATAGCCAAGACTCTGAACCTCGCCCTTGAGGAATGGGTGGCCAATGTTATCAACTATGCCTATCCGAAAGGTATGCGAGGTCATGTGGAAGTGACAGCCGACGTTAAAGACGATGTGCTGATATTGGTAATCAAGGACCATGGAGCAGCCTTTGACCCCACCCAGCACGAGGAGGTCGACATTGATGCCGAACTTGACGAACGTGCTATAGGAGGCCTCGGCATCCATCTGGTGCGCACCATTATGGATACAGTAGAGTATCAGCGCACTTCCGACGGCTATAACCGACTGGTTCTAACAAAGAATTTGAATACATTTAATTGATAAATGCTTATGGAATCAATCATTTTCTGGGGTTTTAACCTCTATGCATGGATTACCATTGCTACGGTGCTCACAATGTTCACCGTATTGTTGTTCACCAAGCTCCGTGCCGACCTTGTTTTCCTCGGAGCCATCTCTATCCTCTTCGTTACTGGGGTGCTTAATGCCAAAGAGGCTTTCTCGGGCTTCAGTTCTACGTCAGTAGTAATCATTGGTGTTCTCTTCGTCGTAGTTGCTGGTCTTACGCACACCGGTGTCTTGCAGTGGATAGTTAAACATCTGTTAGGACAGCCAAATTCATATTCGAAAGCTGTTATCCGACTGATGCTTCCTGTGGCAGCACTCAGTTCGTTCCTGAGTAATACCACAGTAGTGGCTCTCTTTGTGGGTATCGTAAAGATGTGGTCGAAGAAACTGAATGTATCACCCTCAAAGTTGCTCATCCCACTGAGTTACGCTTCTGGAATGGGAGGCGTTTGTACCCTTATAGGAACACCACCGAACTTGATTATTTCAGGTCTTTACGCCGAACATACCGGCATAGCCATGAACGTGTTGGCTACTACTATCCCAGGTCTCTTCTGTCTGTTTATAGGTGTGCTTTCAATAATTGCCATGCGTAAGCTGTTGCCAGATCGCAAGGCACCTGAGGCAGCCTTTGAGTCAACATCAGACTATACTGTTGAGTTACTGGTGCCATCCGACAATAACAACATAGGCAAGACCATCGCTGAGGCTGGATTGAAGGATGTACGCGGAGGTAGTCTGATAGAGATCCTGCACTATGACGATGTCACCTCTCCTGTTCCGGATGATGAAATTATTATGGGTGGTGACCGTCTTGTGTTTGCAGGACAGATTGATGAGATTCTCGATCTGAAGAAGAGTCATGGGCTGGTTAATGCAGATCACCATGTGTTTACAATGAGCGAGATAGACAATGACCGTCAGTTACGTACGGCTTATGTAAACTTCGGTAGCAGCCTGATCAACAAAAAAATAGGTGGCAGTTCGTTCGAAAAAGAGAATAACATGATTCTCGTAGCTGTTGCCCGCAAAGGTAAGCGTATCGACGAGTCACCACATGAGGTTATACTACAGGCAGGTGACACCCTGCTCCTCGAATGTCCACCGAATGTAAATATTCACACAGAGCGCTTGTCCTCACAGCTGCAGTTCTTTGACTCTGCCCAGGTGCCAAATATTGGAAAGAAAACGCTTATCTCTACAACAATCATGATTGCGATGGTGGTTCTATCAGCTCTTAATGTCATACCACTTCTGCAGTGCGCCTTCCTCGCTGCGATGGCTATGCTTATATTTAAGTGCTGCAATGTGGATCAGGCCATGAAAGCCATTAACTGGGAGATACTTATGGTATTTGCTGGTTCGGTTGTGTTGGGCGTCGCCATCCAGAAAACGGGTATTGCCGAACGCCTGGCATTTGGCATCCTCGATGTATGCGGCACTAATCCTATTGTGGTGATGACAGCAATCTGTCTGGTGGGAACATTTATCACTGAGTTTATCTCTAACACGGCAGCAGGAGCGATGTTCTTCCCAATCATGTATCAGGCTGCAGAGAAACTTGGCTATGAGCCATATCCATTCCTTATAGCTCTGATGGTCAGCGTTAGCAGTAGTTTCGCGACACCTATCGGTTCGCCTACCCACATGCTTGTGTATGGCCCTGGAGGCTATCGATTCAGTGATTTTATGCGCATAGGCCTGTTGATGAACTTCATCATTCTGGCAGCCAACATACTTATTGTTAATATTATCTATCCTTTAACCCCGCTAACCCCATAACATTATGAATATTGAGATTAAAGAACAAAACGGTATCTATGTAGCCACTCTCTATGGATGGCTTGATACAAACGAGGCTTCACAGTTTCTAGAAGATATCAAACCGCTTGAGGAACACCTCGATAAGCAGGTGGTGCTTGACTGTAATGATCTGGAATATGTATGCAGTCTTGCTTTGCGAGGAATGCTTAAACTGAGAAAGGAAAGTGCTGCCAAAGGTGGTAAGTTAGTGTTAAAAAACATAAAAGGTGAGGTCCAAAAGGTCCTCACCATGACGGGTTTCATAAAACTCTTTAATATCGAATAGAAGTTATCTGTAGGATAGTACTGGATTTGAACAATTATCCTATTTTTCGTATTATAGATGAACTATAATACAGATAAAATGTGTATCTTTGCATCGATTTACTAAAACTGATGTGAAAGATGAAGGAAAATTACTTTGCAGACAAAAGTCGCTATGACAATGGAATGCAATATGAGCGTTGTGGACGTTCAGGAGTGTTGTTGCCGAAGGTAAGTCTCGGATTTTGGCATAACTTTGGTAGTATTGACCCATATGAACGAAGTCGCGAGATAACCCATTATGCATTTGATCATGGTGTTACCCATTTCGATTTGGCTAATAATTACGGACCGGTTTATGGCTCGGCTGAAGAGACAATGGGACAACTGATGGATGAGGATTTTCGTCCATATCGCGATGAACTCTTTATCTCTTCAAAAGCCGGATACGACATGTGGCCTGGACCTTATGGCAACTGGGGCTCAAGGAAATATCTGATAGCAAGTCTCGACCAGAGCCTGAAGCGTATGAAGATTGACTATGTAGACCTGTTCTATAGCCACCGTTATGACCCGAAAACACCGTTGGAGGAGACCCTCCAGGCACTTGTGGATATAGTACGTCAAGGCAAGGCTCTTTATATAGGAATCTCTCGTTGGCCACTGGATGCTACACGTTTTGCTGCAAAATATCTGAAAGAGCGTGATGTCCCTCTGCTTATCTATCAGGGACGATTGAATATGCTTGATCGTGAACCACAGGAGGAGGGTATCTTAGACTTCTGTGCAGAAGAAGGTATTGGCTTTATCTCATTCTCGCCACTTGCACAGGGATTGTTGACAGATCGTTATCTTAACGGTATACCTGAAGACTCACGCATGTCGAAGGGTAAGTTCTTGAAGGAATCGATGCTTACACCTGATCTGCTTCAGAAACTGCGTGACTATAATGAGGTGGCTCAAAGTCGTGGTGAGACACTTGCAGAGATGGCCTTGGCTTGGATTCTGCATCAGAAGGGGGTAACTTCTGTGTTGGTGGGTGCTAGTTCTACGGCACAGTTAGAAAAGAACCTCCGTTGTGTAAACGCAGCTCCATTTAATGAAGAAATTTAAATAGAAAAGATGAAAAGAATATTGTTTTTATTGTTGACTTCTGTGGTACTCAGCGCACAGGCACAGGTGGCAGAGGCTCCTAAGGATGTCAATGGTGTAGTTGATAATACTCCCGACAGTATTGCAAAGGCGTTGACGGCACGACCTGTTCCCGGGTCGAGCAGGGTAGGTAACAACCCTGTATTGTTCCTGATAGGCAATTCTACCATGCGCACCGGTACACTGGGTAATGGTAATAACGGTCAGTGGGGTTGGGGATACTATGCCCACGAATATTTCGACCCAACAAAGATTACTGTTGAGAATCAGGCTCTTGGCGGTATGAGCAGCCGTACCTTTTATAATAAACTTTGGCAACCGATAAAGCAAGCTATCCGTCCCGGTGACTGGGTGATTATCTCTATCGGGCATAACGATAACGGTCCATACGACGAGGGGCGTGCGAGGGCAAGTATCCCCGGCGTTGGTGATGAAACCCTTGATGTCGTTATCAAGGAGACCGGTGAGCATGAGACGGTATATACCTATGGAGGCTATATGCGTAAATACATTAATGATGTAAGGGCTCAGGGAGGTTATCCTATCCTGATGTCTCTGACACCTCGTAATGCCTACGATGAAAAAGGCAAGATTATCCGTAAGCCTCACACTCAGTGGCAGATGCAGGTAGCTGCAGAAGAAGGGGTACCATTTATAGACCTCAATGAAATATCTGCACAGAAACTCGATAAGTATGGATCTTGGAAGACTGATTACCACTTCTTCCTGGACAAGATTCATACAAGCAGGTTCGGAGCTATGATGAATGCCCGTTCTGCTGCAGAAGGACTTATGGCAAGCCATAATCCAGCACTTAATCCTTTGAAAGCTATGATGCGTAATGTGGAGTTGCCCGTATATGACATCACTCGTACTGATGGTAAGCCTGTGGTATTCATTACTGGCGACAGTACCGTTAAGAATAAGGATAAGGATGAAGACGACATGTGGGGTTGGGGATCTGTGGCTAACACTGTCTTTGACGAGATTAAAATAGACATCGTCAATGCAGCAATGGCAGGTCGCAGTTGCAGATCTTATCTTAATGAGGGCCGATGGGAGAAAGTGTATAACAGTCTGAAACCAGGTGACTTCGTGCTGATACAGTTCGGACATAACGATATCAGTCCTATCGACAAACCAAAGTATCGTGGAGCCATAGCCACATCCGATGATACCTGCCATGTTTATCGCATGCAGGCTGCAAAGGAGGACTTAACGAAACAGAATGTCATCGACCAGAAGCTGAAGAGCAATACTCAGGTAGGCTCATACGAGGTAGTGTTCTCTTTCGGATGGTATCTGAAGAAGTTCATCCAGGATGTGCGTGAGAAAGGTGCAACGCCAATTCTTGTATCGTTGACACCGCGTAATGAGTGGCCTGAAGGAAAGATGGAACGTCGTAACGACTCGTATGGCGTATGGTATCGTCAGGTGGTCAAGGATACCGGTGTGGAGTTTGTCGACCTGCATAACCTCGCAGCCGATTTCTACGATAAGAAGTGTGGCAGTAAGGAGAAAGCCAAAAAATATTTCAAGAAAGACCATACTCACACATCGCTCTTGGGAGCCAAGACCAATGCCAAGTGTGTGGCTCAGGGCTTGAAGGCCAATAACAGTCCTCTGGCGAAATATCTGAAATCAAAAATAAAATAACGATGAAACGTTTTGCATTTAAGATGCAGCTCAAACCCGGCTGCGAGAAAGAATACGAGAAGCGCCATGCAGAAATCTGGCCAGAACTGGTTAAGATGATTAAGGATGGCGATGTAAGCAACTACAGTATCTACTGGGACAAGGAAACAAATATCCTTTTTGGATATCAGGAGTGTTCTGGTGACGGCAATTCTCAGGATACGGCCAACGTAGATCCTATAACCCAGAAATGGTGGGATATGATGGACGATATCATGGAGGTTAACCCCGATAACTCACCTGTAACGATACCTCTCGTCGAGGTGTTCCATTTGGATTAAAATGATAATCCCCGCCGGCTGGCGGGGATTATTCTTATTACAGATCTTCCCAAGTGTCGAGGTATGTCACATGGGTAACGAGATACTCGTCGACACCGTGCTTTCCGTCGGCACCACCGATACCAGACTTCTTCACACCTGCATGGAAACCTTGGATAGCCTCAAAGTGCTCACGGTTGATGTAGGTCTCACCAAACTCCAGTTCACGACAAGCCTTTACTGCAACATTCAAATCCTTGGTGAAGATTGATGATGCAAGACCGTACTCGCAGTCGTTGGCATATTTAATAGCCTCGTCGAGGTCTGTGAACTCTACAAGTGGGATTACAGGGCCAAATGTCTCCTCATGGATGATGTCCATGTCCTGGGTACAGTTGTCAAGAACGGTAGCTGCATAGAAATATCCCTTCTCGCCTACGCGATGGCCGCCACAGAGCAGTTTTGCTCCCTGTTTGATAGCGCGCTCTACCTTCTCTGTTACGCTCTCCAGAGCACGAGCCTCTACCAGAGGACCCATGTCTACGCTCTCGTCAGCACAAACATCGCCCACCTTGACAGCACTCATCTTCTCAACAAGAATCTTTGTGAAGGCTTCCTTAACCTCCTTCTGAACATATACACGCTCTGCGTTGTTACAGATCTGGCCATTATTGCCGATACGGCTGTCTACAATCCACTGAGCAGCACGTTCCAGGTCAGCATCCTTCATCACGATGGCAGGAGCCTTTCCGCCAAGTTCGAGAGATACCTTTGTGATATTCTTTGAGGCAGCAGCCATAATACTCTCACCTGCGCCAACAGAACCAGTAACGCTTACAATGTCAATCTTAGGTGAACCGGCCATCTCGTTACCAATGACACTTCCCTTACCTGTCACGATATTGATAACACCAGCGGGGAGACCAATCTCATCGACAATCTTACCAAACTCAGTACAGTTCTCTGGGGTGAGCTGAGAAGGCTTGATAACGATGGTACAACCAGCGATGAGCGCTGCACCTGCCTTACGTGCGATGAGGAAGAATGGGAAGTTCCAAGGCAGGATACCTGCAACCACACCGATAGGCTTCTTGGTGAGCAGGATGGTCTCGTTAGGACGGTCGGAAGGGATAATCTCACCCTCGATATGACGTGCGAAGGTTGCCATATACTCGAAATAAGCTATAGTGGCACCTACCTCGATAGAGGCCCAGGTACGGGTCTTACCCTGTTCGCGCATGATAATCTCTGTGAACTCCTTCTCACGCTTCTTGATGCCCTCTGCCATCTTCAGCAGATAGCCTGCACGTTCGATGGCTGGA
>JAEEGL013610529.1_pt1 | contig 12638 bp, 11 predicted proteins | sample 9134231 | NCBI WGS metagenome assembly JAEEGL01 (sample SAMN16246548, study PRJNA631951) | gut metagenome | biome: gut microbiome; feature: rumen; material: fiber-attached | host: Bos | place: Iran: Karaj | collected 2018-10
CTACGAGCAGATGATTGAGGAAGCCGGCGGCATAGACCTCTTCATCGGCGGTATCGGTCCCGACGGCCACATCGCCTTCAACGAGCCCTACTCATCACTCACCAGCCGTACTCGCGTAAAGACGCTGACAACAGATACCATCATTGCCAACAGCCGTTTCTTCGACAACGACGTCAACAAGGTGCCCAAGCTGGCACTGACCGTTGGTGTAGGTACTGTGATGGATGCTCAGGAGGTGATGATTCTTGTCAACGGCCACCACAAGGCACGTGCCTTGAAGGCTGCCATCGAGGGCGCTGTCACTCACGAGTGGACTATCTCTGCCCTGCAGATGCACCAGCACGGCATTATCGTAGCCGACGAGCCCGCTACTGACGAGCTGAAAGTCGCTACATACAAATACTTCAAGGATATCGAGAAAGACAACCTGATCTAACGATCAATCCTCGTTCTCTAATACTTCGGGGGGCGGCACATTCTTCATCATATCGGTGTAGGCGTTTTTAAGTTCGCTACGGTCGATAGTGATATCACGACGAATGGGCCGTCCCTCGTCTTTGATACAATGGGAGAAGAGCCACTGGTAGGTCTTCTTCAGATAGAATACACGCGCTGGGGCGCCATGATTGGCACCCTGCCACCAGTCGTAACGCAGACGGCTATCATTATGAGCCGCCTCCAAAGCGTTCACCACCTTCTTCGACTCTTTGATATTGACAGCACGATCGGCAGTGCCGTGGATAATCCACAACGGAACCTGTCCCAAAGGCTGGACATCACGCAACGTGCTGCCACCACACATGGCTAATGCTGCGGCCACCTTCTCAGGATAGGTGCCGGCAAAGTCCATGGTGCCATAGCCGCCCAGCGACATACCCAACACATAGATACGTGTGGAGTCGCAGGCATAGTGCTGACGCGTCCATTCCAACACATCGTTAATCTTCTTGGGATTCCATGAGCCACCAGGATTCTGGGGTACGATAACCAATGCCGGAATCTCGCGACCTCTGACAATGGCATCAAGCGGCCCATAGCGACGCGAGCGATTGATGTCGCGTCCGCAAAGGCTGGCACCATGCAGGAAGATGACTACAGGGGTATTCTCTTGGGAGAAATAATAGTCCTCAGGCTGATAGACCCAGAAATCATATCCGCCAGGTATCACACCCCGATGGGCGGTCAGGAAGTCGTACTGGGCTACAGACGTCAGGGTCATAGCCACCAGGCATATTGTCAACAGCAAGATTCGTTTCATGGGGTCAAAGTTACGAAGAAATCTGGTAAAAGCCAAATAATTAAGTAAAATTAAGGCGGACAGGGTATCTTACCCTATCCGCCTTCGTCTTAGTAGTTAGTTTGTCGTAGCGTTATCTGATCACAGCCTTTTTGCCGTTATACCTTTTTCTTTGCTGCAAAGTTAGTGCATTTACCTGATATGTGCTTTAAAAAGATGCGAAAAACATCCGTAAACGTTTTCATAGGGAAAGATATTTGTGCATGATGCATGATTAATTATTAATTATTTAGTACCTTTGCACCCATGAATCAGTTATCAGACTATGAAATTATGGCTCCTGTGGGGAGCCGCGACTCGTTGGCAGCAGCCCTGAAGGCTGGTGCAGGGTCGGTATATTTCGGTGTGGAACAGCTGAATATGCGTTCGCATTCGGCTAATCACTTCACGATTGACGACCTGCGCGAGATTGCCGCCACCTGCGAGGAACATGGCGTCAAGTCGTATCTGACTGTCAACACCATCATCTATGGCGAGGATATCGAGCTCATGCACCAGATTATCGATGCTGCCAAGGAAGCACGCATCTCAGCAGTGATTGCCTGCGACGTCGCAGTGATGCAGTACTGTCGTCAGCAAGGCGTTGAGGTCCATCTTTCCACACAGCTCAATATCTCGAATATCGAGGCACTGAAGTTCTATGCGCAGTTTGCCGACGTCGTGGTACTGGCCCGTGAACTGAATATGGATCAGGTGGCTGACATCTATCGCCAGATTGAGGAACAGCATATCTGCGGACCTTCAGGCCAGCTGGTACGCATCGAGATGTTCTGTCATGGTGCACTGTGCATGGCGGTCAGCGGCGAGTGCTATATGAGTCTCGACAATACGGGACGTTCGGCCAACCGCGGTGCCTGCATGCAGATCTGCCGTCGCTCGTATGTCGTTACGGATCGCGAGACGGGTACGGAACTGGAGATTGACAACAAGTATATCATGTCGCCCAAAGACCTGAAGACCATCCGCTTCATCGACCGTATGATGACATCGGGTGTTCGTGTCTTCAAGATAGAAGGTCGTGCGCGAGGTCCCGAATATGTCCTGACTGTGGTACAATGCTACCGCGAGGCCATTCAGAGCGTGCTCGACGGCACCTTCACCGAAGACAAGAAAGATGCTTGGGACGAGAGGCTGGCAACGGTCTTCAACCGCGGATTCTGGGACGGCTATTATCAAGGTCAGACGTTGGGTGAGTGGAACAAGAACTACGGCTCCAACGCCACCGAACGTAAGCAATATATCGGCAAAGGCGTGAAGTACTTCTCACGTCTGGGTGTTGCTGAGTTTACGGTAGAGGCCGATACCTTCAGCGTGGGTGACAAGATGCTGATTACGGGTCCGACAACGGGTGCCCTCTACGTGACTGTTGACGAGATTCACGATGACATTCAGGCTGTACAGACGGCCCAACAGGGTACACGTGTCAGCATCAAGGTGCCCGAGAAGGTGCGCCCCTCGGATAAATTATTCAAGATTATCAAGTCGTCATAAAACGAAATATCGAAAAAGAAGAAGAATATGAGCATTAATGACATTCAAGACGAGATCATAGAAGAGTTCTCTGGCTTTGATGACTGGATGGACAAATACCAGTTGCTGATTGATTTAGGCAACGATCAGGAACCCCTGGATGAGCGTTATAAGACGGAGAGCAATCTGATTGACGGCTGTCAGAGCCGCGTATGGCTTCAAGCCGACTATCACGACGGCATTATCGACTTCACGGCAGAGAGTGATGCGCTTATCGTCAAAGGCATTGTAGCCCTCTTGATACGCGTACTCAGCGGACAAACGCCCAAGGATATCCTCGACGCTGACCTTTACTTTATTGACCAAATCGGTTTGAAGGAGCATCTCTCACCTACCCGCTCGAACGGACTGCTGGCAATGGTGAAGCAGATGCGCATGTATGCACTAGCGTTTAGCGCGAAGAGCTGACTCTCCAGTTGCTATCTTCTGAAGATAGTAGTCGCGGAAGTCGCTCCATCGATAATAGGGGGCTATGTCGCTCGAGAAGGGCAGCGTAGCCTCTCTTTCGTTGACGAGCACCTTGACAAGCGGATTGCGGTCTTTCTTGTTCTTGCGATAGAATACCAGCTGTAAGTTGCCTGACATGGGGTACACCTTACTGGCCCACCACCCTTTCTGCTCCAACGTTGTCAAGTCTGCCGTCTTATAGTCGTAACCATTAATACCCATCAGACAAACCAACGGCATCAAGACGGTCTCATGGCCGAAGCGTAATGAGGCGCCATGTTCCTTGCTATTGATGATGCTGTCTGCCTCATGAATGATCTGGCGCAACAGACTCAGCTGCACGTACGGCTGCTTGGCACCATTCAACTCAAAGAATCCCGATTGGATGTAGCTATACACGTTTTCTATCTGCCAGAACAGATGAACATCTTCGCTGGAGAAAATATCCAACAGAGGATTGGGCAGTGAGCCGCGGTTGGTATTACGCTGGATGATAGCAGCCTTACCAAGATAATAAGGCAGCCACACCTTGTCAACATGGCGATTCACATAAGCGGTATCATTGAACAGTTTGTTCAAAAGATCGTAATGACTCCAATGGGTGATAATGAATTTATTAAAAAGTTTCTGGACACGAGGGGACATCGCACCATCGCGCAACGTCTTGTCCTGATGGTTCAGATACCACATGTCGCTATAGCTATTCTGCATGCTAACCTGGAGCTTGGGGCGTTCCTTCACCAGCTGCAACACAAAAGAGCCCATCGAGAGCACACAGCGCGTAACAATCGTACTGCGAGCATCGACAAAAGCACCATTGCTGAATACCTCCGGATAATTCTGAAGCATACGATGGGCAATGGCAGACTGCTGACGCTTACCGATATCCGTAAGGTCACCCCAACGACCCTCTGCATCCGCCAAGTTCAGACGCATCTCGCGATAAGCCATCTGCCCGAGTGCTGTCAACTTACCCAAAGAGTCGGCATCATGCAACATCTTGGTAGGCAACTTATAGGCTTTCATATCACTCAGATAGCGAGAACCATGACGACCATAATGGCTGATATAAAAGGGCTTATAACCCTTGGGCGCTGGGGTCTGCTGGGGCAGATCCTTGTCAGGATAGAGCCCATAGCTACCTGCTGCGAAATTGCGGTCTTGCTCAATCAAAGAGAAAGCAGACTGGGCCATACTCCGCAGCCCGCCAGCCAACAACAGGGCGACTATCAGTAAGGGACGTATCTGTTCAGTTCTCATAAGCATCGAGTTTCTTGAGGTAATAGTCGCGGAAGTCACTCCATCTGTAATAAGGCGCTTGACTGCCAGGCAACGGCAACGTCACCTCATTCTCATTGAGCAGCACCTTGAAGAGCACATCGCGGTCGTTTTTATCACGGCGGTAGAAGATAAACTGCACATTGCTGGCCATCGGGAAGATGCGATAATTGGCCCAACCCTTCTCTTCCAGCAGTTCCAAGTCATCAACAGCGACACCAAAGCCATTGATGTCGAGCAGACAGACCAATGGCATCAGCACCGTCTCATGACCAAAGCGCAACTGGACATTGGTCTTGGACTGAAGAATGCAACTGTCTGCATCGGTAATCAACTTGCGTAACAGATTGCGCTGTGTATAGGGCTGTACACCACCATTGACAGGACAAGCGCCATAGCCTACATACCAATAGATGTTGCCAGCCCTCCATATGCCGTAAATCTCATCAATGGTAAAGACATCGAAGAGCGTCACCTCCTTGCCCAGTTCCGTACCAGGCATGATGGCAGCGACAATCAACAGCTGACTACCAAATTCTATACTATTCACATGATCTCTGACATAGACGCTGTCGTTGAACAGCAACTGTGTCAGATGATTATTCTTGATATAGCGTTCTTTGTATTTCTCAATGATATCTATCGACGCCTTGTTCTTCTTCAAGGCAAACAGGGGCTTATCTTGATAGTTGAGGAAATACATGTCGCGATGGGTCGCATCTTGATGGATGTTCAGGTGGGAATTGATTCTGAGCATCTGCAACAGCATATTCTCCATCGACAGCACACAACGTCCCACACCCGTACTACGAGCATCAATATCGGCCGCCCCTTGGAACACTTCGGGGAAACGAGTCATCATGCGCTTGCCTATCTCCTGCTGCTGACGGGCACCCAATGGCGTCAAGTCACCCCAATGGTACTCAGCATTCTTGCGGATGCGGTCAAGGCGCATCATCACATCATGGCCCAGAGGGGTCAACTTGCCAAGGCTGTCTGCTTTCGAAAGCGTCAGATAAGGGGCATTATAGATGCTGGGCTTGCTGTGGAAGCGGGAACCATGACGACCATAATGACTGATATAAAAGGGTTTCATACCCTTGGGGGCTGGTGTCAGCTTCTTCTGCAGAGGACCAGGATAAGCCATATAGTTGCTGAACGACAATACAGGATTCTGACGAATCTCCTCTAGTACTGTCTGGGCTTGAATTCCGATAATAAAGTTAGTCCAAATAAGGGCCAGCAACAATTTTCTCATAAAGTATTTGCGTATTCCTGTGCAAATTTAAGAAATTATTTGTATATTTGCAAAATAAAAGACAACAAAATGCATTTTTTATGGCAAAGAAGCAGTTATGGCATGATGATTACTGGTTGCTTTTGATGCAACTGTACCTGCGCAAACCAGTCGGCGTAAAGCCTATGTACAGCCGTCAACTGGTGGAGTTGAGCATGGAGCTACACATCGCTCCCCAACAGCTATTTGCTCGCATGTGCGAGATTGCCAATCTCGAGACACCTCGTATTGAACGTATCTGGCAGGATTACAGTCGTAATCCCAAACGTCTCAGCAGGGCTGTCCAGCTGTTACGCAATATGATGGGGTTCAACAGCGGTGGCATTTTCTACGAAGGCGTAGAAGTAGAAGAGACTTTTGAGCGTGACTTCCGGCCACTGCCTGAGGATGAGCGATTGCTACCCATCATGCTCGTACTCATTCTGGACCTCTATTTTCGTCTGACACCTATTACCATGGTTGCCGAGACGCCAGAGGTGCAGCAGTTAGCCCGTCTCATGCGCATCCCCGTTTCACTGGTGGTCGATGTGATGGACGTCTTTCAGCATTGCGATCCCTATCTGAACCGCCGCGACATCACCTTCAATCCGCTATTAGCGCATTGCCAGCAAATATGGAACCGCTATGGCAATGCCGATACCCGCCAATTGGCATCCTATGCCGAACAGTTGAAGGAATACTTCAAATAATGTGCCATTTTTCATACATTATTAATTATTTTTTTGTAATTTTGCACCCCGAAAATGGCACAGGAACAGATACAAGAGCAGCGGTTGACGCAGGAGCAGCGGTTAGCGCAGACTATCACCCAGCAGCAGTTGCTGCAGGCACAGTTGATAGAGCTGCCTATCACGCAGCTCATGGAGCGTGTCACTACTGAGATGGATGACAACCCTGCATTGGAGGTGTCAACCGAAGATCCTGTTGCTGAGGAGTTCCAAGAGCATCTGGAAACGTCTGAAGGCGCAGAGGGGGCAGAAGACGACTATGAGCGCGAAGAGCGCCAGTCGGCATTGGATGCCGCTTTGGAGTCGCTGGGTCGCGACGATGAGGACTTGCCTATTTATCAAGGAGGCCACTCCATTCAGGAGGCGCGCGAGGATATGGTATATGGTCAGTCACAGTCGTTCTATGACCAGCTGAACGAACAAATGAATATGACTGAGCTGAGCGATGAGGAGCGTAACATCATGGAGTACCTCATTGGCTCGCTTGACGATGACGGCCTGTTACGCAAGCCCCTGCACAGTATAGCTGACGAACTGGCCATCTATCACAATCTCGACGTCACGGAACAGCAGATTGAACAGGTGCTGATGCAGTTGCAGGAATTCGACCCTGCAGGTGTCGGTGCCCGTTCGTTGCAGGAGTGTCTCCTGCTACAGATAGCTCGTCGAGAGCCGTCGCACCTGAAGGACCTGATGACGCAAACAGTGGAGAACTATTTCGAGTTGTTCACGAAAAAGCACTGGAAGCGTCTGCAACAGGTATTGCAGCTGACCGACCTACAGGGGGAGATGCTCATCAAGGAACTGCGCAAGCTCAATCCCAAACCAGGCAATGCCATGGGTGAGGTCGTGGGACGGAGCATTCAGCAAATCACGCCCGACTTCATCATCGACACACAGGATGACGGTACGGTGACATTCTCGCTGAACACTGGCGATATCCCCGAACTTCATGTGTCGCAGTCGTTTACTGACACGCTCAACGAGTACCAGACCAACAAGGAGCACATGAGCCGTCAGATGAAAGAGGCACTGCTCTATACCAAAAAGAAGGTCGATGCCGCACAAGGGTTTATTGAGGCCATCCGTGTACGTCGTCACACGCTGACCATCACCATGCGCGCCATTATCCAATGGCAGCACCGCTTCTTTGAAGATGGTGACGAGGCATCACTCCGCCCGATGATATTAAGAGACATTGCCGAGAAGACGGGACTGGCACTGAGCACTGTGTCGCGCGTCTCTAACTCCAAGTACGCACAAACCCGTTGGGGCACCTTCCCCCTGCGCTATTTCTTCAGCGACGGCTATCGCACGGCTGAAGGCGAAGAGTTGTCTACTCGTGAAATCAAAACGGCACTGCGCGACATCATAGATACTGAAGACAAACAGAAACCACTGAGCGATGATGCCCTGAAAGAGCTACTGGCTGAGAAAGGATATCCTATTGCCCGTCGTACGGTAGCCAAATACCGCGAACAGATGGGAATACCAGTAGCACGACTACGTCGATAAGAGAGAGATGAGTTATGAAAGTTGAGAAAGAAATGAGACGAGAGAAGCAAATCATCCTTTCAGCACGCATTATGAGCATGCTGTTTACGCCGTTCTATCTGCCCATGGTAGGACTGATTGCCCTCTTTTCATTCAGTTATATGAGCATCTTCCCATGGGCCTATAAGTTGCAGGTACTCATCATGGTGTATCTGTTCACCATCCTGATGCCTACCGTGATGATTCACCTCTACCGTCGTTATCAGGGCTGGAACCTCATAGAGCTGGGCCATCGTGAGCGCCGTATGGTACCATACATCATCTCTATACTCTGCTATTTCACCTGTGTCTATGTGATGGACAAGTTACATATGCCACACTTTATGGGTGCCATTGTAGTGGCTGGTCTTCTCGTACAAATTGTCTGTGCGCTCATCAATGTGTGGTGGAAAATCTCTACCCACACCGCTGCTATCGGCGGCATGGCCGGAGCCTTATTCGCCTTTGCCGAATATCTGGGATTCAACCCCGTATGGTGGCTCTGTCTGATATTCATAGTGGCAGGCTTGGTAGGTACCAGCCGTATGATTCTGCGTCAGCACTCTCTGGGACAGGTCGTCGGCGGTTTCTGGGTGGGCTTCGTCTGTGCCGCTATTGCCATCTTATTCCTCTAACTCGAAATATCGAAGCATCGAAACATCGAAATATCGAAACATCGAAAATCAAAATAACATGAAACCAATCGTAAGCATTATCATGGGCAGCACAAGCGACCTGCCCGTTATGGAGAAAGCCTGCAAGCTGCTCGACGAGCTACAGGTACCGTTTGAAGTCAACGCACTCTCAGCACACCGCACACCATCAGCTGTTGAGGAATTTGCCCGTACGGCTAAGGACCGCGGCCTGAAGGTCATCATCGCTGCTGCAGGTATGGCTGCAGCACTGCCTGGTGTCATTGCCGCTTCTACCACGCTGCCTGTCATCGGCGTACCCATCAAGGGCATGCTCGATGGTCTCGACGCCATGCTCAGCATCATCCAGATGCCCCCAGGTATCCCTGTTGCCACTGTTGGTGTCAATGGTGCGCAGAATGCTGCTATCCTCGCTGTAGAGATGCTCGCCTTGAGCGACGAGGATATTGCCGAGCGACTGGCCGCCTACAAAAAGGGATTGGTGGCAAAGATTGTAAAGGCCAATAAAGAACTAGCCGACGTAAAATATGCATACAAGACGAATTAGCAGTGTGGCTCATGTAGGCCAACTCACCATAGGTGGCGACAACCCCATTCGCATCCAGTCGATGGCAACTGTCGATACGAATGATACGGAGGGATGTGTGGCTCAAGCCAAACGCATCATTGATGCTGGTGGCGAACTGGTTCGCTTCACGACACAGGGTACCCGCGAGGCAGAGAACATGAAGAATATCTCCGCTCGTCTGAAAGCCGATGGCTACACTCAGCCCCTTGTAGCTGACGTGCATTTCACAGCCCATACTGCTGATATCGCTGCACAGTACTGCGAGAAGGTACGCATCAATCCTGGCAACTATGTCGACCCTGGGCGCACCTTCAAGCATCTGGAATATACCGATGAGGAGTATCAGGAGGAGCTGAAGAAGATTGAGGCCAAACTCATACCTTTTATTCATATCTGTAAGGAGCACCATACCGCTGTACGCATCGGTGTTAACCACGGTTCTCTATCCGACCGCATCATGTCGCGCTATGGCGACACCCCCGAGGGTATTGTAGAGAGCTGTATGGAGTTCCTGCGCATCTTCCGCCGTGAACAGTTTGATGATGTCGTCATCTCCATCAAGGCGTCGAATACCGTCGTCATGGTCACCACCGTTCGCCTGCTCGTCAAAACGATGGACAAGGAAGACATGCACTATCCCCTCCATCTTGGCGTGACTGAGGCTGGCGAGGGCGAGGACGGCCGCATCAAGAGTGCCGTTGGTATTGGAGCCCTGCTCACCGAAGGTATCGGCGACACCATCCGCGTATCATTGTCTGAAGAGCCGGAATGCGAGATTCCCGTGGCCCGTCAATTGGTTGACATGATTCCAGAGTGTACCCGTCTGCGTGAGGAGGCTGAGGCCAGCATCAAGGATGACACCATCACACTGGCAGTGGAGGCTCCCGATTACGAAACACTACAACTCAAGGCTGCCATGGCTGTTGGTGCCTTGCTGATTGATAAGAAGGCTACGAAACTGGTTATAACCAGTCCCTCTAGTTTTTCTAGTTCTACTAGTTTAACGAGTCTTTCTGATGCTATTCTCCAAGCTGCCCGCATCAAGTTCACCAAGACCGAGTATATCTCGTGTCCTGGTTGTGGACGCACGCTCTACAACCTGCAAGAGACGATTGCCCGCATCAAGGCTGCCACCAGTCATCTGGTAGGCCTTAAGATTGGCATCATGGGCTGCATCGTCAACGGCCCTGGCGAAATGGCAGATGCCGACTACGGCTATGTGGGAGCTGGCCGTGGCAAGATTTCGCTCTACAAACAGAAGGTGTGTGTCGAGAAGAACATACCCGAAGAGGAGGCTGTCGACAAACTGTTGGAACTCATCAATAACGACAGGCTCTCTAACGATTAGTACTTATCATCATAACAAACTACACTATGAAACGAATCAAATTAGTATTAATGACAGTGGCGCTGCTGTTCTTGACATCAGCAACGCCCAACAAGACGACCACCATCTTCATTATTGGCGACTCTACCGCTGCCAACAAGAATATCTCTGGTGGTAAACAGGAACGTGGATGGGGCATGATGTTACAAGCCTGTTTCGATGCGGAATACATCTTTGTGGACAACCATGCTGTCAACGGACGCTCGTCGAAGAGCTTTATTGACGAAGGACGCTGGGACAAGGTGCTTGAGAAAATCAAGCCAGGCGACTATGTCATCATTCAGTTTGGTCACAACGACGAAAAGGCTCAGCCTGCGCGCCATACTGATCCTGGCTCGACTTTTGACTACAACCTGGCCAAGTTTGTACGTGAGACGCGCGAGCATGGCGGTATTCCCGTCTTGATGAATAGTGTGGTACGCCGTAACTTCATGGTCAAGGCCCCAGAGATTGCTGACGACGAGCTCCTGCGCAACAGCACCTTCAAAGATGGTGTGAAGATGATTGAGGGTGACAGTCTCATTGACACCCATGGTCTCTACAAGGAAGCACCGAAGGATGTGGCACGCCGCATGCATTGTCTCTTTGTCGATGCCAACAAAATCACCCACGATCTGGAGCAGCGACTGGGCAAGGAAGGGTCCAAGAAGTTGCACATGTGGTTCTTGCCGGGTACCGAACCCAGCGAGCCCAATGGCAAGCAGGACAACACCCACTACAACGTCTATGGTGCGACAACAGTAGCCAATCTGTTGGCTGATGCCCTCTGCGAGGAGATTCCACTTCTGAAGAAATACCGCAAGTGATATGAGATGGCTGACGATCCTCGTCTGTGCGGCTACGTGCTGTGCGAACGGTTGGGCACAGGGACGTGAGAAGTACGAGTTCATGCGCAACCTACCCGTCTATGCCGACTCTCTGATTGCCGATATGACGTTCCCATTGGCATGGGGTCATAGCGACATCACTGACTTCGACGCATGGAAGCGCACAGCACGTCAGAAGGTGTTCGACTGTATGCTGACGCCACCACCCGCCCCTGCCGAAGGCTACGATGCCAAGGTGCTCTTCGAAGAGCAGCGGGATGGCTATCGAGCCCAAAAGATAGAAATCCGTCTGTCACGCTACTATACTGTTCCTGCCTACGTACTTATTCCCAACGGCAAAGGTCCCTTCCCAGCCATCAACGTCCTTCATGATCATGGTGCCCACCTCTTCATCGGCAAGGAGAAAGTGATTCGTCCTTTAGCCTGCGAGGACTCTACCGTCATTCGCGATGCCGAGGCATGGGCAGCCAACTACGATGGTCAGTTCATGGGTGATTATCTTGCCAGGCATGGCTATGTCGTCTTCTCTACTGATGCGCCAATGTGGGGGGAACGCGGACAAAAGGAGGGTCCTCGACGCGACCGCTACGACATGATTGCCGGCAATATGATGATGTACGGCATCGATCTCTCAGCCTATATGACATACGATGACATCGCTGCCACAGAGTATCTCGCCACCATGCCCGAGGTGGACGCCAAGCGTATCGGCTGCACGGGATGGTCGATGGGTGCCTATCGCACGTGGATGCTGGCAGCCCTCAGTGACCGCATCAAGGTAGGGGCTGCCGTCTGCTGGATGGTTACCACCGACGAGCAACTCACCTTTAAGTATCGGAGGACAGAAAACGGTGGCTTTGCCAACTGTCTTCCAGGACTGCGCCGATGGCTCGACTATCCCCATATTGCCAGCATTGCCTGTCCAAAACCGATGCTCTTCATCAACGGCTCTCAGGATAAGCTCTTCCCAGTGCCTGGCGTTGAGAAGGCCTTCCGTATCATGCCTGACACATGGCGTAGTCAAGGTGCTGAAAACGCGCTTACCCCAGAGCTTTGGGACATTCCCCACAGTTGTGGTAAGCGCGTTCAACAG
>JAEEGL013731535.1_pt1 | contig 12638 bp, 21 predicted proteins | sample 9134231 | NCBI WGS metagenome assembly JAEEGL01 (sample SAMN16246548, study PRJNA631951) | gut metagenome | biome: gut microbiome; feature: rumen; material: fiber-attached | host: Bos | place: Iran: Karaj | collected 2018-10
TGAAAATTATAAGCGATCAACTAAACTGACAATCAGCTCTTTATATTCAGGATTTTCAAGGTTATCATCTATACACTTAGAAATTGCTTTTGCTGATAGATTTCCGAATTCCTGAATGTATCGTATTCTTCCGGGACGATCTATTAGATTGTCGTCTAGAGTTAACTTATTTGTAGTTAGTAGATATAATTTTCTTGTTTTATTATATGCCCCATCAATCAATTTAAGGAGTATTTCGGGGTTATAATCAAACATTTTTTCTGCCTCATCTAAAAATATTACACATTCAAAATTAAGATTGGTTATAAATGGTAAGATCTGTCCTTCATAATCATCATCAACAAGTATTACTGGCAAACCTAAGTCATTACACAATAATTTAGCTTTCACGGTCTTTCCTGTCCCTTTAATACCGTTAAATATGACGCCAAGATTTTTGTTACTTTCTACATACTGTTTTGAATTCCAAACCTTTTTAATTCTTTCCTCTATTTCTTCACAACCTACATCATAAACTTTGAAGTCAAATTCAAATTTATCTGATACTCTTCTTAATCCAAGTCTTTTATCCATTGGGTTCGGCGGTGTAGAAACTTGAAAAACACCATTTCCCGGATTATCTAAAAATGTAACTTCGCCTGTTGTTGGAAAATATATTCCACCTTCGTTAATCCATTTCATATTTTTATAGTTTTTAAATTATCAACTATAGTATTAAGTACTTTAGGAATAGCTAGCAAAATCATCCCACTCTTAATTAATCCACAATTAGGTGATGATTTAGATACTAGCTCTATTCTAGTTTTATTATCCTCCAGTGAATACAGATTTGCTTCAAGTGATGTGTTTATATCTTTAGAATAAATTACAACCTTCTTATTCTCAATCAAGTTTGTAATCCCGGCATCTATATTTCCAAAACCGGGAACAGAAAAAGAAGCACTGTTGTTATTAATTTTAACTCCATCTACTCCCCCTAAATAATTTTTAGGATCTTTCATGAAATTATAAACACTTTCTATTGAATAGGGAAGTATTAATTCTCTTGTATTTTTTTGCATATTTTATAGATATATACGGTGTCGTTATTTTCAATTACTGTGTCTATTTTTACATTTATGTTTTTAGTGTTTAGAAATATTGGTCTGTCCTTGGCTATATAGTATTCAATTCCTAGGAAAAGAAGAATACCACTAAAAACAAGAGAAAAATCACATACAATGGCTCTAAATATCGATTTTCCTTTTCTATCGTCAAATAATAAACTGATTATTAGACTTATTACTGCTATTATTATATATATCATATCTTTCTATAATCCTCCATATATAAGGCTTTAAAATAAAAAGGAGGAATCTATACCTCCTATATTAATCTAATTAGTAGCACTCTGAGTCTCCACTGTAATAATCTTGATCATCCTCATCATAATTTCCTTCAAATTCAGGATAATCATCTAACCAATCACACCCAGTTATAAAATGAATTTCTCTAAGATCTGACGGTTCTTCAAGATAATTACCATCTTCGTCAGGGAGATCTGTTTCTTCATCCCACTCAGTTAGCTTAATGTGGTCTGTATAGAGCGGTTCATATCTAGAAGTAATCCACTCATCATTTTCATTTTGCATAACCACCTCTCTTTTGACTCTGACATCGCCTAATCCCTGTTCATCTCTTAGCTTAATTAGGTATTCTATCAGTTCATTTAAATTCTCTAATTTTTTATTCATTATTGTTCAAAATTTGTTGTATATCCTTCAAACATCTCACCATCAACCTCACCTTGATCTATCAGTTTTTGTTCTCTCTCAAAGAAAGCCACTGTCTTAAGTTTAAAGGCTTCTCGGAGAGGATCATTATCTATTCGTAAAACTATTCCTTCTCGTGGTACATTTTGAATACACATAGGCTCAGGATTTTCCATACCAAATCTTTTTTCGTTTTTAAGTGCTTCTAAAATGTTAGAATGCCAATTTTCATCTACTTTTATATTCGGGTATAAATCACTTAATGTTCCGTGATATAAAATGTCGATTGGGTGAATCCTCGATTTAATCTCCGGTGGCATAGTTTCCATAGTTTTTAAGGTCCAATCATAAACATCAATCACATTCCATTCGTATATTTTTTCACCTTGGCCTGATTGTGTTGTAATTCGATAAGGCATAAACATATTATTGCCTATCTCACATCCATAATCATAACCTTTTTGTATCATATTAGTATCTCCTGGAACATAATCATAAAGACTTCCGTACCCAATAATCTCACCGTATATAGTCATACCCTCTGGGATATATGGCTTAAGAACATTATTTGCATACTCTTCCCAAATAGTACCAGTGTCTCCAATTCGTATTCCTTTCTTTTTTGATACTTTAACGTATTTATTAAGAACTCTATTACGACTGCTGTATATCAAATCGTATTTTTGTTCAGTCCTTTGCAGTTGTTTGGGTAGAGATACCTTTATATAATTGATTATATTATTAAACCAGCTCCACCTAGTATTAATAAACTTTGGAACATTACATAAGATATTAGCAAAAATCCCGGAAGTACCATGAATTTTAACACTAATTGTTACTATATCAGTTGGTTTAATTTGTCCGATAGCACGATTTAGAAGCACCGTGTCATAGTGTTTGAAGAATTGACCATCTATTACGTGATCTATTTTTTTAACGCCTCTTTCTCTAGGCTGTTGTCCTTTAATTCTTCTCTCTGGAACAAACGGAACATATACTTTTACGAATAATTCTCCATCAACTGTATCAAAGTCTTTGTCTATGTAATCCTCGAAATTAATTTTATCCTTTAATTCAGGTTTCCAATTATATAATGCCTCTGGATGAAATAAGAATCCGAATGATGGTTGTTTTCTTAGTCTAATACACTTAACTCTACCGTGCTTATTAAAGAATCCAACCTTTCTCTTAGCTTCATCTTCAAATCCCTTATCTAATAAATCTTGAACTTCCAGATAATTTTTATTTAGAGCTCTTTCAGATAATTCGAAAAGATTATTAACACTTAGAAACTTCTTATTTAGTTGAGTTTCATTCATGGCATAAATCATGATATCTCCTTCATATGTTTCATCCTTCCTCACAACAATTTGGATTCCATTTACTAATGTTGTAGCTAAGAAGTTTGAATCCTGAATCGGCACTAACTTTCCAATCCTAACTACAGTACAACAATATTCATGCTGTATTTTTTCTGAAGCTACTAATTTTTTATTCATTATTTTGAAATTTTTTATTTGGTTTATATCACAAGTATAAGGAAAATAAAAGAAAATAAAATCTAAATTAAAATTAGACTTTATTTATAATGTGTTTGTCTATAATAAGTGTGCCCATTTCCTAGATTTATAAAATTTCCATCAAAATCTGCCATAAAAGTTTTTAACTCTCCTGGAAATGGTTTAAGTAGTCTACGCTTTCCAGTCTTTACTTCGACCTTATCTGGTTTATATATACATCTAAGTGAACCTTTATCTATAATAATTGATTTTTTAATCAACATATGTTATACAACGATGTATCTGTGATTTACGTAATGGTAGGACTTTATTGGTGTACCGAAATATATATCGAATCCACACTTAAGATCATTAATTTGTATATTGCGTTCATATTTTAGTTCACAAGCTCCATTAATTAATAAACTACATCCAACGCATCCCATAAACCAAGCACTAACATCTACCGGAAGGTTATCAAATCTTTTAAAATTAAGTTCATATTGTTTATATACCAAAGATTTTTTCAATAACATACATATTTATTACAGTAGTGGCAAATTTTCAGTAAACTTATCGATTTCCTCACTGACGTAAGGTCCTATTCCTAAGCACGTATTAGTTGGTATTCCATCAAATTCAGTTAACCCACTATCGGTTATTAAAGAGTATGGAATCAGTTTATCAGATTCCTGTAACTTTTTATATAAATCCAGCAACTCAGCTTCGCTTGGTACAGATACAACTATTTTCGTAAACTTTCCATTAAGCCAGTCATCTAATACTGTATCAGGACCAAAATTAAGATTATAATTGTAACTTATTTGTCCAGGCTCTAAAAATCCACCATTAAGTGTTTCTGATTTGGTTATAGTAAATAGTTTAAGAAGTGATGACAATGAAGCATGAGCAACTTGAGCCATCATCTTTCCCCTTCTTACCGCATGATCACCTTTAATTAAGTCATGTCTTACTACTATTACTTGTTTTGTATTCATATTTTTTAACTTTTCTCTACATATAAGGCTCTGAAACAAATAATTTGCGCTCAAAACGGTCTATTTTTCCTATTTTTGTAATAAAATAAACCTAAAATTTAATAAAGTAATATATGAAAGTAATTAATTCAAGTATTTTAATTAAAGTAGAAAAGGGTGCCACTATGAAGATTGGTGGACTAGAGATGCCTGCGGATGCTAGAGAGTTTGAGATTGGTCATGTCTTTAGCGTTGGTGAAAAAGTAGAGGGAGTTAAAGAAGGAGATACTATATACTTCTATATTGGCTCCGGAAAGAAATTTACAGAAGATGGTGAAGAGTATCGAGTAATTAATTCAAGTGAAGTTATTGTTGTGCTTTAAAGAAGGAGAAAACAAATGTCAGGAAAAATAATTAATTCAGGCTTAGAATCACAAGCTAAGGTTATTGAGGGTGTAGAGAAAGCAGTTAATGCAATTAAAGTTACACTAGGTCCCTCTGGAAAAGCTGTTGCTATTAATGTCGATGCGATGGTTAATGATGCACCGGAAGTTTCAAGAGATGGTGCTACTGTTGCCAAATCAATTAAATTCAAAGATCAATCTCTTAATATGGGAGCTCAGTTAGTTAGAAAGGCTGCTTCACTTACGGAAGAACAGGTGGGTGATGCAACATCTAGCTGTTCAATCTTAATTAATGAGTTCTGTAAAAGAGGACAGAGATATCTTAAGACTGGTAGTAATGTAAACGAAATTAAATCCGGCATGCTTAAGGCAGGTAAGTGGATGACTTCTTATATTGAATCTAAAGCTATTCCTATTGATGGGGATTTAGAGAAGATAAGAAGAGTTGCAACAATATCAGCTAACAATGATCCTGAAATTGGAGACCTTGTTGTTAAGTGTATGGAACAAGTTGGTATTAATGGAGTTATTACAGCAGATATTACCAGCTCATTAGAAACTGAGATTAATGTCACTACGGGTATGAAACTCGAAAGAGGTTGGTCATCTCCACAATATGTAACATCACCTGAGGATGGAAAATGTATTCTTGAAGATCCACATATCTTAGTGATAGGTGAGAGAATTTCTAGCGTACCACAGATTCTCCCTATTATTGAAGATGATATCAAAGCAGGTAAACCATTCTTGATTATATGTGATGAGATGGATGATGTAGTAAACGCTACTCTCGTCATGAATACTTTAAACGGTGCAATTAGATGCTGTGTGGTAAAAGGAATTGACTTCGGAGATTCTAGAAAAAATATCATGCAGGATATTGCTGTAGCCGTTGGTGGTCAGTATATAAGTCCTGATAACGGCAATCCTCTGGCCAGTGCAACAATTGAGTCTCTCGGCACGGCAAAGAGAGTCGTAGTATCAAGAGACAACACTATAATCTATCAAGGTGCAGGTGATCCATCCGACATTGAAGCTCGTGCCGAAATTCTAAAGAAGCGTTTGGCCGATCCTAGCACGAGTCATTACGATAAGACTAAGTTTGAGAAGAGAATTGCTAATCTAGTCGGCGGCATCGGAATTATCAAAGCCGGAGGAGCAACTGAGACTGAAAAATTAAATAGAAAGGCAACAATCGAAGACGCTATTCTTGCCTCTAAATCCGCAATTTCTGAAGGATGTGTTCCTGGCGGTGGTTATGTCTATCTAAAAGGTGCTAAGGAAATGTCTAAAGATAAAGAATTCTGGAAAGACATGACGGAAGATGAAAAGAATGGTGCTCATATTATAATGGAATCTTTGCCTATTATATTAAGCACTATTATTAGCAACTCAGGAAAATCAGACCCATCCGTTGTAATTAGAGATATAGAGAAATCAAGCAAGGAGTATTACGGATATAATGCTAAAACTGGTAAATATTGCAATCTACTTAACGACGGCGTATTAGACTCAGCTAAGGTTATTCGCGTAGCTCTCGAAAATGCTATATCAACTGCTTCAATGATTCTTCTAATTGACTGTACTATACTCGATGATGAAGAAGAAAATAAGGAGTAAATAAAAAAGAGGGGGATTAAAGTCTTCCTCTATTTTTTTTTACCAACTATGATGAAATCTTTAAATCCTTATATATGTAGAGCTTATCAAGTTACTACATACGTTCTTTGAAAAGGGGAGGGGACTGTGACCGTAGATTGTGAATGCACCCTCCCCACTTTACTTATTTTCGAGAATAAAATAACAACAGAAAAAAAAATGAAAAATCAGAAAAAATTATTTCCGGACGTAGATGGACCTAAATATGGAATTCCATTTAAAGTTATAGGATTTCAAGCTCAAACAGAAGAAGATTGTTTTACGGAGCTTATAGATACAGAACCAAAAGAATTTTTTACTCTTAAGAATAGACGAGAGTATATCAACTGGAAGTGGGATCTTAGTAAAGAGATATGTGATTCTTTTAATAAGATGCTTAGTAAGAGGTGGAATAAAATAGTTTCATTTAAAGTTAAGTATTTGTGTGAAACAGAAGATCATTTTATTTAAAAAGATAAGACTTACTCTATTTTCCTTATATATGAACGAAGATAACTTTTTGTCGCCATACTTGTTAGTATAATGTTTTGTTAGTGGGGTATCCATCAATGATTTGGTGGTACTCCTTTTTTTATATTCCTTAAAATCCTTATATGTGAGAGGAGAAACACAACCAGACTTTTTCTGTCAGTCATAATTAGTGGTTATTAAACATTTGGGCACATTCTCCTCTTTTTTTTTATTTTTTGCCGTTTATAAAGACACAATTCTTTATTACTGATATGGAAGTAATTACATTTAATACAACGCGTGAATTATTTAAGTTTTTAAGAGATTCTAGGGCTATAGATAGTCTTAAGTTATTTAAAGATACTCCTCAAAAATCTATTCCGGCTGATAATATTGGTTATGTTATTTTGGATGATGATAATAATATACTTGGAGCAGCTAGTTTATATGAAGAGGGAGTGGGTATTTGGTTTAATGAAATTTTTGAAATAGCGGAAGATAGTAGAGGTAAAGGGATCGGACGGTATCTCTATGAATTCATAAAACAAGATTTAGAACCAGATATGATACACGGTTTTTGCACTAACTTAGAAAATAAATCTTTTTGGGAACACTTAGGTCAGAAATGTATAAATCAAGAAACAAATGAAATGTTAGAAATACTATAAAAAAAAAGATAGGGAATAAAACCCTATTTTATTTTATTTTATTATTTTATATTAGAATCGTTATTAATAACATAAACAAGTTGTCCTTCATAATGAGCTGGGGTTAATTTACAGCATAGATCATAGATGTCTGAATTATATGTACTACTTCCTAAAAATTGTAAATCACATAATCCGCTAACTATATTAAAATATCTGCACCCAATACAACAAGATGAATTACTGTTAATATTTAAATCTGATCTTACTACTAACGAAAACACGGTGTTGTTTTTTCTACTTATATATTTTAGTTTTTTCAACATAACTTATAAAACATATCCACACTTATAAGATGATTCCTTTTTCTCTTTCATGTGACTATTGGCTATCAAACATATACTGCTATATATACAAAAATTACCAAACCTTTTATTATTACCACAAACATCACATAAAAGTGTAGCAGGCATATTATCCTCCTTATTATCACACAATCTTCTAAATTTAAAAAAATTAGATCCATCTTTGTATTTTATGATCTTATGCTTCTTTAACAACATAGGCATATTTTCTTGGGGGATACTGCGAGCTGGGATGATTATATAAGGAACAGGAATATATTGGACATGAGCCAAAATCTTTAAACTTACAATAATCACACCTAACTGATTTAGACTCTCTAGACGGTAATCTTTTAGTACTTATATTTACAATAACTCTTCTAAATACTGATTTTTTACGTTTTAAAAGAGACATAAATTATTTTAACTTCTACACTAATAAGGAAATAAAAGAGAGGGTATGTAATCTCCCTCTTTTTTTATTTATCATTTATCATTTATCTTCTTACTTGAATTAGGAGAAATTACTTGACATACAGCCTTTTCTCTAAATTCATGTAAGTTTCTAGAATTACAATAAGACATTGCACTCTTAAGATAATCTTCCATATTTTCAGCCCAACCTTGAAGAGTATATTCTTTTTTCATAGTTTCAAATTTACCTTCAGATGTCTTTAGTGTTGTTGATCCCATTTCACGTTGAGCTAATTTAGTAGACATCCCATAATATGTAACATCAGAGCCAATAGATTTTTCATCTATAGTTGCTTTTGTAAATATTCCTCCAGCCATAACGTAATCTGCTCCTAATGCTAAACACTTAATAACTTCAGAATATGTTCCTATACCTCCATCCGCTATAACTTTACACCTATATTTTTTTGGTCTTAGGTCGGCAATATCAGAAATTAGTGATGCCATGGGATAATGAACTCCCGTATTAGTAGAAGTTAAACAGCCTGAGTTGTGAACAATAATACCATTTATATTGTATGAGTGGTTATTCTCTACAGTCAAGTCATATACTTTTCCAGTATATTTAAATTTTTTCTTATTCGTTATTTTTATTAGTTCCATTATTAGATTCCTCTTCAACTATTATAATTTCTTCTTTTATTATTCTATGTCCATCATCATCATAATCCTCATCTCTTAGTCTTATAAATGTACAGTGCAAGACTTCCTCTATTCTCTTTTGTCTTATTACATCTTCTTCTCTAAGTTCTCCTCCTACAAAGTGATGAGACTCATCATATTCATACGCTACATTATTCTCAGCATCATACCCATCTAGATAAAATCCTAGCTCTTTTACGCAAAATTCTCCACTATTCATTGCATGTTGAATGTGAATACCCTGTTCCTCAGATATTATATCAAATACTTTACAGGCTTTTTGATTAAATGCAGGGCTTGGTGAAATAGCTAATTCAACTTGTTTCATTCGTTGAATTCGTTTTTCTTCTTTATATTCATCAGTTTTTCTTCTTTCTATTTCTTTTTTAAATTTTTCAGAGTTTTTCAAACCATCTTTTATCTTTTTCCTGTTTTCTTCTGAGAATATTGCTTGTTTGAATTTTTCAGAGTTTTTCACACTTTCGGATAATTTTTTCTTTGTTTCTTCTGTATGATGTTTTCCATAAAATCCATTTTTTTCTCCTTTTATACTCTCTGAAATTTTCTTTTTAACGGACTCTACGTATTCCGTTCCTTTCTCTTTTTCTAATTTTTCATAAACATTTATACCATACATTGGATTATTTTCTCCAGCTAGTCTACCTTTATTTGCTTTAGATATTTTAGCTTTAATTTCTTCTGTAAGATGCTTTCCATACCAGTAATTATTAGATCCTTTAGATTTTTCAGACATCTTTTTTCTAGCTTCTTCTGTGGGATGTTTTCCATACATAGGATTTCTGTCACCTAAATGATTGCATATATTGCATAGATACTTATCGTCTTTATACCTGTAAGTGAAGGTTTTTATTGCGTGCCAGGTTCCGCACTCTGAGCACTTTACTTCAAAATTCTTAAATTTACCAACTCTTATTTTAGTCTTTTCGTCTTCAGATATAAGGCATGATTCTCTATATCCTACTTTTTCAAATTTAGTAAAAATAGTACCATCTTTCTTTAATTCATTTTTTAATTTTTCTATCATAGCTTTATTAGTAGGTGTTTATCGGGATCTAATTCTTCCGCAGATACCCAAAAGGCATAATCACCTATATTATTTTCGTTAACAAAGCCTTCATCTTTAGCATTAATTACATAAAATTCATGATTTTTTGTACATTTTATATCATTAATTTCATAAAGATCTTCGTCCCTATCATATTCATGAATGTTTATTACTTTTTGATAGGTTCCATCATGCGTTTTTACTAAATCTCCAATGCAAATGTTTTCTATTGGTTTTAGTTCATTACCTTCTAATATAACCTTTTGTCCTGGAACAAAACATCCCCCACCAATACCCACTCTAACAAAGTCAAAGCCTGCTTTTTCATATAGGAGATAAGTTTTTGGATTAGCTATATTTCCTCCCATAAGAATAACAGAGGATCCAAATTTATCTTTTAATCTCTTACCCAGCTCAAGTTGTTTTTCCATATGTCCGTTTGCCATATCAAGAAGAACATAATATTTATTTTCTGGTTTAGGTAACTCTAAGATATCCTCTGCCTCTTTCATAGAAAATGCACAAAATACAGTTTCCATAAGTTCTAATCTTTCTGTGATATTAATCGTCCTAGGGATTACACAATTTATTTTAGAGTCCCAGAAATCTTGATACGTTTTCCCATCGCTATAAACACAAGACATAGGTGCAGCTATAATTGGTAAAAATCCCTGATATGTTCCTCCTTCTATACTTGGCCTATACGGATTGCATTCTGATCTGCTTAAAATATTTGTACTAGTCTGTGGGATTATACTGATATCCCGTAATGAATAAAGTGTTTTTTGTTTTATCATATTAAGTTTTTAGGTTTATATCACAAGTATAGGGAATAGATGGCGTTTAGAGGGCGAAAAAGAAAATTGAGACTCTACATCCCAATATATCTTAATCTATGTTTTATATATTGTTCATAAGTGCTATTATAATCAGAAAGCCTATAACATAATTCAATACAATTAACTCCACCATCACCTCTTTGATTATGCATCATTATTAAGCACTTATAAGAATCACAAAAAGGGGATAGAGGCTCTCTACTAACACGTTTTAATTTAATTGTTTTTGTTATTGCCTTTCTTTTGTATAGCATAATAATCATAGTTTTCATTTGGTGATGTAGGTGTGAATATACTAGTACAAAGATCCATTATTGTACATCTTCCCCTATAACAGCATAGGTCACAAGCATCCTCACCCTTGTTTAATCTCGTCCTTATAAGATCCAATTCACCAACTCTGATTTTATGTCGCTTAAATAACATCGAGCTCTAAGATATCAGGATTAACTTTATGTGATAATAAAACCGAGCATTCATAGTCAGTTGGATTGTTGGATCTTTAGTGAATTTCTGCCAATATTTCACCATCTTATCAATACCAATCAAGAGGTCAAGTGTATTATCAACTTCACGACGTTCACACTCAATCGTCTTCTTGCATGTTGATTTCAGAAGTTTATATTCAGAGTCTTCAAATTGATCACTAAGTTCTTCTAGATTTTGTGAGACTTGAGTACTTAGGTCTATTATTTTCTCACAATTCCGAATATTCTGTTGACCTATATCATGAACTAAGTCGTAGAAATCTTTGGAGAGATCTAATTCTTCCGGAAAATCAATCTTCCTGTCGATAAGTGGTTTAATTCTCCCAAGCAATCCGAATATCTTAGTGTATTTTTCTAGCATCAAAGTAGAGTTTATATTCAAGTTCACGTATACTATTACAATCTGGCGCTATTTCTTTTGCCTTTTCTATATCCAGGCCTAATCTTTCTAGTTCTATATATTCTTGTATTCTTATTTCCATTCTATATATAAGGCTAAGCGACTTTGGAGCGTTCGACTTTGGAGCAGTAAGAAAAGGAGCTAATCTCTTAACTCCTATAATAATATCCAATCACAACCACTCCTTCTCCAAAATACTGAAATGGGCTTTGACAATCTATAAGATGTAATGATTCTTTATATTCTTCTGGAGTCAAATATAAGTCATCTATGCAGTTCATAACTAAATTAATATCCCCAGTATCATTATATTTATTAATTAGGTCTACTAATTTACTAGATGCCACATTCTCTAATTCTAAATATTTACTTAGAATTTTCATATTTCTTTTTTTCTGCTCTTCAATCGGAGCTACCTCATATTTTCCTTGTTCTAAGAAAAAGTTTCCCCAAGTACTAAAAAAGTGATCGTTTCCAAAACTAGGATCATAATCATATTCAATCTTCAATACAATTTCATGATTTATCCATTTTTGAAATACCTCATCTTTTATAATAGTTAGGTTATGACTACTACTACTATTTGTTTCAAAAATATTTCTTCGTACGTTTATCATAACACATTCTCCTCATAATCACAACAGTAAGCTTCATCTACATCTTTTATTATTACTTCTGGATTAAACACCACTTCTCTACACAAGGCTTTAAATAGTGCTTCATCCTGATCTTTTATTGACTTTTTTATCTCTTTATAAAAATCATCGTTATCTTCAGTGTAAATGGTATCGAAGTAAGGGAACTTATTATATCTCTTTTCTTTTGGTATTGGAATTTTTATCAGAGTTCCTGTCTCTTCTTGTACCATCTCTTGTATCCACTTCATATAGATTAAGTCTTGAGATATTGCTTTTTTCTGATCGTCCACATCTGACTCACTTACAACTCTTCCACATAAACAGGAGAAGGTAGTAACTATATAATCATCATAATCTTCA
>JAEEGL013899360.1_pt1 | contig 12638 bp, 10 predicted proteins | sample 9134231 | NCBI WGS metagenome assembly JAEEGL01 (sample SAMN16246548, study PRJNA631951) | gut metagenome | biome: gut microbiome; feature: rumen; material: fiber-attached | host: Bos | place: Iran: Karaj | collected 2018-10
AGGAGAAGAAGAAGCAGCTGGAGGAGTTCATCCGCCGATTCTCTGCCAACGTGGCAAAGTCGAAGCAGACCACCTCGCGCAAGAAGATGCTGGAGAAGCTGAACGTAGAGGAGATCACACCGTCGACACGTAAATATCCGGGCATCATCTTCTCGATGGAGCGCGAGCCTGGCACACAGATACTGGAGGTGGAAGGCCTGAAGGCCGTTGACACCGACGGAACGGTGCTCTTCGACAACGTGAGCTTCACCATCGAGAAAGGCCAGAAGACCGTCTTCCTGAGCCATAATCCGAAGGCGATGACCGCCCTCTTCGAGATCATCAACGAGAACAGGAAGGCCGACGCCGGTACGTTCAAATGGGGCGTGACCATCACCACAGCCTACCTCCCACTCGACAACACTGAGTTCTTCCAGAGCGAGATGAACCTCGTGGACTGGCTCTCACAGTGGGGACCGGGCAACGAGGTGACGATGAAGTCGTTCCTCGGACGTATGCTCTTCAAGGAGGAAGACGTGCTGAAGCATGTGAACGTGCTCTCCGGAGGTGAGAAGATGCGCTGTATGATCGCCCGTATGCAGCTGAAGAACGCCAACTGCCTCATTCTCGACACGCCGACGAACCACCTCGACCTGGAGTCGATACAGGCTTTCAACAACAACCTCATTCAGTTTAAGGGCAACATCCTGTTTGCCTCGCACGACCACGAATTCATCAACACCGTTGCCGACCGCATCATCGAACTGACGCCGAAGGGCACCATCGACAAGCTCATGACCTACGATGACTACATCTACGACGAGCAGATAAAGGAACAGAAGGCGAAGATGTATAATTGAGAATTGAGAATTAGTGGCACGGAATTTGCTGGAAGGTGTGCAGAGATAATAAACAAACGCTATTATGACAGAAAAAGATATAAACATCGAAAACGAGGAGACTCTGGACGAGGCTCCCGTAGAAGAGACTGACAAAGCGGCAGAAGTAGCCGACAATGCTGAGGACACAGAAGACACTGAGGATGCTGAGACCTCCGAGAAATCTGAGGAAGCAGCAGAGGAAGACCCGCTGGCAAAGGCGCAGAAGGAGATAGAGGAGCTGAAGACACAGCTGCTCTACAAGGTGGCAGAGTTTGACAACTACCGCAAGCGCACCCTCAAAGAGCGCGCAGAGCTGATACTCAACGGTGGCGAGAAGACCATCACTGCCATCCTGCCCATCCTCGATGATATGGAGCGCGCCATCGAGAACGGCGCCAAGACCGACGACCCCGAAGTGCTGCGCGAGGGCATGAGCCTGATCCACCAGAAGTTTATGAAGACACTGGAGGCACAGGGCGTCAACGTGATCGAGACAGCGGATGCCGACTTCGACACCGACGTGCACGAGGCTGTGGCAATGGTGCCAGGCATGGGCGACGACAAGAAAGGTAAGGTCATCGACTGTCTGCAGAAGGGCTATAAACTGAACGACAAAGTAATCCGCCATGCAAAAGTGGCAGTAGGACAGTAAAATTGAGAATTGAGAATTGAGAATTAAATGGCACAGAAACGAGACTATTATGAGGTGCTGGGCGTCCAAAAGGGCGCTACAGAAGACGAGATAAAGAAGGCGTATCGCAAGATAGCCATCAAATACCACCCAGACCGTAACCCGGGCGACAAGGAGGCCGAGGAGAAATTCAAGGAGGCTGCCGAAGCATACAACGTGCTGCACGACCCGAAGACGCGTCAGCAGTACGACCAGTTCGGATTTGCCGGTCCCGGTATGGGTGGCGGCGGCTTCGACTTCAGCGGCTTCGGCGGTGCGTCGATGAACATGGACGATATCTTCTCGATGTTCGGCGACATCTTCGGCGGCCACGGCTTCGGAGGCTTCGGAGGCGGCGGGCAGCGCCGACCCCAACAGCATCGCGGCAGCGACCTGCGACTGAAGGTGAAGCTGACGCTGGAAGAGATTAACAAGGGCGTCACCAAGAAGTTCAAGGTGCGCAAGGATATCCCCTGCCCTCACTGCAGCGGAAGCGGTGCAGAGGCCGGCAGCGGCAAGGAGACTTGTCCTACCTGTCACGGACAGGGTGTCATCACACACACCACACAGAGCATCTTCGGCATGATGCAGCAGCAGAGCGTATGCCCTACCTGCGGCGGTGAAGGCCAGGTGATCAAGAACAAGTGTAAGCACTGCGGCGGCACCGGTATTCAGAAGGGCGAAGAGGTCGTTGAGATCAACATCCCCGCTGGCGTGGCCGAAGGAATGGTTGTCAACGTACCGGGAAAAGGTAATGCCGGCAAGCACAACGGTGTGAGCGGCGACATACAGGTGTTCATCGAAGAAGAAGAGAACGACACCTTCGTACGCGACGGCAACGACCTGATATACAACCTGTTGCTCGACTTCCCGACAGCCGCTCTCGGCGGTGAGATAGAGATACCCACCATCGACGGCACGAAGCTGAAGGTAAGGCTCGACAACGGCACACAGCCCGGCAAGACCCTCCGTCTGCGCGGAAAGGGACTGCCCGCCGTACAGGGCTACGGCAACGGCAAGGGCGACTTGGTGGTGAACATCAGCGTCTATGTGCCCAAGACCCTTAGCCGCGAGGAGAAGGAAGCCATCGAGCGCTTCAAGAACAGCGACAACTTCAAGGGCGACAAGCAGACACGCGACTCCATCTTCCAGCGTTTCAAGAACTACTTTAATTAAAGGAAATAGTGACGTACAAAGAGACTTGCAATTATCTGTTCAACCAGATACCGATGTTCGAGCGACAGGGTGCCTCAGGCTATAAAGAAGGCCTGGAGAACACGCTGAAGCTCGACGAGCATTTCGGCCACCCGCATCGTAACTACCTGACGATACACGTGGCCGGCACAAACGGCAAGGGCTCTTGTTCTCACACTATCTCAGCCATACTGCAGCAGTGCGGCTACCGCGTAGGACTGTACACCTCTCCACACCTCGTGGACTTCTCGGAGCGCATACGCATCAACGGCGAGCCCATCGACGAGAACTACGTGGTGGACTTCGTAGCCAACGAGAAGGCATTCTTCGAACCCCTGAAGCCCAGCTTCTTCGAGGTGACGACGGCGATGGCCTTCAAGTATTTCAGCGACAAGGCGGTGGACATCGCAGTCATCGAGGTAGGACTGGGCGGACGCCTCGACTGCACCAATGTCATCACGCCGATACTGTCGGTCATCACGAACATCAGCTACGACCACACCCAGTTCCTCGGCAGCACCCTGGAGCAGATTGCGATGGAGAAAGCCGGTATCATGAAGAAGGACGTGCCCGTGGTGATCGGCGAGACGACGCCCGAGACACGCATGATCTTCGAGGCGGTGGCGCAGGAAACCGGTGCGCCCATTACTTTCGCAGAAGACAACCCCGAAGTACTGAAGGCTGAGCTGACGCCTAACGGCATCCACTATCATACGAAGCACTACGGGAATATTCAGGGAGAACTGAGCGGACTGTATCAGGAGAAGAACACCAACACCATCCTTGCGGCAGTGAGGATATTGGAGGAATTAGGCTATATGTACCGCTTCAGCGACGACTCGAAATCGGAGGTCAAGGGCAAGGAGATTGCCAACGGCTTTATGTCCGTCTGCGAGATAACGGGACTGAAGGGCAGATGGCAGACGGTATCCGAACGCCCGAAGGTGATCTGCGACACGGGGCATAACGTGGCCGGATGGGAATATATCAGCCGTCAGCTCGCCATGGTGGAGTGCAACAAGATGCACATCGTGTTCGGCCTCGTCGAAGACAAAGACATGGACGGCATCATGGCGCTGCTGCCAAAGGATGCAGTCTATTATTTCACGAAAGCGGCAAATAAGCGCGCAGTATCGGAAAATGTGCTCAAAGTCATCGGAGCACAGAAAGGTTTGACGGGCGAGAGCTACCCCAGTGTCGTAGAAGCCTGTCAATCAGCAAGAAACGCAGCCGCAGCCGACGATTTCGTGTTCATCGGAGGCAGCAGTTACGTGGTCGCAGAATTCCTCAAAAACGCCATTTAGCGTTTTTTAATATATCCTACAACATTTTTTACGCCGTTTCATTCGTTAGTTTGGAATTTTTTTAGTTCCTTTGCAGAGAATTATGTAATTGTAACTAAAGACATTCAGTTATGGCTAATACAACAGAAACAGCGAATCTGTGTGGTCTGAAGCGGGAGAACTTCCAGACCACTATCAATGGTAAGAGAACCGATCTGTACATCCTTAGAAACCGTAAGGGTTACGAAGTAGCAATCAGTAACTACGGTGGTGCTATCTGTGCCATCATGGTTCCAGACAAGGATGGCAAAGTTGCTAACGTCATTCAGGGACACGACAGTATCCAGCAGCTCACCAGCGGAAACGAGCCCTATCTCTCGACCCTTATCGGCCGTTGGGGTAACCGTATCTGCAAGGGACAGTTCACGCTGAACGGCAAGGACTACCAGGTGGCGCTCAACGACGGTCCTAACCACCTGCACGGCGGTACCGTAGGCTTCAACGCCAAGGTTTGGGACGCTCGTCAGATGGGTCCCCGCTCTCTCGCCCTGCACCGCATCTCTTCATACGGAGAGGAAGGCTACACCGGAGAGCTGGACATCACGGTAGAGTTCACATTCACCGACCTCAACGAACTGGTGATCGAGTATCTTGCAACAACCAACAAGAAGACCATCGTAAACCTGACCCATCACGCATTCTTCAGCCTGCCAGGTACAGCTGATCCCACCCCGACCATCGAGGACCAGATCTGTGAGATCAATGCCGACTTCTATCTCCCGACAGACGCCACCGCCATTCCTACCGGTGAGATCCTGAAGGTAGAGGGTACGCCATTCGACTTCCGCAAGCCAAAGACCTTCGGACAGGAGATTGACGCTGACAACGAGCAGATTAAGTTCGGTCACGGCTACGACCACAACTACGTGCTGAACAAGAGAGAGGAAGGCGAGTTGAGCTTCGCTGCCAGAGTGACAGACCCGAAGAGCGGACGTACACTCGAGTGCTACACCACCGAGCCAGGCATGCAGCTCTATACGGCTAACTTCGCAACAGGCTACAAGGGCGCCAACGGCTGCACGTTCCCACGTCGCTCCGCCGTATGTCTGGAGACACAGCACTTCCCCGACACGCCTAACCGTCCTTACTTCCCAAGCGTAGTCCTCAATCCGGGCCAGCGCTATAAGCAGAAGACGATCTATCGTTTCGGTATTGCTGAGTAAGAATCAAAAATTACAACAAACGATACAATATGACTGAAACGAAGAACAATGGTAAGCTGATTGCCATTATTACAATGTGCTTCATATTCGCGATGATTAGTTTCGTCACGAATATGGGAGCACCTTTTGGAAACATCTGGGGATTTGAATATCCCTTCGCAAAGGCTTGGGGTAACCTTATGAACTTTGCAGCTTATCTGTTCATGGGTATTCCCGCAGGTAAGATGCTGACGAAATATGGTTACAAGAAGACCGCTCTGATTGCTCTTATCGTTGGTATCGTGGGTCTGGTGTTCCAGTATCTGTCAAGCCTCACAGGCGCAGGCACTTACGTATTCACCTACGACAACATCCCCGTGGCTCTCAACCTGATTATCTATCTGCTCGGTGCATTCATCTGCGGTTTCTGCGTATGTATGCTGAACACCGTTGTGAACCCGATGCTGAACCTCCTCGGAGGCGGTGGCAACAAGGGTAACCAGCTGATTCAGATCGGTGGTACGCTGAACTCATTGACGGGTACGCTGACACCGCTGTTGGCAGGTATTCTCGTAGGTACAGTGACGAAAGACACCAGCATGAGCGACGTAGCCCCCCTTCTCTTCATCGGCATGGCAGTGTTCGCGGTTTCGTTTGTCATCATCAGCCGCGTGACCATTCCTGAGCCTACGCTCGGTAAGGTGACTCCTCAGTACGAGCGCAGCCCGCTGGCCTTCCGCCATTGTGTGCTGGGCGTCATCGCCATCTTCTTCTATGTAGGTATCGAGATCGGTATCCCTATGGAGCTGAACTTCTATGTGACCAAGCTGCCGTTTGAAGGTGCAGCCGCTATCGGCGGAACACTGGCTGCTGCCTACTGGCTCCTGATGATGATCGGCCGTGCCTGCTCGAGCGCCATCTCAGGCAAGGTATCTACCAAGACGCAGCTCTCTACCGTAAGTGCTGTGGCCATCATCCTGCTGCTCATCGCCATCTTCATGCCCGAGAGCGTGACCATCTCGTTCAGCGGTCACGATGTTCCCGCAAAGGCATTCATCATTCCTGCCTGCGGTCTCTGCACGTCTGTGATGTGGGGCGGTATCTTCAACCTCTCTGTTGAGGGTCTGGGCAAGTACACCGAGGCTGCCTCTGGTATCTTCATGACGATGGTTGTCGGCGGTGGTATCATGCCACTCATCCAGGAAGCTATGGCAAAGTCGGCTGGCGAAATCTTCAGCTACTGGCTCGTCATCGCCATGCTGGCCTACATCCTGTTCTATGCCCTCATCGGCAGCAAGAACGTAAATACCGATATCAAGGTAGACTAATCACTAATACATTATTTATATTATATGGTAGACATTGAATTTGTAAGAAGCCGTTTCGTCAAGCACTTTGACGGAAAGACAGGCAACGTATATGCATCTCCCGGACGTATCAACCTCATCGGCGAGCACACCGACTATAACGGCGGTTTCGTGTTCCCAGGAGCAGTTGACAAGGGTGTCGTAGCAGAAATGCGCGCAAACGGTACTGAGGACACAGTGATGGCATACGCCATCGACCTGAAGGACCGTGTTGACTTCAAGCTCTCTGATCCTAATGGCCCGAAGGCTTCGTGGTCGCGCTATATTTACGGTATCGCACTGGAGATGAAGAAGTTGGGCGTTCCCGTTAAAGGATTCAACATTGCTTTCTCAGGTGATGTTCCCCTTGGCGCCGGTATGTCTTCTTCTGCTGCGATGGAGAGTTGCTTTGCCTGTGGACTGAACGATATCTTCGGCGAGAACAAGGTTTCTCAGTGGGATATGGTGCTCGCCGGTCAGGCTACTGAGCACAACTACTGTGGCGTGAACTGCGGTATCATGGACCAGTTTGCCTCAGTATTCGGCAAGGCCGGATGCCTGATGCGCCTCGACTGCCGCAGCCGCGAGTTCGAGTACTTCCCGTTCAAGCCCGACGGCTATCGTCTGGTTCTCCTCGACTCTGTCGTAAAGCACCAGCTGGCCGGTTCACCTTACAACGACCGTCGTAACTCTTGCGAAAATGTGGTTAAGCACATTCAGGCAGCACATCCGGAGGGTAAGTTCGAGACACTTCGCGACTGCACATGGGAGCAGCTCGAAGAGGTGAAGGATGCCGTAGGTGCTGAGGACTACAAGCGTGCGAAGTTCGTGCTCGGCGAGAAGGACCGCGTGCTGGCCGTCTGCGACGCTCTGAACGAGGGCGACTACGAGAAGGTCGGTGAGATGATGTACAAGACACACGAGGGTCTGTCGAAGGACTACGAGGTGTCTTGCGAGGAGCTCGACTTCCTAAACGACATCGCCAAGGAAAACGGTGTTACCGGTTCACGTATCATGGGTGGCGGCTTCGGCGGATGTACCATCAACCTCGTCCGCAATGACCTCTACAAGAAGTTCATCGAGGACGCCAAGAAGCGCTTCAATGAGAAGTACGGTCACGAGCCAAAAGTTTACGATGTCATCATCGGCGACGGCTCGCGTAAACTCTGCTAAAAGATACCTCTAGGGACACAATTTGTGTTTATAAAGGTTAAATAGCTGCGGTAAAGTGTCAAAAATACACTTTACCGCAATTTTTTATCCCATTTTCCTTTGTCAATTCGAAAATAAGTTGTAAATTTACACCCAAATTAAATATCTAACGTAAGAACAACTTAAAACGAATGAAAATGAATGCACTGAAATGCAGTTTTCTGAGCCTTGGCGTAGCAGCGCTGATGCTCTCGTGTGCTGGTGCCGAGCAGGCTCCGGTATTGACGGTTTCGGGTCTCAACCCGGCCAAGTTTGACACAACCATCCAGAACAAGCCCGTAAAGCTCTTCACCCTGAAGAATGCGAATGGCATGGAGGTATGTATTACCAACTACGGTGGACGTATCGTGTCGCTCGTCGTTCCTGACAAGGACGGCAAGCCTACCGATGTGGTGCTCGGTTTCGACAACATCGCACAGTATGCCGACACCATCAACACGCCTTCAGACTACGGATCAAGCGTCGGCCGCTATGCCAACCGTATCAAGGAGGGCAAGTTCACACTCAACGGTGAAGAAATCCAGCTGAAAAAGAACGACGGTCCGAACTGTCTGCACGGAGGCGGCAACACAGGATGGATGCACCAGGTGTACGATGCCGAGCAGGTAGGCGACTCCGTACTGAAGCTGACCATCGTAGCTGCTGACGGCGAGAACGGATTCCCCGGCAAGGTGATGGCCGTAACCACCTATAAGCTCACATCAGACAACATTTTGGATATGACTTGGGAGGCAGAGACCGACAAGCCGACCATCATCAACCAGACCAATCACAACTACTATAACCTCAGCGGTGACTTCACACAGCCGGCCTACGATATGGTGCTCTATGTGAATGCCGACAACTTCACCCCCAGCGACAAGCTCTACATCCCCACAGGTGAAATCAAGTCAGTAGAGGGAACACCGATGGACTTCCGTACGCCTCACGCTCTCGGCGACAGCATCCATAGCGATTTCGACCAGATCCAGAACGCTACAGGCTACGACCACAACTTCTGCCTGAACACCTATAAGGACGGCGAGGGTGACGATACGCAGGTGTGCGCAAGCCTCTACAGCCCGAAGACCGGTATCTTCATGGAGATGTTCACCAACGAGCCTGGCGTACAGGTATATAGCGGTAACTTCCAGGGTGTAGGTGCCGATAAGGATATCGCACGCAAGGGTGGTATCACCTACCCCAAGCACGTGAGCGTATGTCTTGAGAGCCAGAAGTATCCCGACTCTCCTAACCACGCAGACTGGGTACAGCCTGTTCTCAATCCCGGTGAGAAGTACTACAGCCGCGCTGCATATAAGTTCTCGATTAAATAATTACTAACGATCAAATACTTTAAAAGAAATGAATTGGAGTTCACATGAATTCATCTGGCTTGACTGGACAGTTCTCGCCATCGGTCTCGTAGGAGTAGTGGCAGCTGTATGGTATGCCATCTGGAAAGACAAGAAAGCCCAGCAGGGCGAAGACTCATCAGCTTACCTCTTCGGTAAGGGTGAGCCTTGGTATGTTATCGGTATGGCCATCTTTGCTGCCAACATCGGAAGTGAGCACCTTGTAGGTCTCGCAGGTACTGGTGCAAAGGATGGTGTAGGTATGGCCCACTGGGAAATGCAGGGATGGATGATCCTTATCCTGGGTTGGCTTTTCGTACCGTTCTATCAGTTGCTTATCAACAAGATGGGTAAGATTATTACTATGCCTGACTTCCTGAAGTTCCGCTATACCCAGCGCACAGGATCGTGGCTTTCCATCATCACTCTTGTGGCCTACGTGCTGACAAAGGTTTCTGTGACAGCATTCACAGGCGGTATCTTCTTCAAGTTCTTGTTGGGCATACCTTTCTGGTATGGTGCTATCGGCTTGATCGCCATCACAGCAGTATTCACCGTATTCGGTGGTATGAAGGGCGTGATGACACTGTCTACTATCCAGACACCTATCCTTATAGTAGGTTCATTCCTCGTATTGTTCCTGGGTCTCTCTGCCCTCGGCGACGGCAGCATCGCTGCAGGATGGGCAAACATGATGGATGTATGTAACAAGGCTCACGAAGGATTTGGTACAACTCATATGTTCCATCCAGATCCTGCCGACCCAATGTATCCTCAGTTCCCTGGTTATGTAGTATTCCTCGGAGCTTCTATCATCGGATTCTGGTACTGGTGTACTGACCAGCACATCGTTCAGCGTGTGCTCGGACAGGTTCCCGGTGAGGACAATAAGGAAGTCATGAAGCGTGCCCGTCGTGGTACTATCGCAGCCGGTTTCTTCAAGATCCTGCCTTGCTTCATGTTCCTCATTCCCGGTATGATTGCCTATGCCCTCTCTCTGAAGACTGGTAGCGGCATCGAGATGGACATCACCAACCACGAGTCTACTGACGGTGCTTTCGCAATGATGGTCAAGAACATCCTGCCAGCCGGTATCAAAGGTATTGTAACCATCGGTTTCGTATGTGCACTTGTTGCTTCTCTCGCTGCATTCTTCAACAGCTGTGCAACACTCTTCACTGAGGACTTCTACAAGCCGATGAAGAAAGGTATGAGCGAGGCTCACTACGTATTCGTAGGCCGTATGGCAACAGTAGTGGTAGTGCTTCTTGGTCTCGCCTGGATGCCTATCATGATGAACATGGGTAACCTCTACTCTTACCTCCAGGATATCCAGTCACTGATTGCTCCTGCAATGGTAGCTGTCTTCACGCTTGGTATCTTCTCTAAGAAGATCACTCCTAAGGCTGGTGAATGGGGACTTATCGGCGGCTTCATGATTGGTATGCTCCGTCTGATCACCAACGTTATCACCGATTCTGGTAAGGCTGTGATGGATGGCGCATTCTGGGAGAGCACCACATGGTTCTGGCAGACGAACTGGCTCATTTTCGAGTGCTGGTTGCTGCTGTTCATCATCCTGCTTATGGTTGCAGTCAGCTTCTTCACACCTGCACCTTCGAAAGAACAGGTTGATGCCATCACCTTCTCTGCCGACTTCAAGCAGTCCATCAAGGAGAGCTGGGGTGCATTCGATGTCATCGGAACACTGGTAGTAATTGGCCTTTGCGCTAGTTTCTATGCATACTTCTGGTAATCTATGAACCAATCAGCATCTAAGAAATGACAGGATTCTATGGTGAGCATTCCAAAGTCTGGGTATCAGTAGACTGCATCATCTTCGGCTTCGACGAAGGAAAGCTGCGCATACTGATTGGCAAGCGTCAGATGGATCCCGGTCGCGGCGAATGGAGTCTCTACGGAGGCTTCGTTCGCGGCAACGAGAGCATCGACGATGCCGCCAATCGCGTGGTCTACGAGCTTACAGGACTGAGGAATCTCTATATGCGGCAAGTAGGTGCCTTCGGCAGCGTAGAGCGCGACCCGGGAGAGCGTGTAATCTCCATCGCCTACTATGCGCTCATCAGCGTCAACGACTACGACGACCGTCTGCGTGTGGAGCACGGTGTGGAATGGGTGAACATCGACGATGTTCCCCGCCTCTACTCCGACCACAACGAGATGATACTGAAAGCCCGCAAGCTGATGCGTCAGAAGCTTTCGACAGAGCCCATCGGTTTCCGACTGTTGCCCAACCTCTTCACGCTCACACAACTGCAGCGTCTCTACGAGGCGGTCTACGGAGAAGATCTCGACAAGCGCAACTTCCGCAAGAGAATCAAGGATATGTACTTCATTGAGAAGACGGAGCTCATCGACAAGAAGGGTTCGAAGCGCGGTGCAGCTCTCTACCGTTTCAACAAACGCATCTATAATGAAGGACCTTCATTTAAGTTATAACAATCAAAACTGACAAATTAAAAAAATTATGCTCGAAGAGTTAAAAGAAAAAGTATTCACGGCTAACCTTGATCTGGTGAAGCAGAACCTCGTCATCTTCACATGGGGAAATGTTTCAGGAATCGACCGCGAGAACGGTCTGGTAGTCATCAAGCCTTCAGGTGTCGACTACGACGTAATGAAAGCTTCAGACATGGTAGTGGTGGATCTGAATACCGGTGAGGTTGTCGACGGCGATCTCAACCCCTCATCAGACACACCTACACACCTGGTATTGTACAAGGCTTTCCCAAACATCCAGGGTGTCGTTCACACCCACTCTACCTATGCTACAGCTTTCGCTCAGGCAGGTCGCGATATCCCCAACATCGGCACCACACACGCCGACTATTTCTACAAGGACATCCCCTGCACACGCGATATGACTGAGGAAGAGGTAAAGGGCAACTACGAACTGGAGACCGGCAACGTGATTGTCGATGAGATCCTGAACATCCGCAAGATCAATCCTGACCACACGCCTGCCGTACTGGTGAAGAATCACGGTCCGTTCTCTTGGGGAACATCTCCTGACAACGCCGTTTATAATGCCAAAGTGATGGAGCAGTGTGCCAAGATGGCATTCATCGCCTACTCCGTAAACCCGGAGCTCACGATGAATCCTCTCCTCATCGAAAAGCACTATATGCGCAAGCACGGTCCAAACGCTTACTATGGACAGAAAGGACAGAAACATTAACAAACATATAAACTTAAAAATTATGATTAAAGCATTTGACAATTTCGAGATTTGGTGGGTAACTGGCGCACAGCTCCTTTACGGAGGCGACGCAGTAGTTGCAGTTGACGGACACTCTAAGGAGATGGTAGCAGGTCTTAACGACAGCGGCATCATCCCTATTAAGGTAGTATATAAGGGCACAGCCAACAGCTCTAAGGAAGTAGAGGACGTGATGAAGGCAGCCAACAACGACGCGAAGTGCGTAGGTATCATCACCTGGCTGCACACCTTCAGCCCCGCCAAGACGTGGATCAAGCGCCTGCAGGACCTGCAGAAGCCTCCCCTCCACTTCCACA